>Ga0160422_10000578_pt1 | contig 22421 bp, 23 predicted proteins | sample Fk160mmetaG_FD_108192 | JGI IMG/M metagenome (GOLD analysis project Ga0160422, IMG submission 108192) | Marine microbial communities from the Central Pacific Ocean - Fk160115 60m metaG | ecosystem: Environmental > Aquatic > Marine > Oceanic > Photic zone | place: The Central Pacific Ocean...
CCAAAAGTTGATCCACGGGGATTTTATCCGTTTGATTTAAAGCTGCACACCGAGCGACCTCTCCAGAACGAGGAACGAAGGCATTGGCAAAATATGAGAATGCCACGGCATGAACACTTCGCGCAGGGGAAGGGCGGTGCCCCATAGGTGAAAGCAAGATGTTCCATCGCAACCCCCGGGACACGATGGCTAAATAACCCATGACAAATGACGCCGCCACTCCCCACCATTGGGCCGAACGCATGTCACGCTTCATTGCCTCCGAGTCCTCGACACCCTGCATGGCAAGCCAAAAAAGGCCGAAGCCAATGCCAAAAAAGAAAAGTGTAGTCAAACTCTTTTTGAGTGTCATACCAATTGATTGGTGTCTGTATCCGGAAACAGAATGACAGGCTTGAATGCTTTTGCTTCTTCTACAGTCATCATACCGTATGCAATGACGATGACAACATCACCCGGTTGGACTCTTCGTGCAGCAGGGCCGTTTAAACACACCTGTCCAGTACCCCTTTCGCCAGTGATGACGTAAGTCTCAATGCGCTCGCCATTGTTGATGTTGACGATTTGGACACGCTCACCCTCTACAAGTCCGGCAGCCTCAATCAAATTGGGGTCGAGAGAAATGCTGCCGATGTAATTCAAATCCGCTTGAGTAACCTTGAGCCGGTGCAGCTTGGCGCGCATGACGTTGATGAGCATGGCGCGAAATTACTGCAATGACCGGACCCAACGAACCTCGACACGACGGTTTTGGGCGGCATCCATACCAAGTGGTTCTTTGCTACCCAATCCCGAGACCTCCATTCCCTCCCTAGACCAGCCTTTCTCTTGCATCAGGTGATTTGAAACGAAAGACGCGCGCTCCAGACTAAGCTTCAAATTGACCTCGGAGCCTCCTGACTCATCTGTATGTCCAGTGATGACCCAGCGTCCTGAGTTTGGTCTCGAAAGCTCAGACGACCACGCCAAAAATGCATTCCAAGAGGATTCTATGGGTCTTGCGCTCCCCACATCAAATTGCACCACTGCCAAGGTGGAGGCCGGCCAATTGCTGTCATCTAAGACCTCACGACCTGCCATTTCATCCACCAAATCCAATGGCAAAAGCACAAAAGCAAATCCATTCTCAAAATTCAATTCGTATCTCCTCACAACAAGTCCCTCAGGGGACCTGATTTCAGCCAAAGCCGATGCACTGGCATGAGTGTCTTCCCATTGAATGGTCCATGCATTGCCTGACGGCAAGCCCTCGAGTGAGACGCATCCCTGATCATCCAGGGTCATGGTTTGAACAATCGCCCTCGTGTTGACTTCTCGTATTGTCAGTACCTGTCCTTCTACATCATGATTCATACAAAGTGTCCAACCAGACGGCAACGGCCGCTCAGGTTCTGGCCAAGACACTCGAATCACTTCAAATGACGACTCCTCAGACAAACGTCGAGCCACCCAGGTGAAAGAGGGGCCAACAGTAACCAATCCTAACAATTCCCCCTGCAGGGCGGGCGACAAGGTGAATGGTTCTGCACGCAGAAATTGGCGGACTGCCTTGGACGTAAACAACTGAAATTTTCCGCTTCGGTTGGAAGCAAAAGAAATGTCCTGGCCCTGCCATTGGGGGAACACGTCTTCTGCCTCGGAATTGATTCCGTCCAAAGGCATCGGAGCCGACCATGATTCGCGACCTCCTGGCACACGACTTGGCACACGGTACGACAAGAACACATCGAAATCGCCTCCATTTCGCCGTGCTGAAATGAGTGCTTTCCGACCACTGGGGTGCATGGCTACATGTTGGATGTGCTGCAACATTTCCCAGGCTTTGACATTGCGGGGGCGAACTTGTTCCTTCCTCATCGCCCCCCCAGTTCGAGGCGCCGAGTGCACCTCCCAGGGCTCCCGCAAGGCTTCGTCCAAACTGACGTAAGGGCGCGACAACGCGAGGTAAACTCGATCAGAGTCCACACCAAGCACCGCAATGTGGCTTTGAGACGACCAGCCTCGTTCAGAGTTAGATTGAGCCAAGGTCAAAAGGGGCATGATGGCCACCCTCAGGACCAACCCCACCGCAAGAGCATTCAGGATAACGCTTCGCGCCATCGCTTTTGAGCTTGTTGTGCCGCGTTGAACCATGAATCTCCGAATCTTCGAATAAGCGCATCCTTGCAAAAATCCAAAACGGATACCTTTCCCGCCTTCCCGCATAAACGGGCGGCTTCACAGATTGGCCAGCGGTTGTAATTCAGTGCAGTAAAATCGGACAATTCTTTGGCTCGAATTGGATACAGATGGCAACTCAACGGTTTTCTCCACTGCGTCTTGCCCTCAAAATAAGCTTTCTCCAATCCACATTTGGCCGCACCATTGTCAAAAACAGCAAAAGCGCACTCTTTTCCTTGTACAAGCGGAGTAACCAAGTCACCATCTCCATCAATCACAGCGAGGCCCTGTTGCTCAACCGCCATGCGACCCGCCTCCGGAAGAAGAGGAGCCACAAACTCCCACACCATCTCGAGTTGACCCACTTCCGCTTGGGTCAATGGGGCTCCACTATCTCCTTCCACACAGCACGCACCCTTGCACGCACCTAAGTCGCACGCGAAATGCTCATCAAATACATCCTCGCTTAACAGCGCATCACCAATTCGAATCATCAATACGAAGGTAGCGCGAACGTACCTTTCCAGCATGGGAAGGTGGGCCAAGGTCAAAGACAGGTATGCACGGATACGCGTGTTGACACCTCGACGTGCCTCAAATCTCCTGCGCCTTTCGAAAAGTTATCGCCAAGCAAGGCTTTCTGGTAAACCCATCATGCCACTCGGCACAATGCCCACTTCATTGTCCATTGAACCTACCACCTCATGCAACCTGCGGTGCCCTGAATGTCCATGTGGTCTGCGGGCATTCACTCGTCCAACGGGCATGCTAAACATCGACAATGCCTGCAATTGGGTCGACAATCTCGCCCCGTGGTTGACCTACATCAATTTGTATTTTCAAGGTGAACCCCTCCTTCATCCAAAGCTCGATGTTCTCATCTCGAAATGCACGGAGAACGGCATTTACAGTTCGACTTCCACCAACGCGCACTACCTGACAAAATCAAGGTGCGATTCCCTGATTGAATCCGGGCTCAGTCGACTCATCGTCTCAATCGACGGATTGACACAGGAAACCTATGCATCCTACCGCATCGGTGGCAAATTGTCAAAAGTCATGGAGGGGACGAAAACCATGTTGGAGACCAAACGCCAACATGGGAGCGGACCACATATTGTGTGGCAATTTCTTGTCGTCGGACCCAACGAACACGAACTGCCCGACCTCCTCCGTGAGGCCAAAGAGTGCGGAGTCGATGAAGTTGAAATCAAAACTGCCCAGCTCGACAATCCGGAAGACGGACACCCCTTGCTCACCAAATCCGCACGCCACAGACGCTATGACCGAGACCCCATAAGCGGACAATGGACATTGCGAAATGATTTGGAGGATGCCTGCTGGCGAATGTGGCAAGGTGCCGTAATCACTTGGGATGGCAGAGTCGTTCCTTGCTGCTTTGACAAAGATGCCCACAACGTCATGGGCAAACTCGGACAACAGAACATGGCTGACATTTGGCAAGCACAGAATACGAGCAATTCAGACGCAATCTTTTTGAAGACCGTGCGGGCATTCCAATGTGCACAAATTGCAGTGAGGGCTCGCACGTCTACGCATGAAAATCCCCACAGTCATGACGGCTCATGTACCTTCGAGAGTGTGAGTGCATCCACTTCATCCAGAGCAAAATCCGCCTACCGTTGGCTCACCCCTCAACGAGTGTGGACCGCTGTCACGGCCGCGGTGCTCGGGTCCTTGGCCGTTGTCATATGGTCCGTTTGGAAAGGAGCGTCTTGGGAAAGTTTGATGGCCGTAAGAATTCATTGGTCTTGGATTTGGGCGGCACTCGCATGTGTGGTCCTCCGCGATGCCGGCTATGTGTTGCGGCTTCTCATTTTGGCACGAGGTGAGCTGCAACTGAAGAGGGCCACTTCAAGCGTCATGCTATGGGAATTGGCCTCAGCAATGACTCCTTCCGTGGTCGGTGGGAGTGCCATGGCTTCCTTCATCCTTCATCGCAATGGCTTGACTTGGGGCCGGAGTATCGCCACCGTGATGTCTACTGCATTGCTCGATGAGCTGTACTTTTTACTCGCTGTACCGGTGATTGCAATTGCAGTGGGTCTAGGCGCCTTTATGCCTGAATCGGCACCTTGGCTTGAAGGTTCAGTGGCAGCCATTTTCGCTGGAGGGTATGCCTTCATGGCCACCTTGGCCATCATCTTAAGCACAGCTCTTTTTCTCGCTCCAAATCGTGTGCAAACCCTCCTGACGACCCTTGTCAATGGAAATTTGCTGAAGAGATGGCGTTTTGCAGGAGAGCAACTTGCTCTTGATTTAAATCAAGCCTCTTGTGACCTAAAAACCATGTCCTGGTCGCGTTGGATGGCTGCCGTTGGTGCAACATGGGTGAGTTGGACTGCGCGATTCCTGACCCTGAATGCACTGTTCATGGCCTTTGTATCGCCAATGACATCTGCCCCTTTTGAGCATTTTGACATCTGGGCGCGCCAGCTCTCCTTGTGGACTGTTTTGATGATCAGTCCAACCCCTGGTTCCTCTGGACTTGCGGAGCTGGCACTGCCCACCTTCATGAGCGATGCCTTGCCCATAACCATCTCAGCCACGGTGTGGGCGGCCTCTGTTTTGATGTGGAGATACCTCACGTATCACCTTTATGTCATCGTCGGAGGGGTGCTGATGCCATTTTGGTTGGCACAAACTTCTCCCAAACGTGGCGCTTCCTAGCGTAACTTTATAGGACCATGAGCGACAAGTCCCAAACTCCAGGCCCCGGAACACTTGCAGTACACGCAGGCGTTGAACCTGATCCCACCACAGGAGCAATCATGACTCCAGTGTATTTGACTTCAACTTATGTCCAAGACGGCGTTGGGAATCACAAGGGATTTGAGTACTCACGCACCCACAACCCCACGAGAACCGCACTTGAAGTCGCTTTTGCCGCCCTCGAGCACGGCACCCACGGCTTGGCCTTTGCTTCGGGGTTGGCAGCCATGGATGTGGTACTTAAAACTTTGCGCCCTGGGGATGAGGTGATTTCCACCAATGACCTTTACGGCGGAAGCTACAGGCTATTCACAACAGTTTTCGCGCACTACGGCATCACGTTTCACTTTGTCGACTTGGGGGACCTCGACGCACTCAAGAGCAAGCTCAATGAGCATACGCGACTCATTTGGACAGAGACTCCAACCAACCCCATGATGCAAATCACCGACATTGCGGCGGTGGTGGACGTTGTGAAAGGTACCGCGACGCGTGTAGTGGTAGATAACACCTTCGCGTCTCCCATGCTTCAAAACCCACTCGACCTCGGTGCAGACATGGTGATGCATAGTGTCACAAAGTATCTCGGGGGCCACTCCGACGTGGTCATGGGATGCTTGGTGACCTCCGACGATGCGTGGGAGGATGAGCTTCGCACATTGCAAAATTCTTGTGGTGCTGTGCCAGGTCCTATGGATTGCTTCCTCGTATTACGAGGACTAAAAACACTTCATCTTCGGATGCAGCGCCACTGTGAAAACGGCAAAGCAATTGCTCACCACCTTTCCACTCACCCCGCAATTTCAAAAGTCTACTGGCCTGGCTTCACAACCCATCCCGGCCACGAAATTGCAGCGCGTCAAATGCATGACTTTGGCGGCATGGTGGCATTCACACTGGCCGACGACAACCTCCAAACTGCCAAGCGAGTTGTGGCAAAGACCAACCTATTCACCTTGGCCGAGTCGCTTGGTGGAGTAGAGAGCTTGATTGGACACCCTGCCACAATGACCCATGCTAGCATTCCCAGGGAAGTTCGAGAAAAGACAGGGGTTACTGACGGGTTGATTCGACTAAGTGTAGGCATCGAAGATGCTCAAGATTTGATTTCTGACCTGGACAACGCTCTAGAACAAGCCCTCATCCGTGGGTAACGTAGCCATCGTCGGTGCAGGGCTTGTCGGTAGCTTGTGGGCCCGTATGCTCGGAAATCGTGGATACGAGGTTGTCGTGTACGAACGACGTCCAGACCCCAGAAAAGGGCCATTACACGGTGGACGTAGCATCAACCTCGCATTGAGTCATCGAGGATGGAAAGCCCTTGAAATCGCTGGGGTGGCCGACGAGGTGCGCAACATTGCTCTTCCCATCCAAGGCAGACGCATGCACGCAGTGGACGGGACTCGGACCTTTCAACCCTATGGTTTGGAGGGACAATGCATCTACTCTGTCGCGCGGGGTGGTCTCAACCGAATACTCGTTGAAAAGGCAGAAGCGATGCCCAACGTTTCTTTTGAGTTTAATCAACGTTGCCATGGTTACACCTTGGAGGAAAACCATGTAACCCTTCACTTAGAGCAAGAAGGGAGCAAGAAAGATGTGAATGTCGAGCGTCTATTTGGCACTGACGGCGCGTTCAGCGCCATCCGTGGCCGCATGATGCGCAATGACCGGTTCGATTTTGAACAGCGCTACTTGCCACATGGATACAAGGAGGTCCCCATGATGCCCGGTCCAAATGGCGATTTTCAAATGGAACCCGATGGCCTTCACATCTGGCCGCGAGGTACGTTCATGTTGATGGCGCTACCCAACCCAGACAAAACCTTTACGTGCACGTTATTTGGCCCTTACGAAGGTCCTGAAGGGCTTAATCTTCTTACCACAGACGAAGCTGTTCATGCTTTTTTTGAGAAGCACTTTCCGGATGTCATGTCGCTGCTGCCCAACCTTCTTGAAGATTGGAAAAAGCACCCCATTTCTTCACTTGTGATGACGCGATGCTTTCCTTGGAATGACGGTGATCGCGTGGCACTCATGGGCGACTCCGCACACGCCATTGTTCCTTTTTATGGGCAGGGGATGAATAGCGGCATGGAAGATTGCACTGTTTTGAATGGCCTGCTCGACGAGCACGACAGCTGGTCGGACATCATGACTCGATATACGGAATTGAGAAAGCCCGCGGGTGATGCAATCTTGGAATTGGCATTGCAGAACTACATCGAGATGCGCGATTTGACTGGTGATAAACGCTTTCTTCAGCAAAAAGAACTCGAAGGACGTTTGCAAAGGGCACATCCCGAACGGTGGTTGCCATTGTACTCCCAAGTCACATTCAGCCACACCCCATATCAAGATGCTCTTGCCCGAGGACGCATGCAGCAGAAAGCCATGGAATCTGTCATGGCCGACGCAGCCAAATGGAACCACTTCACCGATGACAAATGGATGGAGGCCGCACTCAGCGCGTTAGACACCCTTCAAGCGGCACGAACTTGAAACATGTACTTCGTCTGATCGCCTTGTGGGTTGCGTGCGCAGGGCCATCGACCATCGAAGGTCAAGAAGTCGTTTGGAACAACCCTTTTGAATCCACCCTCCGTTCCCACGAACACGAAGCTTGGAGCCTTTCCGCTGGGACGAGTATGATGATGGGCATGCCTACGAGCATTCAAAGCGCATGGATTCTCAATCATGGAAGCGCAGAAGAGCCCAATTTGGACACATTACACCAGGGTATTTGGCGCGCGCAACCCCTATGGGGTTGGCACGCGGGCTTGGATCATATTTGGCTGCGTGAAGACGCGCTCTGGGCCGACCGACTTTCCGCGGGAATCAGTGTTAGCCAACAGCGAACTGCCGAATCTTTTATGGGTGTTGTAAAAGGAATGGGGGCAGACACGAGCGTTGCCTTTGTCGACAGCCTTGTGCGAAATCAAGCATCTGCTTTCGCAGTTGGATTCAGTGTCCAAGGCATGCGGGCCGTAGCCACTGGTCCCGACGGATTTGTGGAGGTCCGCACAGGACTCAAGGCGTCTTACAATGTGACACAAACGGCACTTGAAAACCTTCCCCACTTTTTCCAACCCGCAACTCTACCAAATTGGCATGTCGCCTGGACTGCTGGGATTGGGTTCGGATTGAAGATTTATCGTGGTCGAATGATTCGCCTGGGATTGGATGTCGATCTTCTTCAACTTGTCCGTGCCCCCTCAGAAGTGCTTATTCGGCCCACAAGTGTTGACATCAGAGGACTTGATTGGATGCAAGGTGGTTATCGCCCTTGGCGCACCACATTAAATGTAGACCTCTACCAGCGCAAACGCGACGAAGGCTGTGCAGCGCCGACCCGCAGTACCAAATCAAAGACCTTGTTTAGCCCTTCGATGAAAGGAGTCGGAAAAGCCAAGAACAAAGGGCTCAAAAAAGCATTCAAGAAACGCGGGAACTGAATCACGCCTCCGAGCAAAGCTCGACCAGAACTTTGGCCGTGTCAGAAGGATGCAAAAACGCAATTCGCTTTGCATCGGCTCCAGCCTTCGGTCCCGAAATAACTCGGTAGCCCTCACCCTCGAGACGCGCAATCTCCGCTTCCAAATCATCCACCAAAAAGGCCACGTGATGGAGCCCAGGACCACGTTTTTCAATGTGACGAGAAATGGGGCCATTTGGCGTAATCGACTCGAGCAACTCAACCTTGGACTCTCCTGCCTGAAAAAAAGATGTCATCACCCCCTCATCCTTGACCTCTTCACGTTTGTAGGGTTGCACCCCTAGTAAATCTGTAAAAATTCGCTCCGCTTCAGCCAAGTCAGCCACCGCAATGCCAAGGTGTTCCAATTGCTTCATGCGACCAATTTAGGCCTGCCTACCTTTGGCAACATGAGTGAACACCATGTTTTGCCCCTGGATTTACGTGGTAAGCGTGCTTTGGTGTGTGGTGCATCCCAAGGAATTGGCCTTGCGGCCGCCCAGCAACTTGCTGGACTTGGTGCGCAAGTGATTTTACTGGCACGCAATCTCGACCGATTGAACTCCGCCTTGGACACCCTTCCGGGTGAAGGTCATGCCGTGGCCATCGCAAACTTCCAACAGCCAGAAGCTGTCTCACATGCAGTGGCTGAGGTCCTCACCTCTGGAGACATTCACATCCTCGTTAACAACAGTGGAGGCCCTGCTGGTGGGCCAATCACCGAGGCCGACGAAGAAGCATTTCTCACCACCTTCAACCAACACCTCATCAACAACCAAATTTTGGCTCGAGCTGTGCTCCCGGGCATGCAACGTGCAAGTTGGGGGCGCATCGTCAACGTTATCAGCACCTCGGTGAAGGCACCCTTGGTGGGATTGGGTGTGTCCAATACCATTCGGGGTGCAGTCGCCAATTGGGCCAAAACTTGGGCCAACGAAGTCGGTATCCATGGCATTACCGTCAACAACGTATTGCCCGGGGCAACAAATACGGCAAGACTTACCAGCTTGGCGAAAGCCAAAGCTGAGGCTTCAGGGACAACGCCAGAGGTTGTTTTGGCTGGAATGGCATCCAAAGCACCAGCAGGCCGATTGGGACAGCCCGAGGAGATTGGATACGCCATTGCCTTCCTTTGTTCACCGGCCGCTGGGTATATCTCAGGCATCAATTTGCCTGTGGACGGAGGCCGAACCCCTTCGCTCTGACTTAAATTCGCCCCTCGAACGTCAATATATACGTCGATGAATTCAGAACACCACGCCGCGATCCAAGCGTTCATGGATCAGGTTGCCAAGCGCAATCCCAACGAACCCGAATTTTTACAAGCTGTCGAGGAAGTGGCGGAAGCCATCATTCCTTTCATGGAGGACAACCCTCGTTACAAAAACAGCAACATCCTTGAGCGCATGGTCGAGCCGGAGCGCGTCATCATGTTCAGAGTGCCTTGGACAGACGACGAGGGAAAAATCCATGTCAATCGCGGATACCGCGTCCAATTTAACAGCGCCATAGGACCGTACAAGGGCGGACTGCGCTTTCACCCTACTGTGAACTTAAGCATCCTCAAATTCTTGGGCTTTGAGCAAGTTTTCAAGAACTCCCTGACCACACTGCCCATGGGTGGTGGCAAAGGCGGAGCAGACTTTGATCCCAAAGGTAAAAGTGACAGCGAGGTGATGCGGTTTTGTCAAGGCTTCATGACTGAACTCGCCCGCCACATTGGTGCCAATACAGACGTCCCTGCTGGCGACATTGGCGTCGGCGGACGTGAAATTGGATACATGTTCGGTCAGTACAAAAGGATTCGCAATGAATTCACTGGGGTACTCACTGGGAAAGGCCTCAATTGGGGTGGGTCTCTCATCCGTCCCGAGGCCACGGGGTACGGTTGCGTGTATTTCGCAGAGGAGATGCTCAAACACAAGGGCGACACCATGAACGGCAAAACAGTCGCCATTTCAGGCTCTGGCAACGTGGCACAATACGCGGCAGAGAAATGTCTCCAAATCGGGGCCAAAGTGGTTTCCATGTCCGACTCGAAAGGAACGATTTACGATTCTGAGGGCATTGATGTGGACAAACTGGCGTACATCATGGAGCTCAAGAACGTCAAGCGTGGCCGCATCAAAGAATATGCCCATACGTATGCCTCCGGAGAATACCTTGAAGGCCAGCGTCCCTGGGGCATCAGTGTCGATGTCGCTCTGCCTTGTGCAACACAAAATGAATTGAACGAAAACGATGCGGCAATGCTCTTGGCCAACGGCTGCTTGTGCGTTGCAGAGGGGGCCAATATGCCCAGCACACCGGAGGCCATTGAAGCCTTTCATGATGCAGGGATTTTATTTGCTCCTGGAAAGGCCTGTAATGCTGGAGGAGTTGCAACCTCGGGGCTCGAAATGTCACAGAATTCCCTTCGTTTTAATTGGTCACGAGAGGAGGTGGATGCCAAGCTCAAAGGCATCATGAAGGACATCCATGGTCAGTGCGTCGCATACGGATCAAATCCAGACAATTCAGTGAACTACGTGCGTGGTGCGAACGTCGCTGGGTTTGTTAAGGTCGCAGATTCAATGCTTGACCAAGGTGTAGTGTAACTTAGTCACATGAAAGCTCACGTCGTCAGCCTTATTCACGCCCTCGCTCTCATCGGCCTTGGCGGATATGGATACATTACTTCCGACACTCCCTCATTCACGGCACTGATTCCCGTGGCAGTTGGAGTGTTGTTGCATGCCATGAACAATGGCGTCAAAATAGAAAACAACGTGATCGCACACATCGCCGTGATGTTAACATTGCTCTTCGTCATCGGCCTTGTCCAACCTTTAACTGGTGCCGTGAGTCGTGGTGACACTGCTGCAACAGCCCGAGTGGCCACCATGCTTGTACTTGGGATATTGGCCATCGTATCCTTTGTGCGCAGCTTCATTGCCGCTCGCAAAGCACGAGGCTGATTCTCCTTCATGCTGCTGAATTTCGGAATCGTTCCCTCCAAGGGAGCCGTGCTTGTATTGGCCACATGCATCACAATCTCCCTTGCAAGATGTGGTTCCTCCGGTGGAGATGCCTCCCATGATGGCAACCCCAACATCAGCATGGGTAAAGCGGGTATAGATTTGGCCAATGCATCTCGGCAATACATGATGAAGTGCTCTGTGTGCCACGGTGCTGACGGCGCGCCAGTTTTGGCTTCAGCACCAGATTTGAGAACGAGCACTTTAAGCGTTGAAGAACGAGTTGCCATCATCGCTTACGGGAAAGGAATCATGCCCCCACACCGAGGGGTGCTCGACATGCCCACCATCCGTGGCATCGCGGTGTACATCGAGAAATTTCAGAACTGAACCACGATGGGAACAAAACGCAAACCACTTTCCACGGCCAAGCCTGCAGAGACCTGCGTCCTCATCGGTTTAGCCACGCGCCGTCAAAGAAGAGAACAGTTGGAAGAATACCTTGAAGAACTCGCTTTTTTAGGGGAAACCGCCAAGGCCATAACGCAACGCGTATTTGTCCAGAGTCTGGACAAGCCTGATGTCAGAACATTTGTTGGTTCTGGTAAGCTTCAAGAAATCAAGAGCTACGTAGAAGAAGAAGACATTGATATGCTCATCTTCGACGACGAACTGAGTCCGATTCAACTTCGAAACATCGAGAAAGAGATTCCTGAACGAAAGGTGCTCGATCGCACCAACTTGATCCTAGATATTTTTGCCCAGCGTGCTGCGACGTCTCATGCAAAGACCCAAGTCGAACTCGCGCAATACCAATATTTGCTTCCAAGGCTCACGAACATGTGGACCCACCTGCAAAAGCAGAAAGGTGGTATCGGCATGAAAGGCCCTGGAGAGAAAGAAATTGAAACTGACCGCCGCGTGATTCGAGATCGAATCGCCCTGCTGCGCAAGCAGCTCGCCGGCATTGACAAGCAAATGGCCACCCAGCGTAAGAATCGTGGACAAATGATTCGCGTGGCGCTGGTCGGGTACACGAACGTGGGTAAGAGTACATTGATGTCCCTCATGTCCAAAAGCGATGTATTTGCTGAGAACAAGCTGTTCGCCACCCTCGATACCACAGTGCGAAAGGTGGTCATCGACAACCTCCCTTTCTTGCTGAGTGATACAGTGGGCTTCATCAGAAAATTGCCTACTCAACTCATAGAAAGTTTCAAGAGCACCCTCGATGAGACCCGAGAAAGTGACATGCTACTTCACGTCATTGATGTAAGTCACCCACAATTTGATGATCACATGGCTGTCGTGGAAAGAACCTTGGCAGACATTGGAAGCGACAACAAACCAACCATGGTGCTTTTCAACAAGGTCGATTTGCTTACCGACCCGGACGGCGAACGATCGCCTGAGGACCTCAAGCGCGGAATCCGCGAAAGATTTGAAGCCTTGGGACACGATGTGATTTTCCTCTCGGCCAAAACCAAAGTCGGTTATGATTCCTTCAAGAGAATCCTGTACGATCGGGTGAAAGAATTGCACATCAAGCGATACCCTTACAATCAGTTTTTATACTGAAGACAGGCTTCCACGAGACATCCCTAACTTCGAATCATGGCGAGTATCCGACAAGAACGAGTTGCTGAACTCCTCAAGCGAGAGCTAAGCACGTTGTTCCAACGAGAATCCAGCACTTGGTTTGGTGGACTTTTCATTACCGTCACTCAAGTGCGAATCGGGCCGGACCTTGGATTGGCCAAAGTGTATCTCAGTTTCATGGCCACTCCAAACAAAGAGAAATCCCTGAAAGAGGTTGAGGCAGAAGGATGGCGCGTTCGAAAAGCCCTCGCTGCCAGAGTCGGCAAGCAATTGCGACGCGTCCCAGAATTGAATTTTTACCTGGACGACAGCCTCGACTTTGTGGACGACGTTCAGCGCGCCCTTGATTCCTGAATGGCTATGAGGCTCCCGATTCGGCTGGCCTCGAGGTACATCGTCAAAAGACGGTCGGGGACGCTTGTGCACCTCATATCTGGAATCTCTGTTACGGTCATTGCAGCAGTGGCAGGAGCCATGGTATGCATCTTGAGTGCATTCAATGGCATTGAAGATTTGGTGAAAGATCTGTTTGGCACCCTCGATGCCGATTTGGCTTTGGTGCCCCAATCGGGTGCAGTGATTTCCGAATCTTGGGGGGAATTCTTGACCGACGTTCCCGGTGTCGAGCAATGGGCCCCTGTTTTGGAAGATGAGGTCGTCGTCCGCGCCGACGAAGCAGTCAGAGTCGCGACTGTGATTGGGGTCGACCGGAGATATCGAGAGGTTTCCCAGATTGACTTGGCCGTCATTGAAGGGACTTACGCTGTGGACGATACTTCAAGAAAAATGACTTGCGCATGTTTGGGACTCGGTGTGCGATCTGAATTGTCACTGAGAAGTGACAGCCTGAATCCTCCTCTGTTTTCTGTGAGTGCCCCCATTCGCGGGCGTAAACTCGCACGCCACAGAGACCGCGCCTTTCGCACGGAAGGCATCCACGCATGTGGCACCTTTTCCATCAATGCTGATTTGGATACACGATATCTCATCTTACCCCTCAACTCGACCCAAGAGTTGCTCGACCGAGACGGTTCCGTGTCGCGCATCGAGATCAAAACCCTGCCAGGATGGGGACAGGCCGAGGTCGCTGCACAAGTCCAAAATGCACTTGACTCTGAAGAGAAAAAAGATGCCTCGCGTGTAACCACCCTAACCCGAGATGAAAAACACAAATTCATCACCCAAACCAACAGAGCGGAAAAGTGGGCCACTTTCGCCATTTTGAGTTTCATTCTCATCGTAGCAGCCTTCAACATCATGGCATCCTTGACCATGCTTCTTTTGGACAAAAAGAGAGATTTGGAGGTGCTCGATGCAATGGGGATGCCAGTGCGAATGATGGAGCAATCCTTTGGACTTCAAGGGCTATCCATCAATGTGATTGGTGGGTTGGTCGGCATTGGACTTGGATCTCTACTTGTCACTGGCCAAGCGGCCTTCGGTTGGCTCCAGTTGCAGGGCTCCGTCGTACCAGCATACCCCGTCAGATTGGATTTATTTGATGTTCTTGGAACTCTTGCAGTCGTTGTGTTTGTCGGAGGGTTGGGTTCCTCGACGATGGTGCGCCTTTTGATTCGACGTCAGACCGCGCTCAAGGGCTAGGCAAATACGTGCTCCCTAAAGCGATCTTCAATCTCAACAAGTTTGGCTTTGATGGCTTCGGGATTGTCGAGGGTCACCAGGGCAAGGCGGTGTTCTTTGAAATGTGGAACCCCGCGAAAATAGTTTGCGTAATGTCGACGCATTTCCACGATGCCTAATCGCTCGCCCTTCCATTCAATGCTGTGCCCCAAATGCGTTCTAACCGCTTTCAAACGCTCAGCCAGGTCTGGCGGATTTCCCGCATTTCCCGTGGCAAAATAGTTCTTCACGTGTCGAAAAAACCAAGGCGCTCCAATTGCTGCACGGCCAATCATGATGCCATCCACCCCGTATTTATTTTTGTACGTCAGGGCCTTTTCTGGACTGTCAATGTCCCCATTCCCAAACACTGGAATCGTCATCCGAGGATTGTTTTTCACCGCGGCTATGAGAGACCAATCTGCCTCTCCCTTGTACATCTGAGAGCGGGTCCTTCCGTGAATGCTGATGGCCTTGATTCCCACATCTTGCAAACGTTCAGCCACCTCCACGATGTATTTGGTGTCGTCGTCCCATCCCAACCTCGTCTTCACAGTCACAGGAAGCGAACAGGTATCGACAATTTCCTTTGTCATGGATACCATTTTGGGAATGTCCTTTAAAATTCCTGCCCCGGCACCACGACATGCGACCTTCTTCACAGGACATCCATAATTGATGTCAATCAGGTCTGGACCAGCAGCTTCAGAAATCCTCGCGGCCTTTCGCATCGACTCAATTTCTGACCCAAAAATCTGAATGCCAATGGGTTTTTCGTAATCGAAAATGTCAAGTTTGGCCACACTTTTCGCTGCATCTCGAATCAGACCTTCCGACGAAATAAACTCTGTGTACATCATGTCCGCACCGTATTCCTTGCACAAGGCACGAAATGGTGGGTCACTCACATCCTCCATAGGGGCGAGTAACAATGGAAATTCTCCCAAATCAATGTCTCCAATGCAGACCACGTTCGTCAGAGTTTCTGCAAATTTACGTTTTGACATCAAGCCACACCCAAACCTCACACATGAGCTTCATTCGCAACGCATTCCAAACCATGCATCCCGCCGTGCAAGTGATCATGCTTGGTTGTCTTGTTTTGACGCTCATGGCTTTGTCTGCAGGCGTGGCTGTCATGTGGATCACTGAAGGAGACGCCGTTAAAATTCAGTCAATTGCTCAGCAAGGTGCCGAAGGCGAGCTGAATCGAAGCGCTGTCTTTGCCATGAACAATGCCAATCAAATCATGGCCTTCCTCGGGGCTTCTTTTGCCTTTGCGGCATTGGTAGGGATGCCTTTTTTGGGCCGATTTTACCTTCGTGCACCCACACTTAAGATGCTGGGAGTCGCCATTTTGATGGCGCTAAGCATGAGTCCCATTCTCGACTTCACTTATCGCCTCAATGAGTGGCTCTTGATTCCCGGCTCCAACCTACATCAATGGGCTGGCGGCCTCGAAGCTCAAGCCATGGCATTGACGAAGGCCCTCTTGGAATTCTCAACGACTTCGGATGTTTGGGTCGTGCTCATTTCTGTGGCGGTTTTGCCTGCCGTGTGTGAAGAATGGCTGTTTCGCGGGACTTTACAACCCATCTTGGTTCGAGCCACGGGAAACATTCACTTCGGAATTTGGGTATCGGCCGCCCTATTTAGCGCCATCCATATGCAATTCTTTGGCTTTATTCCCAGGATGCTCCTCGGTGCTGGATTCGGTTACTTGGTCGTCTACAGTGGAAGTCTTTGGCCCGCCATCGTCAGCCATTTTGTAAACAACGCCACCGTGGTTATCGCCGCGTGGTGGATGGGAAGTGTTTGGATTGAAGATGGCCTCGAACCGCAGCCTTTGAATACCTGGACTTGGAGTGATTGGGGTGTTGCTGTGTTTGCAACCTTGGCCTTATGCTGGGCAATTGGACGGCTATGGAAATGGGGAAACCATCAAGGATACATTCGAGGACTTAACCTCACCCAATAAAAAGAGGGCCATAAACTGATTCGTTAGTTTTCAAGCCTCAAGCCAAGCCGATTGTACAAAGGCCTTGGCAATGGTCAGGTCTTCGGGCGTCGTCACCTTGACATTCCAAGAATCCCCTTCACAAAGGTGAATGTCATGACCGGCAGCTTCCATCACACTGGCGTCGTCTGTGAATTCGGGGCGATATGGTGTATCAAAAGCTGATTTCAACGTAGCCAAGTCAAAGCACTGCGGGGTTTGGACTGCCATCAGCATGCTCCGATCTTGCGCCTGGTTCATCTTATTCATGTGATCCACGCGCCGTATGCTGTCTTTCACGGGGACTACAGGCACAGCGCTCCCTTGAGACTCGGCCAGTGCATAACATCGACGAATGGTATCCACAGATGGGAAAGGGCGGACTGCGTCATGGATTCCCACAACGCCAGCATCAGGCAACATCGCTAACCCCGCCTTCACAGAGTGAAAACGCTCCGCGCCACCAGGGACCAAATTCCTGGCTCCTGCACTGCCGTGTTTTGTTTCCAATTCCGCAAATTCCTCAAACAAACTGTCGTGCAAAACGAGCGTAACCTCGGCCTCGGGAAGAGCTTGTTTAAAACGTCGGAGGGTCCACCACATTAATGGCAGACCCTCCACATTCAAAAATTGCTTGGCTGTCGTCTGACGCATGCGGGTGCCTGTGCCTCCGGCCACCATAACGACGTATTGCTTCATCTTCAGCCTGACTGAATCAGCCGTTGAAACGCGAAGCAACGGCGTCCCAATCCACCACATTGAAAAACGCGGTGATGTAATCTGGTCGACGGTTTTGGTAATTGAGATAGTACGCGTGCTCCCATACATCCAAGCCCAGAATGGGGTTGCCTCCACACCCAACACCTGGCATCAAAGGGTTGTCTTGATTGGCGCTGCTGCAAACCTCGAGTTTACCGTCCACCTCGCAAAGCCAAGCCCAACCTGAACCAAATTGAGTGGCCGCGGCTTTGCTGAATTCGTCTTTGAAATTGTCAAAGCTGCCAAAGTCCCGATCAATGGCACTCGCCAAAGCTCCTTTAGGGACGCCTCCACCGTTGGGCGACATGCTGTTCCAAAATAAGGTGTGATTCCAAAAACCGCCGCCATTGTTACGCAACGCAGAGTCCTGGCTGTGGTCGCGAAGCAAAGTCTCAATGTCCTTGTCAGCGAGGTTTTTTCCCTCCACAGCTGCATTCAATTTGCTTGTATATCCTGCATGGTGCTTGCCGTGATGAATTTCCATCGTACGTGTGTCGATGTGTGGTTCCAAAGCGTCGTGCGCGTAGGGGAGTTTGGGAAGCTCAAAAGCCATGTTCTTCGTTGTTGTTGTTGATATCCTTATTTGTCAAGTTCAAAGATACAGCGCCTCGCACTCGCACAAACGGCTGACCTTTTGCAAGTGCATGAAAGGCTCGCGCAACGCCCTCATCACCCTGAATCAACACCTCATACGAAGCCGATTCTCCCCAATGTGATCGTACGATTTGCGCCAGAAATCGATGTCGCAATTTCGCCGACTCCTCTTCTGTCGGCTCCCGCCACGACCATCCATCCCGCTCGACTTGAGCATAAACCGACTCGACAACACTTTGACGCCAATTGGGCAGAGCTTCGATGTCCCCCGGCGATTGACAAGTCATCAAAATGTCGCGATGTCCATCCATCCACGTAAATACCGCATCCCGCAGCACCCCTGTCCATATCCACTCGCTCACCCACGCACTGGTTGCCGTGCTGTCCCATGGCACAAAGACATCTGGCGCAATGCCTCCTCCACCAAAGACTTCGCGACCGAGGGGCGTTAAGTAACGCAGAGAATCGACCAAAGGCATGCTGTCTTCGTAATACAATTCGCCCGACGCCAAACGCACATCAAAGTCGTCTTCATAGTCTGTGTATGGCTTTTGAATTGCTCGTCCTGTAGGAGTGTAGAATCGGGCCACCGTCAAGCGTAACGCTCCTGAACCGGGAACGGGGAATTCCTCTTGAACAAGTCCTTTGCCAAAAGTCCTTCTTCCCACCACAACCCCTCGGTCATTGTCTTGAACCGCTCCAGCGAAGATTTCACTCGCCGATGCCGAGCCCTCATCAACCAAAACAGCCACCGGCCAATCGGCATAAGGCCCACGAAAACGCGTCTTGTATGTTCTACGAGGAGAGGACTTTCCTTCCGTGTATACGATGGGATCTCCCTGGTCCAAAAACAACTCGACCATATCCACCACTGCATTTAAGTACCCTCCGCCGTTCCCTCTCAAATCAACGACGACAGAATTGGCGCCTTCAGCCTCCAGCATGGCCATCGCCTCCTCAAATTCCTGAGCAGTATTGGCGGCAAAACGAATGGCTTTCACATACCCCACGGAGTCCTCTGAAACAAACGATGCCACGACACTCTGAATTGGAATCCGGTCTCGAGTCAATCGAACTTGGAAGCGATCATCGCGGCGAGACAGCCCCAAAGTCACTTCCGTACCCCGAGGTCCTTTGAGCAAATCCATCACTTGTCGGTTGTCAAGTTCCGGTCCTGAGATAGGAGCGCCTTCAACTTCTAAGATGCGATCGCCAGCTTGAACACCTGCACTCTCTGAAGGTCCACCCGGAATGGCACTGACCACCATTAGAGTGTCATCTTGAATGATGAATTCTACTCCAATTCCTTCGAAGTTTCCCTCCATATTTTCCGACATGGCTGCCAGTTCCTCCCCACTGAAATATACCGTGTGTGGATCCAGTTTTTCGAGCATGGCACCAATGGCAGCGTCAACCAATTCGCTTCGGTCGAAAGTGTCAACGTACAAATCCTCGATTCGATGCAACACATTCAACAAGCGAGCTTGGTCACCAGAGGCGTTCCAATGGCCCTGAAAGGCCCCCCGTGAGTCCGAGTTTTCACCACCATTCCATCCACCGCATCCGCGGCCGAGCCATAGACCTACCACGAGGGCCACGGCCAAAACCAAAGGTTGTCCATTCTTCATTGCACCAGATGAACGATTTCAACCCCCGCTTGGTTCAAAAAGTCCAAACCACTCGAGTCTTTGTACGCATCGGCGAAGACCACCCGCACAATGCCTGCCTGATGAATCAGCTTGGCGCATTCGCGACACGGCGAAAGTGTGATATACAGCGTGGCCCCTTCTGCACTGTTGTTGCTCTTGGCCAATTTGGTGATGGCATTGGCCTCGGCGTGAAGAACGTACCAATGTGTAGTCCCATCATCTGCTTCGCATAAATTGGGAAACCCACTTGGCGTGCCATTGTAACCATCAGCGATGATCATTTGATCTTTCACGATAAGCGCGCCAACTTTTTTTCTTTCGCAATGCGAAAGCAAGGCCCACTCCCGAGCCATACGCATGTAGGCCGCGTCGTAGCGATTTTGCTTGGTGAGTTGTTGGTCCATGGCCTTCACAAGCCAAAGGTATACCATGAAGACAGGGTAGCACCTCCCTCCGTTGTAGCTTGCAGCATGCGCATTTATACGAGGACTGGAGATGACGGCAGTACAGGGTTGTTCGGAGGCGCCCGCATTGGCAAGGACGACCTCCGCATCGAAGCCTATGGGACGATTGACGAACTCAATGCTTGGATTGGAAAAGTGGCGGCCCATGAAGTGACCAGTCCCCTCCGCAAACAATTGGAAATCATCCAAAATGAGTTATTTACTTTGGGCAGTCACCTTGCAACGACGGACCCAAAATGGGCCGCAAAATTGCCGAAATTGAATCCACAAGGTGCGGATGGTCTGGAATCCTGGATGGATGAACTTGAGTCCGATTTGCCCGCGTTGAAGAGTTTTGTTTTGCCTGGAGGACATCCAGCTGCTGCAGACGCCCACATCGCCAGAACCGTTTGCCGAAGAGCAGAGCGGCGGTGCGTTGCCCTGCAGCGCGCATCAGAGATCGACCCCATGGGATTGACGTATCTCAATCGACTTTCTGACGCCCTATTCATGGTCGGCAGATGGCTCATTTATGTCACAGGAAGCCAAGAAATTCCTTGGAAACCCCAAGACTGATGCGCAAATGATAACCAAAGGCTTGACTCGTATCGAGATTCGGTTATTTTTGCCCGCGAAGAAGCATTAGATTGCGAATCGGCTAACCATGTATTGGACACTCGAACTAGCCTCATATTTAGAGGATGCCCCTTGGCCCGCAACCAAGGATGAGCTCATCGATTTTTCGATGCGCACTGGTGCGCCGCTTGAAGTGGTGGAGAATCTCCAGCAATTGGAGGACGACGGCGAATCCTTTGATACAATCGAGGACATTTGGCCCGATTATCCTTCCAAGGAGGACTTCTTCTTCAATGAAGACGAGTACTGAGACGAAGTCGATCAGATTTACTGACGCTGGACAGACATCTTTCGCCAAAAGTAAAGGCGGGACTTTCGTCCCGCCCCACTTGACATTGAACTCAAACGGATCTAGAGATGCCGTTTGTACCACACCAAAGGAGACCAAGCCTTTGGCTTGTACAATGTGATTCAATTGTTTAACAAAAACAAGTGAGGGCTCCTTTTTTTCGCCATTTTATACCACTTATACCCTTTTACCGCGGCTTCATTGTTATTGAATCGTTTTTTGGGGTCTTTACTCTGGCCTTTCTTTCATCTTCTTTAGCACCCGTCTCCAAGTCGCTCCTGCACGCTGCTCAACCAGAACTTCGCGACCTTCGGTCAAGGTCTTGATTACATCCGCATCCCCATGTCGGACCGTCAATAAAATTAAGTCCGAGAACTGCTCCAATTTGAATCCGTCCCCCAAGGCCAAAATCAGTCGCGCCATTTGCGCTTCGCTTCGGTCAGCCAAGACCCCAAAGTGGGTTGCGCTTTGCTGCATCAAACGAACATGGATTCCTGAGTCTCCTAGGGCGCCAAAAACTTTTGTGAGGTGATCTTCCACCAAGAAGCTGCCATCAGCCGTATAAATTTCGATCCAAGTTTGATCATCCCTCCAAATGAACATGGGAACCTCTGGAGTGAGATTCGGAAAAGCGTCAATGCGCGTCGCTGGTCCTTCTGGGTCGAGGAAAGACCTGACCCACAATGGTATGCTCGCGTACTGCAGGGGCTTAACCGTCCTCGGATGTATCACACTCGCGCCGTAGTAGCTTAATTCCAGCGCCTCAGCATGATCAACTTGGGTCACTGTGACCGCGTCTGAATAGAGCTTCGGATCTGCATTCAGCATACCAGGCACATCCTTCCAAATGGTCACGCTTTGAGCGCCCACGGCCACGGCAAGCAACGCTGCGCTGTAATCGGAGCCCTCTCGACCCAAGGTACTCGTGCTGCCGTCAGCATGGCGACCAATGAATCCCTGGGTGACCACCACCTGTGCGTCTTGACTCATGAATTCTTGTAGGGATTCCCCAGCCTGCAAGAGACTCCCTTCGTCCACTCGAGCAAAACGGTGCGGCCCTGAGGTATGAATGGTGTCTCGGACATCCCACCATCCCACGGACATGCCTGCCTGTGACAACCAGGCCTCAACCAGCGTGGTGCTGGCCAATTCTCCCGCTGCCACGATGGAATCGTAAGCTGCATCCATGGACTTATTCCGGGCATCTTCCGCAGCCGTGTAACACAATTCCATGCGGTTTGTCAACGTTTGTTTGAGTTCAGACGACAACGTCAGATCATCTGCCACATTTAAGTGCTTTTTTACAATGCTCCGCCACAAAATCCTTCTCTCGCTTTCTCTCGTTTCAGACCAAATTGCTTCGAGGGCATTGGTCGTCTTTCCCATGGCGGAGACCACGACAACGACACGCTCAGAAGATTGGATTTGTTCAGACAACAAGTCGCCAATGCGGCGAATGGCCTTGGCGTCGCGCACTGAAGCCCCCCCAAATTTGTGAGTCACAAAGTTCA
>Ga0160422_10000579_pt1 | contig 22395 bp, 22 predicted proteins | sample Fk160mmetaG_FD_108192 | JGI IMG/M metagenome (GOLD analysis project Ga0160422, IMG submission 108192) | Marine microbial communities from the Central Pacific Ocean - Fk160115 60m metaG | ecosystem: Environmental > Aquatic > Marine > Oceanic > Photic zone | place: The Central Pacific Ocean...
AACATTATCAACAGATCCATTTGAATATTTAGTTTTTCCAAGGGTTATTGCAGGAATAATAGTTTTACCAATTCTTGTTGGTTTTGCCGATGTAATAGGAATTATGGGAGGATGGTTTGTAGGGGTTCAAAGTTTAGATTTTAATGGTACTGTATATCTTCAAAATACCGAAATTTTTCTGGAGTCAAATGACATTATTTCGGGCCTGATTAAGGCATCTGTTTTTGGGTTTATTATTTCAATGATGGGCTGTTATCATGGTTTCTTTTCTGAGGGTGGGGCTCAAGGAGTTGGAAGATCTACAATGAATGCAGTTGTAAGCTCATCAATACTTATTTTAGGTTCAAATTATATAATGACAAATTTACTATTTGCCTCATAAAGAGAGAACTATGATAGAAATCAAGAATTTAAATAAAAAATTTCATAACAATGAAGTTTTAAAAAATTTAAACCTTAAAATTGAAAAAGGTGAATCTGCTGTTGTAATAGGTAGATCAGGTACTGGAAAGTCAGTATTATTAAAGTGTTTATTGGGTTTGCTTAAGCCTGATAGTGGAATAATTAAAATTGGAAACAAAAATATTTTAGGAAAAAATCTTAAATACATTAACAATAAATCGGTAAAAATTGGAATGCTATTTCAAGGTGGTGCGCTTTTTGATAGTTTAAATATTTGGAGGAACATTAGTTTTTCTTCACTGCAAAATAAAGTAAGTGAAAAAGAGTGTAAAAAAATTGCAATTAAGACACTTGAAAAAGTAGGTTTAAATCCAGATGTAGCTGATTTATATCCATCAGAATTATCTGGGGGAATGCAAAAAAGAGTTTCACTTGGTAGAGCAATTTTTTCAGAGCCAGATATAATTTTTTTCGATGAACCAACTACCGGTTTAGACCCAATAACTGCAGATGTAATAAATAAACTTATTCTTGAAAAAGTTAATGACCTTGGAGCTACAGCGCTAACTATTACTCATGACATGTCTAGTGCAAGAACTATCGCATCTAAAGTATATATGCTTCATGAAGGAAATATAATATGGGGTGATAATGTCGAGGAAATCGAAAAAACTAAAAATCAATATATCTCGCAGTTTGTTAATGGTCAGTCCGATGGTCCTATTAAAATTCAAAATAATTAGTTATAGTAATTTTAACAATAAGCAACTATTTATAAATATCTTTTAATTAAAGAGCTATATATGGATCCTAACTTACTAGATATAATAATTATTTTAACCATGTTAGTTTCGGGGGTGTTAGCACTTACTCAAGGTTTTATTAAAGAAATCCTATTATTAATTGGTTGGTTAGTATCCTTTATATCAGTAATTATATTTATGCCTGAAGCAGGAAAATATTTAAGACCTTTTTTTGAGTCCCAAGCATTATCTGATTTAATTACAATTTCGATAATTTTTATAGTTACCTTGCTTGCTTGGAGATTATTTAGTTTATTTATTGGAAAGCTATTTAAATTTACATCTATAGGCTACATCGATAGGTCTTTGGGTTTTTTATTTGGACTTTTAAGAATTTATATTTTAGCGAGTATAATTTTTGGAGTTTTTATTCAAAAGATTGAACAAGAAAAAAGACCTTCCTATATTCAATCATCTAATTTAACAAAAGTTATAGAGAGCTCAAATAATTTTTTATTCAGTAATTTTCCAGTGTTAGATAGCTTTAATTATCAGTCTTATGATGATCAAAATATTATGTCTGAGGATGAGAGGGGTAAAGATATTGAATAGTTTATATCAAAATCATGAAGATGATAAATTACATGAGGAGTGTGGGGTTTTTGGTGTTTATAATCACCCTGATGCTGCTGCATTAACTGCCCTAGGGCTTCATGCTTTACAGCACAGGGGGCAAGAGGCTGCTGGAATAGTGACCTTTGATGGTGATAGATTTCTGTCAGAAAAACATTTAGGTCTTGTTAGCGATCATTTCTCAAAACCATCTGTTATTAATAGACTACAAGGCAAAAACAGTGTTGGTCATAATCGATACTCTACAACTGGCGGAACAGTTAATAGAAATATTCAACCACTTTTTGCTGATCTTTGGGGAGGAGGCTTTGCAATTGCGCATAATGGAAATATTACAAATGCTCTATCATTGAGATATGATTTAGTAAAAAATGGATCAATTTTTCAATCTACTTCTGACACCGAAACAATTCTTCAGCTTGTAGCCCGTTCTAGTGCAGATAGAACAATAAAAAGACTGGTTGACGCACTTCTTCAAATTGAAGGAGCATATGCTCTAGTAATACTAACCAATAAAAAATTGATTGGTGCAAGGGATCCTTTTGGAATAAGACCACTAGTTTTGGGTAATCTGGATGGTTCATATATTTTATGTTCAGAAACATGTGCTTTAGATATAATTGGGGCTGATTTTGTTAGAGAAATTGATCCAGGTGAAGTTGTCATCATTACAGAAAATGGTATTGAAAGTATAAATCCTTTTTCAAAAACTGAAAAAAGACTAGATTTGTTTGAATATATTTATTTCTCAAGGCCTGATTCTGTTCTAGATGGTAAATCAGTATATGATTGTCGAAAATCTTTTGGTAACATTCTAGCAAAAGAATTTCCAGTGGATGCTGATATTGTTGTTCCTGTTCCTGACTCCGGGGTTCCGGCAGCTTTAGGTTATTCAGAACAATCAAAGATACCTTTTGAATTAGCTATTATTAGGAATCATTATGTTGGAAGAACTTTTATACAACCAGGTCAATCGAGCAGGCATTCATCAGTAAAATTAAAACATAATCCAAATAAGAGTTCTGTTGATGGAAAAAATATAATTCTTATTGATGACAGTATAGTAAGAGGAACAACCTCTGTAAAAATAGTACAATTAATGAGAGACGCAGGTGCAAAAAAAGTACATATGCTAATTGCTTGCCCACCTATTAAATTTCCTGATTTCTATGGAATAGATACTCCAGAAACTGAGCAACTCTTAGCTGCCAATCATTCGATAAATGATATGTGCTCTTTTATAGGTGCTGACAGCCTAGGCTTCCTATCTCTTGATGGATTATATAGGGCTATGGGTTATAAAGACGGAAGAGATAATAATAATCCTCAGTATACAGATCATTGTTTTACAGGTGAATATCCAACTGATCTAAAGGATTATAAAGATGAAAAAATCCAAGAGCAATTATCTCTTCTATCTGATGGCGATATAAATATTTAAATGTCAAAAATTTTTCAAAATAAAATCGCACTTGTAACAGGTGCATCAAGAGGACTAGGTAGGGCAGTAGCCAAAAATTTAGCAAAAAATGGAGCAGAACTAATTTTAGTATCTAGAACAATAAGCGCATTAGAGAGCCTAGATGATGAAATTAAAAAATTAGAGTCTAATTCAACAATCGTTCCTTTAGACCTTGAAGACAATGATTCGATTGACTTATTGGGTGGTGAAATTCATAAAAAATGGGGAAAATTAGATATTTTAGTTAGTTGCGCTGGTATAGTGGGAGATATAACTCCAATTTCTCATTTAGAGCCAAAAGTATGGAATAAAGTTATTAATTTAAATTTAAATGTAAATTATAGATTAATAAGATCATTTGAACCTTTATTAAAAATTTCAGAGGGTGCTGATGTAGTTTTTGTATCAGACACAAAAAATAAGAAACTTGATCCTTACTGGGGAGCCTACAATATATCTAAATTAGGTCTTGAAGCTCTTATTAAAACCTGGGAAAAAGAAATAAATCTTACTAAAATAAAAGCCCATATTTTTAATCCCCAAGATATGGATACTCACTTAAGATCTAGTTTTATGCCTGGTGAAAGAAATAAAAATTTAAAAAATCCTTCTGAAATGGCCAATTTATTAACTAAATTAATTAGAAGGAATTAGTTTATTATTTTTTTGAGTCATAGGGGTTGTCTGAACCCCTAAAATCTATTCTTATTGGTACACCATTTAAATTGAATTCTTTTCTTATTTCATTGACTAGGTATCTTTTATAAGACTCTTTTATGTAATTTGGATAATTAGAGAAAATAATGAAATGAGAGGGTCTTACTTTTGGTTGTGTAATATATTTTATTTTTACGGATTTTCCATTTTTATTGGGGTGTGGGTGTCTATTTGATATTTGGATTAAAAACTCATTTAACTCGGATGTCGTTAGCCTTTTATCGCTGATTAAATCAATCTTATTTGAAAGCTGCATTAATTTTTCAATACCTTGGTTCTTTTGAGCAGAGATAAAAACAATACTTATTTTACCAAATTGAGGAAGGAATTCATCAATTTTTTCTTCAATCTCTTTTTTCTTTTCTTTTTTATTCTTTACCAAATCCCATTTATTAACGGCAATTACAAAAGGTTTTCCCTCAGATTCGATAATATTTGCAATATTTGCATCTTGCTTTTCAAATCCTCTTTCTGAATCTATCAATAAAATAGCTATCTCAGTCTCCTCAGTAGCATTTAATGAACTCATAACTGATAATTTTTCAGCATGATCTAAAACTTTAGATTTTTTTCTAATGCCTGCAGTATCCCATATTTGGTAATTAATTGAATTCCATGTAAAAAATAATGGAATTGAATCTCTTGTAAGTCCTGCTTCGGGACCTACAATTTGACGATTCTCACCAATTAATTGATTAATTAAAGTTGATTTACCTGAGTTTGGTCTACCCAATATAGCTATTTTTTTTATACTATTTCCTTTATTTACGTATTCTGTATTTATTGATGAATTTTCAATTATTTGATTTTGAAGTTCAGAAATTCCTAAATTATGCTCAGAGGAGATTGATAAAGGATCTCCAAAACCAAGTGAATGAGATTCAATTTCACCCTGCTTTACACTTCTTCCTTCAGATTTATTTGCAATAAGGATAACTTTTTTTCCACTTTTTCTTATTATAGACGCTAATGAATAATCATCTGGTGTAAGACTATTTCTTGCATCAATTACAAATAAAATAATATCTGATATATTAATCGCATTAATTGATGATTCTTTGGTAATTTTTGAGATATTATCTCTTGATATTTCCTCAATTCCTGCAGTATCAATTAACTCATACGAATTGTTTTCAATATTTAATTTTTCAGTTCTATAATCTCTAGTTATTCCTGGCTCATTAGCAACTAAAGCCAATCTTTTACCTATTAATCTATTAAACAGCGTCGATTTACCAACATTTGGTCTTCCTATTATGGCTAATGTTTCTGGCATATCAGATTTTAGTTATAAATTATTAAATCACCTGAGTCATTCAATAGGTAAATTGAACCGTTAACAATTACTGGAGCTATAAAAAAGGATCCAGGGATTTTATTAGTTTCTATAATTTCTCCAGTTTGAGGAGAGATAAAAGCAGCAACTCCATGAGATGAAATCACAAATAATTTATCGGAAATCATTACTGGACCACTCCACCTAATAGGATCTTCTCTTTTTTCTTCATTTATATATTGCTCTAGTTGAGTAACCCATTTGATTTTTCCTGCATTTCTTGAAACACCCACTAACTCAGAATTTGTTGATAATACAAAAACCCAATCCCCTGAAACCCAAGGTGTTTCAGTTCCAGAAATATCCAGCGTCCATAACCTTTCTCCACTTGAAATATCAACAGATATCATTCTACCAGCATGACTTATTGATATCATCCTACCATTATCTGTTACTGGCCTTGCTGTGATAGAGTTAATTTCTGAGAGAGATGTTGAGGAACCAGTCCTTGACAAAGAGTCGGTCCAAGCAACTGATCCGTTTAATGTTCTAATTGCATAAATTTCACCAGATGAGTATGGAACAAAAACAAGGCCACCATCTATTGAAACTGAATTAGATGATAATACTGATGCTGACTCAAGAATTCCTCTGTGATTCCATAATACTTCGCCGTTAAGAGAATTAAGGGCAAAAACTTGATTATCATGACTAATTACATAAACTACATTATCGAAAGCAATAGGCGCTGAGCGGATAGGAATTCTAATATTAATTTTCCATATTTCTTCACCAGAATTTGCATCTAATGCTATAACATTCCCAAAACCATTCGTTACAAAAATTGTACCCTTTTCATATGAAATACCACCGCCAAATCCCTCTTTTTTCTTTTCTTTTTTTACCGACATATCTTTTTGCCATAGTTTTCTTTTAGTCTTTAAGTCATAAGACTTTACTTTTGAATCTGAGCCTAATGAATATATCTTTTCATTTACAATTATTGGCGAGCTTAAAAGAAAAGCATTTTTTGAAGAACCTTTTGCAATATTAAATTTTGAGGTTTGGTTGAGATATTCCGGCCCTACTAAATTGTGTAAAGAATTATCAATTGATCCTCCTGGATAGGGCCATGAAGAATTCATAACTGGTCTTGGGATAACAACCCTATTATCTCTTAATTGAGGATCAGAACTAAGATTTTTTTCTAAACTCAGTATTGATATTCTGTCACCTTGAATTCGATCTTTATCAATATCCTCCCCACCAAAAAAATTACTAACACTTCCACATGAATTAAGAATTATTGTAATAAGAATAACAGAAATTATTTTTTTCATAATAAACCTATATTAACTAACGTAAAAATATCTCAGCTCTTCTAGCTAAAACTGGTGGAGCAAAGGCATCATTAGCTATTTCCTGAAAAATTTCTTGGGCTTCAGAGTCTCTACCATTTTTGATTAAGGCAAGAGCTAGTATTTCCTTTGCGTGAAAAGAAAATGGACCTCCATTCTCTACAACCTCTTTTAGCAATAAATTAACTTCAGAGAAACTTCCATTATCCACTAAAATTAGCCCAGCTTTTATTTTAGCAAAAACTCGGAGGTTTTTTGTTAATGTTTTATCTAATGAAGCTTTTTTCAAATAATCTATAGACTCTTTATAATTACCATTAGCAAAACTTTCTGATGATAATCTAAAATACGATAATCCTCTATAACCAGTTTTACCTTCTGTCAATTTTATTAATTGATCTATGCCGGCACTATCATTTCCCTCTTCAATAAGAGTCAAAGCATTGTCAAAGGCAATAGACTCTCTTTGCGATACTCGATTGTTAAGGTGGTTTATAATTTCATTTCCACCGACAGATAATATTATAAGAACAGCAAGCCCAATAACATAAATACCAAACCTATCCCAAATAGATTTTAATTGTTGGCGTCTCAGTTCCTCATTTACTTCATCCTCTAAAGGTTCAGACAATTAATTCTCCATATAAATATTTATTAAAAGGAAATTAGTGCTAAAAATGTTATATAACAACCCTATGATTAAAATTAAAACTATAAGATATCTATTTGAAGCAATTTTAGGATTAAATTTATTAATTTTAACCAAAATTATAGGGTTAGAATTATCTACAAAGATCTTTAGTTGGTTCTTCTCAAATATTGGTCCCAAATTAAGAATTTCTAATCTAGCAAAAGAAAATATTTATTTAGCATTTCCAGACATTAAAAACTCTGAAATTGAGTCAATAATCATTAAAATGTGGAAGAATATAGGAATGGTTGCAGCTGAATTTTTTCATTTGAAAAAAATATCTGAAGAGAAAAATAATCGAATAACTGTAATAGGTGAAGAAAATATAAGTAAATATGAAAATAGTGGTGTAATTTTTGTATCTGGTCACTTTGCAAATTGGGAAATTATTCCCTTAATTTTAAGAAACTACAGAGATAAAGTTGGAGGTATTTATAGGCATTCAAATAATTTCTTTGTAAATAGGTGGGTTGTAAAACAACGCTTTAAAAATACAACTCCTATCCAAATAATGAAAGGGTCATCCGGTGCTAGAGAAATGCTTAGTTTATTAAAAGAAAACGGTGCAATTGCAATGCTAGTTGATCAAAAGTTATCAAGTGGAGTAAAAGTTAATTTTTTTGGATCAGACGCTATGACATCTGATGGCGCTGCATCTTTAGCAATAAAATATAATTATCCTGTAATTCCAATTAATGTAGAGAGAACTGAAGGTAGCAATTTTACTGTAAGCTTTCATCAAGAAATAACAATTAATAGAACCTCAAACAAACAAAATGATATTAAGACATTTACATCTGAAATTAATAGATTTTTAGAGGAATGTATTACGAGTAAACCTGAGAGTTGGTTTTGGATACACAATCGTTGGGATAAAAAATTTAACCTGAATTAATTTCTTTTTCTCTTATAAACGAAGCTTCTGCATCGATATATGGCTCCTGCCTATCTACAGACCAATATTTTAAATCTGACAACAATATTCTTTTTTTGCTAACTGAGCAAATAACATAAGTGCCGTGTCTTATAACGTTAAAACCTCCATCCCCATATTCTACTAATGCTTCTGTTTCATCATAACTCATTTAAAATTATTCCTTATTTTTTAAGTTAGCTTTTGCAATTAAAATGTCGTCATTGCTAAACTGAATATTTAAACTTTGATTATTTTTAATATCTTTTGAAGATCTTATTAATGAAAAATCATCATCTTTAACAATGGCAAAACCTCTTTTTAAAACTTTTTCATGGCTTAGTGCACCTAAAATACCTGAAGATAAATTTAATCTATTTTTAAAATTTTTTAAAAAGTAGCCAAACTTAGTTCCAAGTGATTTATAATTTAAAGATGCCTTTTCATCTAAACGTATTAATTTATCGGTTAATAAAGAAAGTTTAAATATTTTAGAAACCCTTAAATATTTTTCATCAAAAATATTTACACTAGATTTTAATGAAAAAGTAAGACGTGAAGCTAGGCTCTCAGTTTTTTGAAATGGATTTTTTAAAATATTAGTTATTGCTGGAAAAGACTTAAATATTTTTTTTGATTGAGTCTCAATATATTGAATACTTCTTAAAATAGAATTTTCATATCTACTCTCTAACTCGTTAATAACCTCAATTAAATCATTTTTAACAGGTACACTTTTTTCAGCTGCGGCTGTTGGTGTTGGCGCTCTTAAATCTGCAACTAAATCAATTAAAGTATTATCAGTCTCATGACCAATTGCAGAAATAATTGGTATTTTGGATCTAAAAACCGATCTTACAACTTTTTCGTCGTTGAAACCCCATAAATCCTCCACACTTCCACCCCCTCTTGCTACAATAATTAAGTCAGGATTTGAAATTCCGCTCTGCTCTAAGAGATGAAAACCATCAATAGCATCAGCAACTTCATCAGGGCATGTCTCACCCTGAACCCTTACTGGCCAAACTATAATTTGACATGGAAATCTATCATTTATCCTGTGAATAATGTCTCTTATCACCGATCCTGAAGGACTAGTAACAACACCGATAATATTTGGAAGAAAAGGTATATTTTGTTTAAACTCATTTGAAAAAAGCCCTTCAGCAGAGAGTGCCTTTTTTCTTTTTTCTAATAAAGCCATTAATGCTCCTAGTCCTGCAGGCTCAATATTATCGATAATAATTTGATATTTTGACTGACCTTTATAAGTTGTTACCTTACCAGTACAAATTACCTCTAATCCCTCTTCTGGTTGAATCTCAAGAGAGGATGCATTACCTTTCCAGACTATTCCTGAAATAACAGAATCTTTATCCTTTAAATCAAAATAAACATGTCCTGATGCAGGATTTGATACCCTACCAATCTCCCCTTTTACCCTTACATAACCAAAATTATCTTCAATTAAATTTTTAATTGAAAAAGATAGCTCTGAAACAGAGAGCTCTAAAGTATTTTTTATAGTAGAATTCATTTTTATTTACTTTAATATAATTATTATTAGCAATCTTTAAAACAAAAATTATTAATTAACTAAATATGAATATACTATTATTAGGTTCGGGTGGCAGAGAACATGCACTTGCAAAATCTCTATACGAAAGCCCAAAAAATAAGAAAATATTTTGCGCACCTGGTAACCCAGGAATAGAGGACTTTGCAGAGTTAATAGATATTAATATTAACAATAATGAAGATGTCCTTAATACATGTATTTCAAATAAAATTGAATTAGTAGTAATTGGACCTGAGGTACCTTTAGTTAATGGACTAGCTGATTTTTTAAATAAAAATAATATTCTAGTTTTTGGTCCTCGAAAAATAGCCGCTCAACTTGAAGGTTCAAAAAAATTTACGAAACAAATATGTAAAAAATATAATATACCAACTGCTAAATTTAAAACTTTTGACGAAGAGTCAACCGCCTTAAAATATCTACAAGAACAAGTATTTCCAATAGTTATTAAAGCAGATGGTCTGGCTGCCGGCAAAGGTGTTATTATTGCTGAAAGTTATAATGTTGCTGAAAAAGCAGTAAAAGAAATTTTTTCAGGTCTTTTTAAAGATGCTGGAAAAGAAATAGTTATAGAAGAGTTCTTAGTTGGTGAAGAGATAAGTTACTTTTTTATTGCAGATGAAAATAATTTTATTGAACTAACTAGCGCTCAAGACCATAAAAGAATTGGAGAGGGTGATACTGGTCCAAATACTGGCGGTATGGGTGCATACTCTCCTGCACCATTAATGGATAATAAACTAAAAGAATTAACTATTAATAGGATTATAAAACCTACGTTAATGGCAATGAAAGACCTCGGATGTCCTTATACAGGGATACTTTATGCTGGTTTAATGATTACAAATGAAGGTCCAAAACTCATAGAGTATAATGTAAGGTTTGGTGATCCAGAATGTCAGGTAATTTTACCTAGATTAAAATCAGATTTATTAAACTTGATAATAAGTAGTTGTCAAAACACTCTAAATGAAGAAAATATAAAATGGGATAATAGATATGCTTTAACTATTGTAATGGCATCAAAGGGTTACCCAAAAGATTATAAAATTGGTTATGAGATAAAAGGTATTAATAAAATTAAAAACTTAAAAGATATTTATGTTTACCATGCTGGAACTAAAAAGATTAATGATTTAATTTTTACAAATGGTGGAAGAGTTTTAAATATAACAAGCCTAGGAGAAACTGTAAAAGCAGCAAATTATAATGCTTTAAACGCTATAAAAATGATTGACTGGAGGGATTCTTACCATAGAAATGACATTGGGTGGCGTGCAATAAAAAGAGAGGGAAATGGATAATAACGAAGATTTAACATCAACTGATAAATTTACAGGAACAATGGATGTTCAAGAAAAGCTTAAATTTCCTGAGAAAGAATTAGAAGAATATCTATCAGATACAATACCAGGCTTTGAAGGAAATTTATTAGTTAAAGAATTTAAAGGTGGTCAATCAAACCCAACCTATCAGCTTATTACACCAAAAAAAAAATATGTACTTAGAAGAAAGCCTCCAGGTAAACTTCTGCCTTCAGCTCATGCAGTTGATAGAGAATATAGAGTTATCACAGCATTAAAATCAGTAAATTATGCTGTACCTGAAACATTTTGTCTTTGCGAGGATGAATCAATAATAGGAACAATTTTCTATGTTATGGAAATGGTTGATGGTAGGATCATTTGGGAGCCAACAATTCCAGATTCATCACCCGAGATAAGAAAAGAAATTTTTACTGCTAAAAACAAAACCTTAGCAGAGTTACATAACATTGATTATAAAAAAATTGACTTAGAAAGTTTTGGAAAACCGGGTAACTATTTTTCTCGTCAAATTTCTAGATGGACAAAGCAATATATTGCCTCTGAAACAGAAAATATTAAGGAGATGCAGTCTTTGATAGAATGGCTTCCTAATAACATTCCTGGAAAAGATGAAACATCTATTGTTCATGGTGATTATAGAATAGACAATATGGTTTTACATCCTACAGAGTCAAAAGTTTTGGCCGTCCTTGATTGGGAACTCTCTACTTTAGGGCACCCATTAGGAGATTTTACATATCATCTTATGCAATGGTTTATGCCTGAAGTAGAGGGTGGCGCAGGGACACAATCCTTGTCAAATGTAAACTATAAAGAATTAGGAATTCCTAATGCAGAAGACTACATAAAAATGTATTGCGAACAAACTAATAGAAAGGAAATTGATAACATTGACTTTTATCTTGCATATAACTTTTTCAGGCTTGCTGGGATTCTTCAAGGAATTCTCGGAAGAGTAAGAGATGGAACAGCTGCAAGTGAACATGCTCAGGAAAGGAGCAATAGAGTAAGACCCTTAGCAGAAGCTGGGTGGCTATACGCACAAAAAGCAGGGGCCATATAATTACTTAATGATTACTCTTGCTCCATTTTCACCACCTATAATTACTTTTTCGGTTAGATTTATAAATAAACCATTCTCAAATACACCCGGTATTAAATTAAGCAATTGCTCTATATCATCAGGTTTATCAATTAATCCAATTGATAAATCATAAATATAATTTCCGCTATCGGTAATAAAAATGTTTTGATTATCTTTTCTTAGGCTTATTGATCCAATATAACCAATTTCATTGAGTTTATCCATAATCTTTAAGCTTGTTACTTCGTGCTCATATGGTGAAACCTCTATGGGTAATTTAAAATCACCTAATTTATCAACCAATTTACTCTCATCAGCTATTATTATTACCTCACTGGAATTGAAGGCAACAATCTTTTCTCTTAGAAGGGCTCCCCCTCCTCCTTTAATTAAAGATAAATCGGTATCAATTTCATCTGCTCCATCAATTGTTAAATCAAGTTTTTTTACATTTTTAAGTGTGGTTAATGGTATTGATAATTTATTCGACAAATTTTTCGTTTTCTCCGAGGTAACTACACCACATATATTTAAACCATTCTTAATTTCCTCTGACAATAAAATTAGAAATTCATCAACAGTTGAGCCAGTTCCAAGACCTAATTTCATTCCATCTTTTATATAATTAATAGCTTCTTTAGCCGCAGCTACTTTCATTTCTTTTGACATTAAATTTCTCCTGAGCCGGCTTTCATTTTGTGCGCTTTTTCAATTTTATGGTAAGCACTATTTATAACAGCAAGTTTTTCATTAGCCATACCAAGCAATTCTCTGGGTACTCCTTTTGAAATTAATTTATCAGGATGATTTTCAGCTGCTAACTTTTTCCACTGTGATTTTGCTGATTTTAGATTGCTTCCACTTTCTAAACCGAGAATTAACCAAGGATCATCATTTTCTGCAGCCATATGGCTTGCCCTTATTCTAGCAAAATCTGCTGCAGAAAAACCAAAAATTCCTGCTATCTTTTCTAAAAATATTATTTCATTCTTATTTACTGGACCATCTGCTTTTGCAATATGAAAAAGGGCGTCAATAACATTCTCTAAGACATGAAGATTATTTTGAAAAATTGAAGATATTTGTTTTGCATAAGTATCATACCCTGCAAGATCTTCTCTTGCTAAATTGTATACTTTAAGAACATTTTTAATTTCATTTTCTGGAAGATCATGAAGTATTTCTTTAAAAGCTGAAAATTCTTTGTTTGAAATTTTTCCATCAGCCATAGACATTTTTGCTGAAAGGGCTATTAAAGCTATAGCAAAAGCAACATCCTCATCATCTTTATCTAAAACATAATGACCAGCTACTGCACCAACAACTGCACCAAAAATTCCACCGACTAAATATCCAGCAGTAACACCTGCAAGTTTACCCCATACTGACATAGTTCCTAAAATATATGAGTCGTATTAAAATTTCTCTGATAAAATTTATAAATTTATAACCCCAAAACAGCTTTTGAAATAATATTTCTCTGAATTTCATTTGAACCCGCATATATAGTTGTTTTTCTTCCATTTAGATAAGATGGAGTAATTGTTATTGCATAATCAGGACCTATGGGAGGCTCATTTATATTTGCAAAAGTGTCATAAATAGTTGGAGAAGACCAATAACCAATAGCCTCTACAGACAATTCTTGGATTTTTTGCTGAAGCTCTGTACCCCTACATTTTAAAATAGAAGACTCTGGACCAACTCTTTGACCAGCGGAAAGAGCAGAAAAAATTCGTAATTCTACAAATTCTAAAGCTTGAACTTCGATTTCGCATTGACTTAATTTATTAACAAAATCCATATCATTGATTAGGTATTTACCATTACCAATAGACGTATCTTCTGCAATTTTTTTGAGTTTATTAATTCCTCGATACAAGGATGGTGAGTAAGAATTTCCTCTTTCAAATTCAAGAAGATATTTAGCATAAGTCCATCCTTTGTTTTCCTCGCCTACAAGATTTTCTTTTGGTACTTTAACATCTTCAAAAAATACTTGATTTACCTCTTGATAAGGGGCCGGGGATTGGTCAAGCGTTATTAAGGGTTTAACGTCTATTCCCGGAGACTTCATATCAATCAATAAAAAAGAAATGCCTTCTTGAGGTTTTTCGGTTTTAGATGTTCTTACGAGACAAAAAATCATATCGGCATGTTGAGCAAGAGTTGTCCAAATTTTTGTTCCATTTACTAAATAGTGGTCTCCTTTATTCTCTGCCTTACATTGAAGAGAGGCCAAGTCAGAACCAGACCCTGGTTCTGAATAACCTTGGCACCACCAAACTTTTGAAGAGAGGATATCGGGTAAATATTTTTTCTTTTGCTCTTTTGTACCAAACTCCATTAAAACAGGTGCTACCATTGAAAGACCAAAAGGAACTGTCCTTGGTGCACCTGCGTAAGCCATCTCTGTTTCGAAAATATATTTTTGCGTTGTTGTAAAGCCTGAACCACCATACTCAACTGGCCAATTTGGAGCTATCCATCCCTTTTCGTAAAGAGACTTTTGCCACTTAACATGTAAATCTTTACTGGCAGATCCATTTTTTGATCTCGCCAACTCATCTTTCATTTCTTGTGTGTATGAAACTTTGATAAAATCTCTTACTTCATTTCTAAAATTAATATCATCCTGATTAAAATCTAAATCCAAAATATACTCCTTTTATTTTCCTTTAAAATCACCATCTCTTTTTTCGAAGAAAGCTGATAAAGCCTCTTGATGATCATCTGTGAGATGCATTAAAGCCTGCATGCTTGCAGACATTTCTAAAATATTATCAAAACTTGCATCCATTCCTTCTCTTAGCAGTTTTTTACTCATTCTAAGTGCGTCTGGAGGTTGTTTAGTAATTGATAAAGCTATTTCATTGGCTTCATCCATAAGGTTCTCTGATTTATAATAATCACTAATTAATCCCCACTGTTTAGCTGTCTCAGGTTCAATTAATTTTGCAGAAAATAATAATTCTGAAGCTCTAGACATACCTATGATCTTTGGTAATAACCATGCTCCACCATCACCTGGAACTAATCCAATCTTAAGAAAAGTTACTCCAAATTTTGCTTTATCTGATGAAATTCTTATATCTGCCAAACAAGCAATATCATTTCCTAAACCAATTGCTGGCCCATTGATTGCAGCAATAACAGGGACCTCAATATCCCAGATAGCCTTAATTATCTTGTGAATTCCTTTTTTATATCTATCACGAAGGCCAACAGAAGATCCTGAAAAATTTCCGGATTTATTTTGCATATTTTTAACATTACCACCCGCAGAAAAAGCCTTTCCAGCACCAGTTAAAATAACACAACGAATATCTCTATCTTCATTAATTAGTTTTGAGGCTTCTTCAAAGTTAACAACATCTTCTGGTTCACCTAATGGATTACGTATTTCAGGCCTGTTCATAGTTAATATAACTACAGAGCCATTTTTTTCAAATTTTAGCCAATCATTCATTAGATTAGCTCTTAAGAAGCTAAGGAATATTTTTTTAGATGATGGTCAGCGTTTCCAAGCTGGGTTTCGATCATCGATAATCTTTTAAAATAATGTCCAACATTTAGTTCATCTGTCATACCCATACCACCATGAAGTTGAATAGCACTTTGACCAATAAATTTTGCAGCATTACAAATTTGTACTTTTGCACCAGAAGCGGCCTTACTTCTCTCTACATCTTCTTCTTCAAGTTTTAGATTAACCATATAAGTCATTGATACTGATTGTTCATATTGCATAAACATATCGACCATTCTATGTTGTAGGACTTGAAATTTTCCTATTGGCTGACCAAATTGTTTTCTTGTTTTACAATATTCAACTGTTGTTTCATTTAATACTGACATTGCGCCTATAGCCTCAGCACATAAAGCTGCTATTGTTTCATCAGCTACCAGCTCAATTAAAGCATAAGCATCTCCCTCTTTGCCTATTAATGATGAGCTGTCTAATTTTACATTTTCAAAAGAAACCTCTGAGGCCATGCTTCCATCAACGGTTTTATAATCACGAGTTGAAACTCCATCACTAGCCTTATCAACTATAAATAGAGATATACCCTCTTTATCTGATTGATCTCCTGAAGTTCTAGCTGAAACTATAAGTTTTTGCGCCCAAGGAGCTGCAGAGACAACACATTTATCTCCATTTAGGGTATAATCATTACCTTTCTTTGATGCAGATACTTTTATATCAGCAAGATTAAATCTTCCTTGTGGTTCAGCATAAGCAAATGCCCAAATCTCATCCCCGGATATTAAACTTGGAAGATGTTCCTGCCTTTGTGAATCAGATGCTCTTCTTAAAAAACCTCCACATGTAACAACCGTTTGAATATAAGGCTCTACTACCAAACCTTTTCCAAACTCTTCAGCAACAATCATAGTTTCAACAGAGCCAAAGTTCAAACCCCCATCACTTTCAGAAAAAGGAACTCCTAGAAGCCCAAGCTCAGCTAACTGACTCCAATTATCTTTACTCATACCTTCTTCAGATTGAATAATTTCTCTTCTTTTATCGAAATCATAATTATCCTGAATAAAAGACTGTATCGTATTACGTAATAAAGTTTGCTCCTCACTAAATGAAAAATCCATTTTTTTCTCCCTAAAGTCCTAAAACCATTTTTGCTATAATATTTCTCTGAATCTCATTAGACCCACCATAAATTGAAGTTTTTCTCATTCCAAAATAATTTTGAGCAACACCTTGGGTATGCTCTGGTCCTATCTCAAGATAATTTGACCCAAAATTTCTAACACTTAAAGGAGTTATATATGGACTTGCATAATTACCAATTGCCTCCAAAGTGAGTTCAGAAATTTTTTGTTGTATTTCAGTACCTTTTATTTTTAAAATTGAAGACTCAACACCTGGGCCCTGGCCTTGACTCTCTTTTGCAAGTGTCCTCAACTCAGTATATTCTAAAGCTGTTAAATCTACTTCAAGTTCAGTAATTTTTTTATTAAATGAAGAGTCTTTCATAAGAGGTTCACCATTATTTAGTTCCGAATTAGCAATATCTTTTAATTTATCTATTGCTTTTTTTGATCTTGCAACTCCGGCGATACCAGTTCTTTCATTACCAAGTAAAAACTTGGCAATTGTCCAACCCATATTTTCTTCACCAACTAAATTTTCAACAGGAACTTTAACATCTTCAAGAAAGACTTCATTTACTTCGTGACCACCGTCGACTGTAATTATAGGTTTAACTTCAATACCTGGAGTATTCATATCAATCAACAAAAAGGAAATACCTTCCTGAGGTTTGCCTTCGTTTGAAGTTCTTACTAAACAAAACATCCAATCGGCATATTGGGCTAATGTGGTCCATATTTTATGACCATTTACAATATAATGATCACCATTTCTTTCAGCTTTTGTTCTAAGGCTTGCAAGATCAGATCCTGCACCTGGTTCAGAATAACCTTGGCACCACCAGTCATCCCCCGACAAAATACCTTTAAGAACCCAATCCTTCTGGTGATCGTTACCAAAGGCAATTATAACTGGGCCAAGCATAGTTAATCCAAAAGGTATTAATGGGGTTGTTCCGGCATTAGCGCATTCTTGATCCCAAATATATCTTTGAGTGATAGACCAATCAACGCCACCATACTCAACTGGCCAATGAGGAGCTATCCAACCTTTTTTATAGAGGGTTTTATGCCATGAAAGTATACCTTCTTTCATTTGATCAGAAGTAACCTCATGGTATTTTTCAATATTTTGTCCTGCATTATTTTCTGACGAAAAATTTTCTGCAATAAATTCACGCACCTCGTCCCTGAATTCTTGATCAGCTTTTGTAAAATTTAAATCCATATTTTTAATCTTTCCTAATATAATTGGTACACTGTAATATTTGTAATAGTTGTATTACTTAGAACTTCAACAATTATGTAATATCAGAGGTATCTAATTAAATCCATTGTATTTTTGTCGCAATTATAAAATTTAATTATTACAAATAATAATTATAAAAAAAAGTATTTTATTACTCTTGAAAATAAAAATAATTTGACCATTTAAGTAATATGGATGCCTCAAAGGATCCTAAATTAAATAACTTGCTTAAAAAAGGAGTAAAAAATGAATACAAGAATAGAAACAATTTGGAGAGACCTCTCTCCTTTCGCAGTAGGGTTTGATAGAACATTTGATACATTATCAATATTAGCAAACTCTAAAGCTCAAAATACAAATTATCCTCCATATAATATTAGAAAATTACCTGAGGATAAATACAGTATTGAACTTGCAGTGGCTGGTTTTGACGAAAAAGATATCGATATAGAGGTATCTGAACAAAATCTAATAATAGATGGTAAGAAATCTGATGAAATGAATGAGAATTTAATTCACCAAGGTCTTGCATCAAGAAATTTTAATAGAAAATTTGTTTTATCAGAAGATATGGTTGTTCAAGGTGCTGCCCTATCCAATGGAATTCTTTATATTGGAATACAAAGAGTAATTCCTGAGCATAAAAAACCAAAGAAAATTCCTCTTACTAGTAAAGAGAGTCTATTAAACTCATAGTTCTAAACTTATTAAGAATTCAAGGTGGTAAAATTTTTTTGCCACCTTTTATTTTTTAAATTAATTAATTATATTTCCCTAGCATTAAAAGATAAATTTAATATATTGATATAGTTATAAAGAGGGGACTATGTCAGATAATATTTCAGAAAATATCAAGTCATTATCAGTTAGAAACTATGCCCTTGGAATTTTAGTTATTGTTTACACTTTCAATTTCATTGATCGAAATATATTATCAATTCTTCTTCAATCTATAAAAACAGACCTAAATTTATCTGATACTTCACTGGGACTATTATCTGGTTTTGCATTTGCAGCATTCTATGCAACATTAGGTATTCCAATTGCAAAATATGCTGATAGAGGAAATAGAAGAAATCTAATCTCAATATCTTTAGCAATATGGAGTTTAATGACCGCGCTTTCTGGTTTAGCTCAAAATTTTTTACATTTACTTCTTGCAAGAATTGGTGTTGGTATCGGTGAAGCTGGATGTAGTCCTCCAGCTCATTCGATGATTTCGGACTATTTTCCTGCAAATAAAAGATCAACTGCCCTAGGTATTTACTCCCTAGGAATTCCGTTTGGAATTATGTTTGGTTTATTTGCTGGAGGATGGATCGATGAGATGTTTGGTTGGAGAGCTGCTTTTTTTATTGTTGGAGTTCCAGGTATATTAATTGCTATAATTTTTCGTTTTACGGTCAAAGAGCCAACTAGAGGACAAGCCGAAGGTAAGGTTGCATCTGATATTCAACCAACTATCTATGAAACAGTCTCGTATCTTCTTAGAAAAAAATCATTTCGTCATTTAGCTTTTGCAGCTTCTCTTGCAGCTTTTGTAGGTTATGGAGGAATCAATTGGTTACCATCATTTTTCCAGCGCTCATACGGAATGGCCTCTAGTGATGTCGGCTGGTATTTAGGTTTAATATTGGGTTTACCTGGTGGTTTAGGAATTTTTTTGGGTGGCTATTTATCAGACTATTTTGGATCAAGAGATGTTAGGTGGTCTTTATGGGTAGCTGCTATTGCTATGGGTATTACAGCACCACTATATTATCTAGTCTATTTAAGTCCAACAGCTAATACATCACTACTATGGCTAATTATACCCATAGCGTTAGGTAATTTTTATCAAGCTGCTACATTTAGCCAGACACAAGGAGTGGTTGAATTAAAAATGAGATCAGTTGCAGCTGCAATTTTGTTATTTATTATAAATATAATTGGATTGGGGTTTGGTCCTTCAGCGGTTGGAATTCTAAGTGATATTCTTCAATCAGAATACGGAAAAGAGTCTTTAAGGTATAGTTTACTAATATTTGCTTCACTCAAGATATGGTGTGCGTTCCATTATTATATGGCTGGTAGATACCTAAAAGATGATCTAGTCACTAATTAGAGTTGGGTTTTTTAAAAAATAAAATAGGTGTAGTTTTTTTGTATTTTATATAATCTTCCTCTAAACCCCACTTATTATCAGAACTTTTTTCTAACATAGGTATTCCACTGATTTTTGTTAACAACACATAAACAAATAATGGTGAAATTAATCCTAAAAGTTCTCCACCTTCCATAGATGGAAAAGCTATAATCGCTATACCTAACCATAAAATAATTTCACCAAAATAATTAGGATGGCGTGACCAAGCCCATAGACCTGAGTTAATAAATTTACCTTTATTTCTGGGGTTTTCTCGGAATATTTTTTTCTGATTATCAGCTAATATCTCTATAACAAAACCTAAAATCCATAATAAAAATCCTGTAATCATAAAAGCAAAATGATACGAGCTCATATTTTCTATTGAATTTACAGATGTCATCGCCGATAAACCTGCTACATATGTAAGAAAGACCCATAAACCAGATAAAGTCCAAGTCATAAAAAACCAGAAAAAATCTTTTTTCATTTCAATAAATCTAATATCCTGACCAACATCTTTTACTCTTTTGTATAAAAACATTCCAAGCCTTAAAGACCATAGAATAACCATTATTCCTATTAAGTAAGTATAGGGATTTAAACTTTCAAAGCTTGAGCTGAATATAGAATTAAGAATTAAAATTACTGATAAGCTTATGTAGGTAAAACTTCCAGTTGCATCAAAATAATGCTCGGTTTGAAAAATATAAGCATGAATAAAAAAAATCCAATGAACTGTGTAAGAATAAAGGAAACAAAAAATAAGCATGGGAAAACCAAAAAAATCTATACTATTTTGGCCAACAATATAGGCCACTAAAAATCCTAAAATAATTGATACGACTGAACCTATTATAGATATTTTTAATGGCATTTTAATTTTCCTTTATAAATTTAATTAATTCACTTATAACTTCAGGATACGCTTCTTTATCCCATCTGTAAAATTGATGACCTTTATTATCCCATTTAAGAAATTTTACAACATTTCCTTTTTCAATCATATCATTTGAAAATTTTTCTATAATTTCAATTGGAATTGTTTTATCTGATTTACCATGAAAAATTATTGAAGGCGGAAGACCTTTTCTAATATAATTTGAAGGTGAAAATTTTTCAAAATTGCCATCAAATAGCTTTTTCACAAATAACCAAAGTTTTTTTCTTCTTTCCTCAATGTTATTAGGTATTTCCCTATCTAAGACAGATGTATTAAGCGCAGGATTTAATAAAACTAATCCCTTAATTTTTTCAATAATTTCATTATTTTCATCAGGTATCATTGCTAAAGATGCTGCTAATTGACCACCTGATGAACCACCTCCAACAATAATATTTTCTGGGTCAATGTTTAAAACTTTTGCATTAGAAATTATCCACTCATAGGCCGCTCTTGCGTCATTCATTGAGTCTTCTACTTTGGAATTATGTTTAAGAGCAATTCTGTAATCAGCACTAATGCACGTAATTCCTTGATCAGAAACATCTTTACATATTTTAAAAAGAGAATATGACGATCCAAATGCCCAAGCACCTCCATGAAAAAGCAAAAGAGTCGAATTTGATTTTTTCACAGATGGTTCAAAAAAATGTAAATTTAAATTAACGTTATTTTTTTTACTATAAGTAAAAGACCTATTTGGTTTATCCAAATAATATAACGAACCATATCCAACTTTGTCAAAAAAGTGACCTATAAAAGGCATTCGAGGGGGTTTTGTAAAAAAAAGATAGGAAAAAAATAATATCAATAAAGTGATGATAACTAATAAAAAAGTAAAAAATATTTTCATAAGATAATTTCTGTATTACTCAAAGAAATGATTTAGCCTTTCAAAGGCTTCAGCAAAATCCTTTTTAAAATCTTGTACGACAGCACCTGCACTCATAGGCTGATCCATTAGACCTACTCCTTGACCTACCCAATAAGTAGCAAGATTTTTTGCGCCTTTATGGCCACTTTGCGAGAGCTTATCTATTTTTTTTAATGCAGGCTCGCTTACTAGAGACTGTAAAGGCATAGGAAGTGGTTCAGGCCCTTTTTCTTCCCAAGCATCAGTCCAAGGTGACCTTAACTGTCTAGAATATTTTCCAGTCCTACTTCTAGAGCGAACAGTATCTCGTGAACTCGCTAAAAGCATTTTTTCTTTAACAATCGGATTTGTTTCTGCTTCCGATGTAGTTAGCCAAACCGAACCACACCAGGCCCCAGATGCACCCA
>Ga0160422_10000580_pt1 | contig 22392 bp, 21 predicted proteins | sample Fk160mmetaG_FD_108192 | JGI IMG/M metagenome (GOLD analysis project Ga0160422, IMG submission 108192) | Marine microbial communities from the Central Pacific Ocean - Fk160115 60m metaG | ecosystem: Environmental > Aquatic > Marine > Oceanic > Photic zone | place: The Central Pacific Ocean...
TAAAGAAATTAAACCTGAAAATTTAATGGATAGTCTTTTTCTTTTATCAGATTTAGAAACAAGGTTTTCTGTTAATTTAAATGCACTAAGCAATAATACCCCTATTGTTCATGGTTTAAGAGACTTAATTTTGTCTTGGCTCGATCACAGGAAAGAGGTTCTTGTGAATATTTCAAATTATAAATTAGCTAAAATTGATGAAAGGCTTGAAATTTTAAATGGCTATTTAATAGCTTATTTGAATATGGACGATGTAATAAGAATTATTAGAGAAACAGATAATCCTAAAGAGCAACTGATTAAAAAATTTAAATTAACAGACCTTCAATCTGAGTCAATTTTAAATATGAGATTACGCTTATTAAGGAAGCTAGAGGAAATTAAAATTAAAGAAGAGTTTAATGACCTTGCAAACAAAAAGAAAGATCTTGAAAGTCTACTTAATTCAAATGATAATCAATGGAAGTTTATTTCGGAAGAAATTAGATCTTTAAAAAAATTACTTTCACAAAAAACTAAGATTGGCAAAAGAAGAACTGATATTATTCTTCTTGAAGAAGAGATTGTATACAAAAATGAATATACTTTACCAAGCGAACCTGTATCTATAGTTCTTTCAAAACAAGGCTGGGTTAGATGTTTAAAAGGCAAAGTTGATGACTTAAAAGATTTAAAATTTAAAGATGAGGACTCTTTATTTATATCTATAAACGCCAATTCTAATGATAAAATTATTTTTTTCTCCTCTAACGGAAAGGCCTATTCTCTTGATGTCTCTGAGCTACCATCAGGTAGGGGACACGGAACTCCATTAAAAATTCTTTTGGATATTGAAGAGCAACATTCTGTAATAAGTGTCTTTCCTTTTGAAAATGAAAAAAAGTATATAGTGGCCTCTTCAGAGGGTAACGGTTTTATCGTTAATAGTAATGACATGCTATCAAATCGTAAGTCTGGAAAACAGGTGCTTAATTTAAAAGATAATCAAAAATCTATTATTTGTAAAAAAATAATTGGAGATAGTGTAGTTGCAATTGGAAAAAATAAAAAAATGTTAATATTTTCTATAAATAATTTACCAGAATTAACTAGGGGTAAAGGTGTAAGAATACAAAAATATAAAGACTCCGATTTATTATTTTTAGATACCTTTAAACTAGATGAAGGATTAAAAATTGAAGATAGTGCAGGGAGAATAAGAACTTTTGACAATCTTAATGATTGGATTGGTAAAAGGGCACAGGCTGGAAGATTGATACCAAAAGGTTTTCCTAAACTAAATTAGAGAATTTTATTGGGAAGCCATGTAGCAACTATTGGGAAAATAGACAGTAAAATTAACATTAATATTTGTATAAAAATAAACGGAATTACTCCCTTATAAATATCAATGGTTTTTATGCTATTTGGAGCAACACCCCTTAAATAAAAAAGAGCAAAACCAAATGGTGGTGTTAAGAAGCTAGTTTGTAAATTTATCGCCATCATTACACCAAGCCATACAGGATCAATTCCCATTTTAAATAATATTGGAGCAACAATCGGAACAACAACAAATGTAATTTCGATAAAATCTAAAAAGAATCCAAGAATAAACATTGTAACCATTACTGCGATGACAGCACCAATAACTCCCCCTGGGATAGATGTTAAAAGTCTTTCAATTGTCTCATCTCCTCCAAGTCCTCTAAATACAAGACTAAAGAAAGTAGCACCAATAAGTATTATAAATACCATTGAGGTTATCTTTGTTGTTGAGTAGGCGGTTTCCATTAAGATTTTATTTTTATATAGCTTTGATAAACATTTTATAATTGAGAAGCCAAAAAGAATTAATATGATTAAAGATCCATAAATAAATAAATTAGTTAAAAAACCAACATTTTCTCTGTTAAGCCTTAAATCAAAAAATATTGAAAAAATTATTAAAAATATAAACAGAGCCGCGGCCACTAATGGCCAAAAATTATTATTAGAAGTTTTATATGTTGCTAATAATAAAGCCCCAATAGCTCCCACAGATGCGGCCTCAGTAGGTGTTGCAAAACCTGATAAAATAGAACCTAAAACCGATATTATTAGAAAAAGAGGTGGAAAAAGAATGAGCAATATATTTTTTTTATTTTTAGAATTTTCATCATTTTTAATAATGCTTGGTATTGAAGATGGATCAGTAAATGATTTTATAATTTGATAAACTATATATAAAAATACTAGTAAAATTCCTGGCAAAAGAGCTCCAGCAAACAAATCTCCAACTGAGAGTGTTTCAGGTGAAAATACCCCCATATCAAGCTGTGATTTTTGATATGCGTTTGATAATACATCACCTAACAAAACTAGTACTATTGATGGAGGAATAATTTGTCCAAGCGTACCTGCAGCAGCAACTGTTCCTGTCGCTATTTTTGGGTCATATCCTTTATTTAACATAGTTGGAAGTGATAAAAGTCCCATAGTTACAACAGTTGCTCCTACTATTCCTGTTGATGCAGCTAATAAAGCACCAACAATTGATACAGATATACCCAAGCCACCCCTTATATTTTGAAATACTCTGTCCATATTCTCTAAAAGTTCTTCAGCTACTTTTGATTTTTCTAACATTGTCCCCATAAAAACAAATAATGGAACTGCCATAAGAATTTCATTTGTCATAGTTCCAAATATTCTTTGAGGAATAGCTTTTAAAAACTGCATTGGGAAAACACCAAAATAATCACCGATAAAAGCAAAAAGTATTGCTGAACCTGCCAATGAAAAGGCTACTGGATAGCCAAGCAAAAGAACAATGCAAGCAAATCCAAACATTAGTAAATCTATATGTTCAATCAATTTTTTGTCTCAATTATAACTTTGATATTTCTGTAAATTATTGATATGGCTTGAATTAACAGCAATAAAGGGAAGATAATCAAAGCTGTTTTTAATAAAAATACTGCATTAAGACCACTAGTTTCTGGAGAACCCTCTAAAATTTTCCAAGATCTTGCTACATAAGGAAAACTTGTCGAATAAGTAATAAGACAAAATGGTATTAAGAACAATAAAGAACCTAAAATATTGATTACTGATTTATAATTATCTGAGGATGCCCTATAAATTAGATCAACCCTTACATGTTCATCACTTAAAAGTGTATATCCAGCCGCTAGTGTAAAAGATAGACCATGAAGATATAATAATAATTCTTGTAATTTTAAAAAGCCTACTCCAAAGATATATCTTGCCATAACAATTGTTAATTGAATTAAAACCATAAATATTATGAACCAAGAAATGTATTCTCCAATTACTTTATTGGATTTTTCAAAAAAATTTACGATAGTATTTAGCAAATTTAACCTCTGGCCTTCATATATGCTTGTTCAGACTTAGATGACCATTCTTTAAGCCTTCCCATAGAGTCTTTAAAAGATAAAAATATTCTTTTTGAAATTTCAGTTCTTGTAGAAACATCCTCTAAAACTTCATCAGATAATTTTTTAAGTGATTGCATTATATCGGGGGAAAATGTTCTCATTTGAACATTGTGTTTATTAATAAGTGTTTCTAAAGCTATTGAATTATGATGATTAAATTCAGCTAAAGTGAAATTATTTTCAAAAGCTAGAATTTGTCTAATAATTGATTTTTCAGACTTTGAAAAGGAGTTCCAAGTATCAAGATTTATTCCAGTAGCAAGACCAGCGCCAGGTTCATGAAAACCAGGCCAATAATAGAATTTTGCAGCTTGATAAAATGCCAAAGATAAATCATTCCAAGGTCCTACCCATTCTGTTGCATCAATTGCACCAGATTTTAAACTTGAAAAAATTTCACCACCAGGAATTGCTACTGCGGCAGCTCCAACTTTTCTTAAAACCTCTCCACCTAGACCAGGCATTCTTATTTTTAATCCATTTAGGTCTTCAAGATTTTTTATTTCTTTATTAAACCATCCACCCATTTGAACACCAGTGTTGGCTGATTGAAATGAAATAACGTTAAAGTCTCTAGTAAGCTCATTCCAAAGTTCTTGTCCTCCACCATGATCTATCCAAGCATTTAATTCATTTGCGGTCATCCCAAAGGGGACAGCGGTGAAAAAATTAAAACCTATATTTTTTCCTTGCCAATAGTACTCAGCGCCATTGTACATATCTGCTAATCCACTCGATGCAGCGTCAAATGCTCCAAAGGCAGGCACAAGCTCACCTGCAGCAAAAACTTTTACATCAATCTTATTATCCGTAGCATCCTTTACTCTTAGAGCAATCCGCTCAGGTGACGTTCCTAAACCAGGAAGATTTTTAGGCCATGTTGTAACCATATTTAATCTTCTTATATTTTTTGAAATTGCGGGAGTTGATAGAGCAGATCCTATTACAATTGATGATGCTGCTCCAAGAAGAAAATTTCTTCTGCCAAATTTTTTATTTTTTCGCATTTTTTTTCCTAAAATAAAATTTAAAAAATTAGATAGTTATCCATTCATCATCAATTAAAACTTCAGAAGAATTGAAATTATTTTTATAATCCATTTTATTAGAACCTTCTACCCAATAACCTAAATAAACGTAATTCTTATTTATTTCTTTTGCTAATCTAAAGTGGTCTATAATTAGATACTTACCAAATGAATTTTTAAGAAAAGAGTCAGAGTAAAATGAGTAAACCATTGATATAGCATCTCTTAAGAAATCTGATATAACACAGCCAATTAATTCACCCTGATAATAGTACTCATAGATTTTAGTGTTAATACTAGGCGCGTTAAACATTTTACAATAATCATCAAAATTCATTTCATTCATCTCACTATCACAGTGTTTAAATTTCAGATATTTTTTAAAAAGTAAAAACTGTTCTTTAGTGGGGTAATCAGATAGTTTTTTTATGAAAAGATTTTTATTTTTATTTAAAATTCTTTTATTACTTTTTGATAATTTAAATTCTTCTGCATTTATCCTAATCGACTTGCACAAATTACAATCTGTACATACCTGGTTATATAAAATATTATGACTTCTTCTAAAACCATTTTTAATAAGAAACTCATATTCCTTTGATTTGTTAAAATCATTCATTATCAAAAATATTTTTTTTTCATCTTTATTATCTAAATAAGGACAGGGCTCCGTATTTGATAGATAAAAGTTATGATTATTTTTATTTATTTTATTCATTTTTAGTTTTTAAAAACCTATATACGTAATCATTAAAGTATAAGTGAACCAGATTATTATTACTAATGGAATTCCTGAAATTAAGAAATCTTTAAATTTATAGTTCCCCGGACCCATAACCATTAAATTTGTCTGATAGCCCATAGGTGTTGCAAATGAACAATTTGCAGCAAAAATTATACAATAAATAAATGGTTCTGGTTCCATATTTAAATCTATAGCTAAACTTATTGCTATAGGCGTAAATAAAACTGCTGTTGCATTATTGCTAATAAAATTAGTTATTATTGCTACAAAAATAAAAAGTATTGAAAGGACAGTAATAATCGATAAATCAAATGTTAAAATATATATACTATCTGCTAAAAATTTTGCACCACCGGTTTCTTGAAGGGCAATTGATAACATAATTGTTGATGCAACTAATAAATAAATTCTTGGATCAAGAGACATAACAGCATCTTTAACATTTAAAACTCTAAAAATTAACATTAAGGCAGCCCCCATAACAGCTGCAGCAGTTATATTAAATAGACCTGACGATGCAAGAAAAATTGTAGCAATAAATATTAATCTTGCTCTTAAAGCGAATAATTTTGATGGGAGATATATAGTTGACCACTCAATTGGAAAAATATCTTTTATTCCCCTAAGTGATCTTATTGATTTTTCAGATCCTTTTAAAAGAATAATATTTCCTGGATTAAGCTTCAATGAGTCTAAAGTTTCAATATTTGTACTTACTCCCCTTTGAATTCCTACAACTTTACAGTTCACTTCACTCTCAAAATTAGTTTGATTTAAGCTTCTTCCAATTAAAAATGAACCAGGGGTAATTGCTGCTTCAATTATAATCTCTGGTTTTGTGGTTTCAGTTAGAGTGCTTATACTATCAAAAATTGGATCATTTCTTTTTAAGACGCCTGTTAAATTACCTTTTGTAGTTGATAATGTGATTTTATCATTAAATTCTATTTCTAAATCATCATAAGGAGGTAATAATTTTTGATTGTTTCTTGTTATAAGGCTAATTGAGCAGTTTTCCATTTCAGGTAGTAGTCCTGATATAAATTTTTTACCTATTAATGGGTTACCACCTTCAATTAAAATCTCAACAATGTATTGCTTACCATCGTTTTGAAAATCATCTTTATTTTCATTATCTTTTTTATTAAATGCTTTTAGAATAATTGGTAATAAAAAAGTGGCATAAATAAAACCTACAAGAGCAAGTATCATTCCCTGCTTAGTAAAATCAAAGAAACCAATTTCTTTTCCTATTGAAGAATAGACTGAGCCAGAAACGAGAAGATTTGTTGAGGAACCTATCAATGTAGTCATCCCTCCCAAAATACAAACATATGAAAGTGGAATAAGTATATATTTTGATGGCTGATCTAACTGTTTGCACAATGATAAAATTATTGGAATAAACATCACAATTATTGGAGTATTATTTAATAATGCGCTTAAAATAAAAACCAAAAACATTACTGATAGGAATTTAATTTGAGTGTTTTGAGATTTGTCCCCTGATATCCAAACTGCAATATCTTCAAGTGCTCCTGTAATAAGTAATCCATGACCTATAATCATTAGACACATAAGAGCAATTAATGAAGGATTGGCAAATCCCCTCAATATTAACTCCAAAGAAACAGGCGCGCCTGAAACAGCTCCTAAAATTGGACTATTTTGGAATATTATTATTAAAATACTGATTATAGCTAATGATGTTATTTCAATAGGAATTCTATCTATAGAAAATAAAATTACACTTATGAAAATTAAACCAAAAATAAACCACATATATAAATCAATAGAAAGCATATTAATATTTAGCTCAATAAGTTAAATTTTGTTTTAAAAATATAATCATGAATACATTTTCTTTCATCATTTACTAGTGGAATTATAAAAGAAATTAATAGAACTAAAGCAATAGGTGTTACAATAAAAAAAAGGATATTATAAATTAATAATTCTTTAGTACTTAGTCTTTTATTTTTATCATTAACTAAATTTATCTTAAAAATTTTCATTCCAAATGTTGAGCCATTCTCATTTCCGATTGAAAAAGAGTAATAACTTACAATTATTACTGGAATAATGAATAAAATTGCCTCGTTAAATAAGTTTAATGTAAAAAAATTAATAATTTTAAAAATAGTTACTGTAATTAGTATTAATGACATACATATTAACAGGTCGAGTATGCATGCTTTTATTCTGTTAATAAGTATTTGATCATAATATGTTAATTTATAATTTTTCATTCATTTTTTTAATACAATTATTGTTAATAGTTTATCAGAAATATAAAAGAATCTGTATATACTAAATTTTATTATATTTATAAAATTATATATTTTTATTGTTTATGTTTATATCTTAAAGTATTGATTATAATGAGTAATTATAAATTTCTTAGTGATAATTTTCTTGCTTTCGCCCATAGGGGTGGGAATGATTTTGCTCCAGAAAACTCACTTAAATCTTTTATGCGCGCCTATGAGATAGGATATAAATATCTTGAAACAGACGTTCATCTCTCAAAAGACGGTTATTTAGTAGCATTCCATGACGAAAGCCTTGACAGAGTTACAAATAAAAGTGGTTATATAAAAGATCTGAGTCTAACTGATATTAAAAAGGCTAAAATTCATGATGTTGAAGAAATCCCTTTATTAGTTGATCTTTTGGAGAATTTACCAGAATGTTTTTTTAATATTGATTGTAAATCTGATGATGCAGTCATACCCTTGATAAACTTAATAAAAAAATACTCACTTTTAGACAGGGTATGTATAGGTTCTTTTTCTCAAAAAAGAATAAATTTTATTCGAAAATCTTTGGGCCCAAATGTAAAAACATCGATGGGTCCTAATGAAATTTTATTTGCTAAAATTTTATGTAATTTATCAGTTGGTATAAATTTTAAATCAACTTATGCATCTTTACCAATGAAAAGGTATGGATTTAAGTTGCTAAATAAAAAATATATAAAATTTTTAAAGAAGAACAATCAAAAAGTAATTGCATGGACCATAAATGATGAAAGTGAGATGAGGCTTTTAATTAAAAGGGGTGTAGACGGAATAATGACAGATAATATTCTATTGCTTAAAAACATTCTTATAGAAGAAAATAAGTGGAAATAAGCATATCACTTGTGTTAAATTGCAAATAATTATACAAAATATTGTGTCATTTATATAGAAAGTTCAAATGGAAAAAAAATTAGATAATATTATTCCCCAAGGTTTTTTTGAGAACAACCTTGAGAAAGCTGACAAAGATATTTTTTCAGCTGTGGCTAATGAATTACATCGTCAACAAAATCAAATAGAGCTTATAGCTTCTGAAAACATTGCCTCCAGGGCGGTTTTAGAGGCTCAAGGCTCTATAATGACAAATAAATATGCTGAAGGATATCCATCGAGGCGATATTATGGAGGTTGTGAATATGTTGATATTGCTGAAGAATTGGCTATCGAAAGAGCTTGTAAACTATTTGAGGTTAATTTTGCAAATGTTCAGCCCCACTCTGGTTCACAAGCAAACCAAGCAGTTTATACTGCATTATTAAAACCGGGTGATACTATATTAGGTATGAGTTTAGCTGCAGGAGGTCATTTAACCCATGGAGCAAAACCAAACCAATCTGGTAAGTGGTTTAATTCCGTTCAATATGGTGTGAGAAAATCTGACAGTTTAATTGATATTGATGAAGTTAAGGAATTGGCAGTTAAACATAAGCCTAAATTAATAATTGCTGGTGGATCTGCTTATCCAAGACATATTAATTTTAAAGATTTTCGAGAAATTGCTGATTTAGTTGAAGCTTATCTTTTAGTCGATATGGCTCATTTTTCTGGATTAGTTGCTGGCAAATCACATCCAAATCCATTTCCTTATGCTGATGTAGCAACCACAACAACTCATAAAGTGCTTAGAGGGCCAAGAGGCGGTCTTATACTGACTAATAACGAAGAAATTTCAAAAAAAGTAAATTCTGCAATTTTCCCTGGTATTCAAGGCGGCCCTCTTATGCATACAATTGCGGCCAAAGCAGTTTCATTTGGTGAAAGTTTACAACCAGAATTTCATTTATACACTGAAAATGTCCTTAAAAATGCAAAAGCCTTATCATCTACCCTCATGAATGATGGATTTGATATTGTTTCTGGCGGTACAGATACACATATCGTCTTAGTTGATTTAAGGCCAAAAGGTATAAAAGGTAACATTGCTGAGGAGTCTCTAGGAAGGGCAGGAATAACCTGTAACAAAAATGGTGTGCCATTCGATCCTGAAAAACCAATGATTACATCAGGAATAAGATTAGGGTCTCCAGCTTGTACTACGCGAGGTTTTAATATTTCAGAATTTAATATTGTAGGTGATTTAATTTGTGAAGTTCTTAATTCTATTTCTAGCAATAATAATGAACCAGTTGAAGAAGTTGAAAAGAGCGTAAAAATTAAAGTTGAAAAACTTTGTAGTAAATTTCCTATATACGAGAAATAGAAATGCAATGTCCTTTTTGTAACAATCAAGAAACACAGGTACGCGACTCAAGACCAACAGAAGAAAATTCTGCAATAAGAAGAAGACGCCAGTGCCTGGCTTGCGGTGGACGTTTTACTACTTTTGAGAGAATACAGATGAGAGATTTGACTGTTGTCAAACGATCAGGAAAAAGGGCTCCTTTTGATAGAGATAAGCTAATGAGATCTGTAGATATTTCAGTTAGAAAAAGAAATATTGATCCAGATGTTATTGAAAGAATGGTTACAGGTATTGTAAGACAGCTTGAAAGTACAGGTGAAACAGATATACCATCAAATTTAATTGGCAGCTTAATTATGGCAGCATTAAGAGAAGTAGATATGGTTTCTTATGTAAGGTTTGCTTCTGTTTATAAAAATTTTCGCGAAGTAAAAGATTTTGAGGATTTTGTTGGAGAATTAGGAAATCCTTCTGAGATAATTCATGAAGATTAATGCATGGTTTTTTATTTTAAATAATGAAAAATTCTCAAAATGATAACTTTTTTATGGAATATGCAATTAGACTTGCATCTAGAAATCTTGGAAATACAGGTAAAAATCCCTCTGTAGGATGTGTTATTACTAGTGAGAACAAAATTGTAAGCACTGGAGTAACTGGAAGAAATGGTTCACCTCATGCTGAATACAATGCAATAAATAATATAAAAAATTTTCCAAAAAATACAACCGCTTATATAACATTAGAACCATGCTCGCATGTTGGTAAAAATCCTTCATGTGTGAAATTATTGATAGAAAAAAAAGTAAAAAGGGTCGTTATAGCTCAAATAGATCCTAACCCTATTGTTAATGGAAAAGGGGTTGAGATTTTAAAGGCAAATGGTATTCATGTTGATATTGAGGATTGTAATAAAAAAGCTTTAAAAAATCATTACGGATTTATAAGTAATATAAAAAATAAATATCCAGAAATTAATATCAAAGTTGCATCATATGAAAGTGGTCTTACTATTCCTAAAAAAGGTATGAAATGGATAACAAATGATTTGTCGAGATCTTATGGGCATATTTTAAGATCTAATCATGATGCAATTATGGTTGGAATTGAAACTGTATTAGCTGATGACCCCTCTTTGAATTGTAGACTAAATGGATTAAAGGATAGATCGCCAATAAAAATTATAATCGATACTAATTTAAGGACCCCTGTAGACGCTAAATTAGTTGAGCACTCTAATAATGATTTAATAATCTTTACTAACTTATTGAATAATATAAAAATAGATAAATTTAAAAATAAAGGTATTAATGTTGTTTATATTAATAAAAACAATAAAGGCCTTCTTGAAATTGAAGAGATTTTATTTTTTTTAAATAAAATGAATATTAATAGATTACTGATTGAAGGTGGTTCAACACTATCGAGCTCCTTTGTAGAAAAAAATTTGGTAAATTTAATATATTGGTTTTCCACTGCAAGAAATGCTAGTGAAGATAAATTATTGAATAAAAGTGATAAAAAACTCAACAGGATTAGATATAGTAAAAATTTTTTGTTAAAAGATTGTATTAATTTAAGAGATAATAAGTTAGAGATCTTTAGCTTAAAGAAGGATTAATATTTTGTTTACAGGAATTATTACTGACGTTGGTGAAATACAATCTATTAATTTAGATAATGGTAAAATTAAAATATCATCAAAATTTAATCATGAGGATATTGATCTTGGTGCGTCTATTTGTTGTTCAGGAATTTGTTTAACTGTTGTTGAAAAGAACAAATTTAATGACATTTCTTATTTTTGTTTTGAAGTATCGCAAGAGACTATTTCTCGATCTTCAGTAAAGTTTTGGGAAAATAATACTAAAATTAATTTAGAAAAGAGTTTGAAGTTTGGAGATGAGATAGGAGGACACTTGGTAACCGGTCATATTGATTGTTTAGGTGAAATTGAGTCAATTACTAAATCAAAAAATAGTAATGTTTTTAAAATTAAATATCCAGATAAGTATAAAAAATTTGTCGCATCAAAAGGTTCAATAAGTTTGGATGGTATTTCATTAACAATAAATGATGTTTTTGATGATTTTTTTTCAGTAAATATCATACCCCACACCGAAGAAAACACTTCATGGAGTAGTATCAATAAGGGTGATAGTGTAAATATTGAATTTGATGTATTGGCTAGGTATGTTTCAAGACAACTTGAGGAAAGACTATGAGGAAATATATTTCACCTATTGAGGATATTATCTCTGAGGCATCAAAAGGAAATATGTTTATTCTTGTAGATGCTGAAGATAGAGAAAATGAAGGTGATCTTGTTATTGCTGCAGAGGATGCAAACGCCGATGTTATTAATTTTATGGCTAAAAACGGCAGAGGTTTAATTTGCTTGGCATTAAATGAAGATAAGGTAGACAATCTTGGACTGTCTCTAATGTCCTCCAATAATAAATCAAGGCATGAGACAGCATTTACTGTTTCAATTGAGGCAAGAGAGGGTGTTACTACAGGTATTTCTGCTTATGATAGAGCTTTAACAATTTCAACTGCAATCTCAGAAAATACAAATAGTACAGATATTGTTACCCCCGGTCATGTTTTTCCAATTAAAGCTCGTCCTGGCGGTGTTTTGGTTAGAGCTGGTCATACTGAAGCAGCTGTTGATATAGCGAAGCTTGCAGGCAAAAATCCATCTGGTGTTATTTGTGAAATAATGAATGATGATGGAACAATGGCAAGACTTCCAGAATTAATTGAAGTTGCAAAAAAATTTAATTTAAAAATTGGAACAATTGCTGATTTAATATCATATAGGATTAACAATGATCATATAATTACCAGAGTTCACAATGAAAAAATTGTTAGTGAGTTTGGTGGAGAGTGGGACTGCATTGTTTACAAGAATGATCTTGATAAAGCAGAGCATATTGCTCTGGTTAAAGGTAAAATTAATTCAAATGACATTATTCCTGTAAGAGTTCACTCAGTAAATATTTTTGAAGATTTAATATCTGTAAATCCTAATCGAAAAAATTTGATTTCTAAATCAATGGAATTAATTAGTGATCTCGATATTGGTGTAATAATACTTGTTAGAGATACAAATGATGATGCTTTATTAAACCTTCTTAAAAAGTATTCAGTTGATAATTTGAAGCAAGAAAATAAATTGAAGGAGTATGGTGTCGGGGCTCAAATATTGATTGACTTGGGTATAAAAAAAATGAATTTAATATCAGATACTAACGCAATGCCTATAAATTTGGAGGGCTATGATTTAGAGATCTCCATCAGACAACCTCTTGAGGATAATAAAAAAGATGTCTAAAAATATTTGTATCGTTATTTCAGATTATTATAAAAAAATTGCAAATGGTTTAGAGATAGGAGCAATAAATTTTTGTGATCAAAACTCAATCATCTATGAAAAATTCTATGTTCCTGGAGCTTTAGAAATTGGACCTGCAATTAAGTTAATTTCTGAGGCAAAACATAATTTTAACGGTTTTGTTGCTTTAGGTTGCGTTATTAGGGGCGAAACAAGTCATTTTGATATCGTGATCAATGAGTCTGCAAGAGCAATTACCAACTTAAGTCTAGATTACTCTCTTATCATAGGAAATGGTATTTTAACTGTTGATAATAAACAACAGGCAATTGAGAGGAGTAATGCTGATGAAAATAATAAAGGTTATCATGCAGTATTAGCCGCATCAAAGTTAATAGATTTAAAGGATAATATTTAATTTGAATTCAAATATTTACAATAAAAAATCGTCAGCCCGTCTTTTTGCAGTACAAATTTTATTTGAAATGGAAATAAATGGAAAAAAAATTAATAATATTCTTGAAAGATTAACTGATGATTATTTAATAGAAATTTCGAGGTTAAATAAAACAGAAAAAGCTGATAAGAGTCACTTAAGTAGAATCTTAAAAGGTGTTTCAAAGAATCAACAAGAAATTGACTCTGATATTAAGAATAATTTAATAGGATGGTCTTTATCGAGAATAGATTCAGTTTCTAGAGCAATATTAAGATCAGCATTATATGAATTAAAAGAATGCAGCGATATTCCAGTTAAAGTTATAATTAACGAATACATAGAAATATCTAAATCATTTTTTGAAGGTGAGGAGCCAAATTTTATAAATGGTATTTTAGATAAAATCTCTAAAATTTATAGACCAAGTGAATTATAAAATGATTACTGAATTTGATTTTATTAAAAAATATCTCTCTTCAAAAGAAAAAAAATCACAATATTCTTTAAACTTTAACGATGATGTCGGTTTAGTTGATGGTAAAATTTATTCTACTGATACAATTTGTGAGGATATTCATTTCTTTTCTAATGATAAACCAAATCTAATTGCTAAAAAACTTATTCGAGTAAACGTATCAGATATAGCTTCAAAAGGAATTAGACCAAAATATTGCTTATTTAATTTTTCTGTCGGTAAAAACATAGATGAAAAATGGATAAGTAATTTTATGAGGGGTTTTAGGGCCGATATTCGTTTTTTTAAATTAAATCTAATTGGTGGTGATACAACTAAGACATTAGACAAAACAGTTTTATCTCTTACAATTTTTGGAGATTTAATAAATGATAAATTTATCAAAAGATCTTCAGCTAGAAGCAGCGATCATATTTATGTTTCGGGTACAATTGGTGACTCCGCATTAGGACTACATTGCAAAAAAAAAGCAAAAGTTAATATTTTAAAAAAACATAAAGAATTTTTATTTAATAGATACCTTAAGCCAAATCCTAGAATTGATTTGATTAACTATATAAATAAAAATGCATCTGCCTCAACAGATATTTCGGATGGTCTTTATAGTGATTTAGATAACATATGCCGAGCTTCAAATTTAGGAGCGGATATAAACTTTAATTTAGTTCCATTGTCTAGTGCAGCTAGGGCTATCGTTGCTAAATACCCTAAATTAAATAAATTAATATTAAGCGGTGGTGACGATTATGAGGTGTTATTTACAGGTAGAGATGGTTTAGATAGAAATAAAAAAATTACTAAAATTGGTAAAATGAAAAAAGGCTATAACATAAATATAACTCATTTTGATGACATAACTAATTTAGATGGCTATAAGCATAAATTCTAAAAATGTTTAACTTGATATTAGTGCATTGTTTTGGCAATGTTCGTCAAAATTACAAACTAGTTATTTAATCTAGTTATTTAATAATGTGGAGGAAATTATTATGGATATTATGTATCTAATTATTGGATCTGGGGTATTAGCTGTTCTTTATGGAATAATTACTTCTTTGTCTGTTTTATCAGCAGATACAGGCAATGAAAAAATGCAAGAAATTGCAAAAGCTATTCAGGAAGGAGCGGGAGCTTATTTATCTAGACAATATAGCACTATAGCAATTGTTGGTTTGGTAATTCTTATAATTTCTTATTTCTTATTAGGTCTTCAAGTGGCAGTTGGCTTTTTAATTGGATCAGTCATGTCTGGATTAGCAGGTTATATTGGTATGTTAGTATCTGTAAGGGCAAATGTAAGAACTACCCAAGCATCCTCTATAAGCTTGGCTAGTGGTCTTGGTATTGCTTTTAAGTCTGGTGCAGTCACAGGTATGCTCGTAGCTGGTTTAGCATTGTTGGCTGTATCAGTTTATTATTATATTTTAACAAATATTTGGATTCCTGAAAATGATAGAGTAGTAATTGATGCCTTGGTTGCTTTAGGTTTTGGTTCATCATTGATTTCAATTTTTGCTAGACTAGGTGGTGGAATTTTTACTAAAGGAGCAGATGTTGGCGGAGATCTTGTAGGAAAGGTTGAAGCTGGTATTCCTGAAGATGACCCTAGAAATCCAGCTACAATTGCTGATAATGTTGGTGATAATGTTGGTGATTGTGCAGGAATGGCCGCAGACTTATTTGAGACATATGCTGTTACAGTTGTTGCTACAATGGTTTTAGCATCTATATTTTTTGTGGGTAATGTTGTTATGATGATTTACCCAATGGCAATCTGTGCAGCCTGTGTAATAACTTCTATTTTGGGCACTTATTTTGTTAAATTAGGAAAAAATAATTCAATAATGGGTGCTTTGTATAGGGGTTTCATCGCTACTGCTATTTTATCATTAATAGTTTTATTCTTTGTTACAGATTTAGTAGTAGGCTTTAAAACAACCCTTTCTATTGATAATATTTCTTTTAATGGTCTTGATTTGTACATTTGTGGGGTAATTGGATTAGCTATTACTGGACTTATAATTTGGATAACTGAATATTATACTGGTGTAGACTATCGTCCGGTTCAATCAATTGCTAAGTCATCAGAAACTGGGCATGGTACAAATGTTATTCAAGGTCTAGCTGTCTCAATGGAATCAACAGCTCTTCCAGCGCTTGTAATAGTTTTTGGAATTATTTTAACATATAGTTTAGCTGGTCTATTTGGTATTGCAATTGCAGTTACTACAATGCTTGCTTTAGCAGGTATGGTTGTTGCTCTAGACGCTTTTGGTCCAGTTACTGATAATGCAGGTGGAATAGCTGAAATGTCAGAGTTACCTGAAGATGTAAGAAATACTACTGATGCATTAGATGCTGTTGGTAACACAACAAAAGCTGTAACAAAAGGCTATGCTATTGGATCGGCCGGATTAGGAGCTCTTGTTTTATTTGGTGCATATACTGCAGATATTGATTATTTTACAACTAATGCTCCAGAAGGAAGTTATTTTTATGGAGTAACTACGGATTTTTCTTTATCTAATCCATATGTAGTAGTTGGTTTATTAGTTGGAGGCATGCTTCCTTATTTATTTGCTGCAATGGGCATGACTGCTGTTGGAAGAGCTGGTTCAGCCATTGTTGAGGAAGTAAGACTTCAGTTTAAGGAAAAACCTGGAATTATGACTGGAAATGATAAACCAGATTACTCAAGAGCTGTTGATCTTTTAACAAAATCAGCAATTAAAGAAATGATTGTACCTTCATTACTTCCTTTACTTTCACCAATCATATTATTCTATTTTATTAATTTTATAGCTACAAAGGGCGATGCTTTTTCTGCACTTGGTGCAATGCTTCTTGGTGTAATTGTAACTGGATTATTTGTTGCACTATCTATGACAGCTGGTGGTGGTGCATGGGATAATGCAAAAAAATATATTGAAGATGGTAACCATGGGGGTAAAGGATCAGAAGCACATAAAGCCGCTGTTACAGGTGATACAGTTGGTGATCCATACAAAGACACAGCAGGCCCTGCAATTAACCCAATGATTAAAATTACTAATATTGTTGCATTACTATTGCTAGCAATTCTTGCACATTAAATTTTACAATATAAATTTTCAAATCACTTAGATTCCTGTTATTTTAATTAATAATAGGAATCTCAAATGACAAAAAAAGCTGTTTTTTCTACATCCTTTGAAAATTCAAAAGGTAGATTGTATAAAGAAAATGAGAGTGAAAATAGAAATCCTTTTCAAAGAGATAGAGATAGAGTAATACACTCAGACTCATTTAGACTGTTAAAGCATAAAACTCAGGTTTTTTTAGCTCATACAGAAGATTACTATAGAACACGTTTAACTCACTCACTTGAAGTAAGTCAAATTTCAAGAGCTGTTTCTAGAAGACTTGGTTTAGATGAGGATTTGGCAGAAGTATTAGCCTTATCTCATGATTTAGGTCATCCACCCTTTGCTCATTCTGGTGAGGAAATTCTGAATAGATGTATGAAGGATTACGATGGTTTTGATCACAATGCTCAAACCTTAAGAATATTAACATCATTAGAAGAGAATTATCCTTTATTTAAAGGTTTAAATTTAACTTGGGAGACTTTAGAAGGTGTTGTAAAGCATAATGGCCCATTGTTAAACCCGCATAAAGTTATAAAAGAATATAATAAAATTCATGATTTAGAGTTAAATACATTTCCAGGGCTTGAGGCTCAAATTGCATCTTTATCAGACGATATAGCTTACAATAACCATGATATTGATGATGGTTTTAGAGCTGGCATAATTTCTCTTAGTGACTTAAAAAAAATTGAGTTATTTTCAGAAATTATTAAAGAAATAAATTTAGAATTTAAAAATATTGACGATTATATGATTGTTAAAGAACTTATAAGAAGATTAATTGGTTTGATGATAAATGACTTGATAAGTAATACTAAAAAAAATATTGATAAAATTAAACCTAGTAATCCGGAACAAATTAGATCTCATAAGGGCTTAGTTGCAGGTTTTTCAGATTTTTTTATCTCGCAGGATAGTCAAATTAGAAAATTTTTAAAATCAAGAGTTTATCATCATAGCATAATTGAAAAAGAGAGAGTTAGATCTATGAGAATAATTGAGGATATTTTTTCCAAATTAATAGAAGATATTGATCTTCTTCCAGTTAAATTAAGAAAAAAATGTGATACTCCATATTCTAAAATCTCTGCAAGAGTTATTTGTGATTTCATAGCATCTATGACTGATAGATCTGTTGTTGAAAATCATGCTAAATTATGTGGCAAAAATTTATTTGATCAACCTGGGAACTGAAATGAATATAATAAATTACTATAGAGATAAGATTAAAAAAATTATACGTAAAGAATTTAGTCTCGAAGAAAGTGATTTAAAAAATATATCTTTTGAATTTCCGAGAGATTCTTCGCTTGGTGATTTGTCTACTAATGCATCAATGATTTTATCTGGAAAATTAAAAAAATCTCCTCAAGAAATAGCATCTAAAATTATTAATTTAATAGAAAACAATCCTGATTTTGAAAATGTTGAGATCGCTGGAAAAGGTTTTATAAATATTAAACTCAAAAAAAATGTTTGGTGGAATTTACTTTCAAAAATTTTTAATGAAAAAAATAATTATGGTGATACAGATTATGGCAAAAATGAAAAAATAAATATCGAGTATGTATCAGCAAATCCAACTGGGCCTCTTCACGTAGGACATACTAGAGGTGCAGTTTTTGGGGATATATTGTCAAATATATTAAAAAAAGTTGGTTATAATGTTTGCAGGGAATATTATGTAAATGATGCTGGTGAACAAATAGATAAATTAGCTAAATCTGTTTTTATTAGATATAGAGAAGCTTGCGGCGAGGATATTGATGAAATTCCAGAAGGTCTTTATCCTGGTGATTACTTAAAATCTGTTGGAGAAGATTTAAGGACTCAGTTTAAGGACTCTCTTGTTGAACTTGAAAAGGAAGATTGGTTTCCAATCGTAAGAGAGTTTTCAATTAAATCCATGCTAAGTGTTATTAGGGACGATCTTAACTCGCTTGGAATTAATCATGATGTTTATACTTCTGAAAATAAGCTACTCAATGATGGCTATGTACAAGAAGTTTTTAATGAGATGAATAATTCAGATCTTCTTTATGAAGGTGAAACTCCACCACCAAAAGGCGTTAAAAAATCTGAATGGTCCAAAAGGAAGCATATACTCTTTAAATCGAAAAGCTTTGGAGATGATGAGGATAGGGTTGTAAAAAAACATGATGGTTCATGGACTTACTTTATGCCCGATATAGCTTATCATAAGGATAAGTTTAATAGAGGTTTTAATAAAATGATTAATGTTTGGGGTGCTGATCATTCTGGATATATTTCAAGAGTAACCTCTGCAGTTGATGCAGTAACAAAATCAAAGTCCTCTTTAGAGGTAAAGATCTGTCAGCTCGTTAGATTAATGAGAGGCGGAACTATTGTAAAAATGTCTAAAAGATCTGGAAGTTTTATAACATTAAGAGATTTAGTTGAAGAAGTAGGATCTGACGCTGTTAGATTTATGATGGTGACAAGAAAAAATGATGCACCCTTAGATTTTGATTATGATCTTGTTAAAGAGCAAACTAGGGATAATCCTATTTTTTATGTTCAATATGCCCATGCTAGAATAAGTTCAATTATACAAAAAGTTTTAGATGAAAAGATTTTTTTAATTGATGAAAAATTTATCGATAATACGGACTTATCGCTTTTATCAAATTCTCATGATATTGAGCTTATAAAAATAATTTCTAATTTTCCAAGAGTAATTGAACAGTCAGCAATTTATAGGGAGCCTCATAGAGTTGCTTTTTATCTTAGGGATATAGCTTCATCATTTCATTCTTATTGGAATTTAGGAAATGAGGATAATAATATGAAAGTTTTAAATATTGATAATTTAGATGAAACTAAAGCAAGATTAGCATTAATCATGTCTGTAAAAATTACAATATCTGAAGGATTGAGGCTTTTGGGTATTAATGCTTTAGAGGAACTAAGGTAGAATGAAAAAGAATATGTTTATATTCTTTATTACTTCATCTATTACATTAATTATTGGTCTTTTTATGTATATAAATTCGGATAGTGAAATACCTGTAGTTTATGCACCAGATGGGCCAATAAGAGAGCTTCCAGAAAATACCCCTGAAATTAAAAGACCTTCAAATATCCCATGCATATATTCACTTTGGAATAACTCAAACGAACCTTGTGGAAGTATTGAGAATATTTTTGAAGAGAGAAAATTGAATATTAACTACTTTTCATTACTTTTTGGTACATTCTCAAACATAAAAGATGCTGAAATTCATTTAAAAAAACTTAAAATGCTTGATTTTTTAAAAGATAGAATCATTAAAATAGATAAAATTCTGCCTACCAATATAGTTATAAATATAAAAAAAGGTGATACTATTTCAACAATTGCAAGAAAATTTTCAACAACTTCAAAAAAAATAATTGAATTAAATAACCTCTCAAATCCCGATAAAATAAAGGTTGGACAAAGATTGTTTCTTCCGGGTGAAGATCTTAAATATCGAATCATATCAACCAATATTGAAAATATTGATACTGCTCAAGATTATTGCAATAGTCTTTTAAATTTAAATTTTAGGTGCCAAATTATTTCACAAAAAAATCAATAAATTCACTTTATTAATCGTATATAAATAATTGATTTAAATATATAAAATTATAAATATCAAATTATTTTCAATCTTTAATCACTCTTAATATAGTTTTTGTAACTTTTAATTACTACTTAATGTTGTGTATATTTCTTAAAATAACAGCTATATATTGTTATATGGATAATAATTTTAATTATGACAATAATGTTCAATTAGATTTGTTTCGTGTTAATTTAGATGGCTATGAAGGTCCTTTAGATTTATTGTTGTCTTTAGCAAAAGAACAAAAAGTTGACCTTTTAGAAATTTCAATTTTAGAACTGGCTTCTCAATATTTAAAATTTATAAATCAAATGAAAAGAATTGATATTGACTTAGCTGCTGACTATCTTGTTATGGCATCTTGGCTGGCTTTTCTAAAATCAAAATTACTTTTACCAGAAGAAGATAATGAGGATGTTTCAGCAAAAGAACTATCTGCTATCTTAGCCTTTAGACTCAGAAGGCTCGAGGCAATGAGAGAGGCCGGCTCAAACCTCATGACAAGAGATAGGGAGGGTACTCATATTTTTAGAAGAGGCATGCCTGAAGCTATATTTTTAATAAAAAATTTTAATCATAAAGACACTCTTTTTGACTTAATTTCTTCTTATTCTGGCATAAGAAATAGAAACTATGATAATAAATGGAAACCAAGAGTTTTTTCAATATTCTCTATTGAAGATGCAAGAAATCGATTAGAAAAAATGCTCGGTACTTTAGTGAATTGGACAAAAATTGAAGATTTTCTTCCTGTTAATAATGATGCATCAGAAGAAGGAGTTTTATTTAGAAAAAGTTCCTTAGCTTCAATTTTTTCTGCATCTTTAGAGTTATCAAAAGAAGGTATGATTGAAATAAATCAAAATAAGAATTTTGGATCAATTAAATTTAAAATGAGAGAGAATAGATCTAATATTAATGAGATGTTGGCATGATTGAAGATAACAAAGATAATCCTTTAATAGAATTTTCCGATCAAATTAGAGCTGTTGAGGCTCTTTTATTTGCTGCATCTGACCCACTTGATGAAAAAACACTTAAAGATATGCTTCCAGTTGATACCGATATTGAGGAGATAATGAATAATCTTCTTAGTATATATAAAGATAGAGGGGTTGAATTAAAGAAGGTAAATAATAAATGGATGTTTAAAACTGCATCTGATTTATCATTTATAATGCAGAAAGAAGCAAAAATTCAAAAAAAATTATCAAAAGCTGCATTGGAAACATTATCAATAATTGCTTATCACCAACCCGTTTCAAGGGCTGAGATCGAAGAGATTAGAGGAGTAACTGTGTCTCCAGGAACTATAGATACACTAATGGAGATAAATTGGGTTAAAATTAAGGGAAGAAGGAAAACCCCTGGAAATCCTATAACATACGGAACAACTGAAGAATTTTTAGTTCACTTTGACTTGGAAAATATAAAAGAACTTCCAGGTCTAGATGAATTAAAGTCTACTGGGTTATTAGATAGTAATTTACCGCCAGATATGTATCCAATAGATGATGACTTAGAGCCTATCAAAGAAAATAATTAATTTTTCATTATTGAGATAAGTGTATAATATTAATATATATTTTTTATAAGGAATTAAAAAATGTCACCAAGTTTAATGCAAATTTTAATAGTAGTTGTTCTTGTATTAATTTTTTTTGGAAGAGGAAGAATATCTAATTTTATGGGTGATCTAGCCTCAGGTATTAAAAGTTTTCGTAA
>Ga0160422_10000581_pt1 | contig 22378 bp, 32 predicted proteins | sample Fk160mmetaG_FD_108192 | JGI IMG/M metagenome (GOLD analysis project Ga0160422, IMG submission 108192) | Marine microbial communities from the Central Pacific Ocean - Fk160115 60m metaG | ecosystem: Environmental > Aquatic > Marine > Oceanic > Photic zone | place: The Central Pacific Ocean...
ATGAATTTTTACATTATAACCAATTTCTTCAAACGGGCTTAATGGAAAGTCTTTGTCGATTACTTTTGTTTCTTGTAAGCACAAAATATCAGGTTTTTCTAACTTAAGCCAATCAAGAATATTGCTTATTCTTGTTCTTACAGAGTTTACATTCCAACTTGCAATTTTCACGATATTTACAATGAGAAAGATGTTCCGCAACCACATTCAGATGTTGCGTTAGGATTTTTTATTTCAAAAGATTGACCAATTAAATCATTTTTATAATCAATTACAGATCCTTGAATATAAGGAATTGAAACTTCATCAATTATTACTTTTGCACCATGTTCCTCAATAACAATATCGCCTTTTTCAGAATTATTAACAAGGTCGAATTTATATGAAAAGCCAGCACACCCTCCACCAAGTACAGAAATTTTAAGCATTAGATCTTTTTTTTCTGAAATAATAATATTATTAATTTTATCGGCAGCTTTTTTACTAATTGATATATTATTTGTTTGTGTCATTAATTTCCAGGTAAATTTCCTGCTCCTAAACGACCAAGATTTCCGAAGAGTTGCTGAATAACTGTAAGCTCTCTACCTCTGGTTGGTGTGGTTCTATCTACGTATGATATAATCTTTCCTTCTTCTAATCCATAATATTTTAAATTATTAACTTTATTATCATCGTCAAAAGATACTGCTAAAACTCTTCTGTCTGTTACCGTTGGATGATAAAATGCAACTGTTTCAGCTTTGCTGTATATATAGTACCAAGTCGAGGCGTCAATTGCTGAAGTAGTGGAAGGTGATCCTAAAATATCCATGACATCGTTCGAAATAGTTTCATTAACTTTTATTTGATCTAAAAGTTCTTCATCAAATACGTAGCCCCTATTTTCTACAATAGGTGAGCATGATACCACTAGAGAAACTAGAGCAATAAATAAATATTTTTTAATTACATATTTCATTAAATAAAGTTACCATTTAATTATAATAAATTATAGGAATGATATTTTCTATTAAATTTGTCAATCTTAGTGATTAAAATGTTTAAAAAAATAATTTCATATATTAAAAATCTTTATAGTCCAATCCCTGACTATTCATCACCTCATGGTATTTTATACAAAAGAATACTTAATTCATCATATGAAAGGCGTTTTTATGAAAAAATAATGGTCCCAGATACACTTGATGGAAGGTTTGATTTAATTATTCTTCATATTTTTATAATCATAAAAATTTTTAAAAATTCAAGCGAACAAAATAAAAATTTTACACAAAAGTTATTTGATATATTTATGCTTGAAGTAGAATCATCATACAGAGAAATGGGAATTAGCGATCAATCATTTAGTAAAAAAATGAAAGTTGTAATTGAGTCTTTTTATGGAAGAACAAAAATGTATGATTTGAATTTTGATAATAAAGATGAATTTATAAATTGTCTTATTCGTAATATTTGGTCTGAAGACTCTTCCAGGGAAATTTTTGCTGGAGAGTTATATAATTTTGTTATTCAAAAAGTTAATAAATATAATAACAAATCAATTAGTGAAATTTTAGAACTTTCTATTGATGGTTTTTAGTTTTTTTGAGGTTTTGAGTTGGATAAAATAGTTTCAATAGATGCAATGGGTGGAGACCATGGTCTCGATGTAACCATTGATGGAGCTTGTTTAGCGCTTAAAAATCAAAAAGGATTATCTGTAATTCTTTTTGGTGATGAAAATCTAATTAAAGATAGGCTTAAAAATAAAATTTATCCAATTGATAAATTAGAGGTTATTCACTGTGCCAAGGTAGTTGAAATGGATACCAAACCAATAGACGCGATAAGAAGGCTTGGTAAAGACTCTTCTATGTGGGGCTGCATAAATGCTGTTTCTGAGGGTAAGGCAGATGTTGCAATATCGGCAGGAAATACTGGTGCATTAATGGGGCTTTCAACAATAATATTAAGAACAATTGATGGCATTGAAAGAGCTGCAATATCAAGTTTATGGCCAAATAAATCTAATTATTCTGTTGTTTTAGATCTTGGTGCAAATATTGAAGTAACATCTGATCAATTAGTTCAATTTGGTATTCTTGGGTATTCCTTCGCAAAGAGTGTATTTGACAAAGATAACCCAACAATAGGTTTATTAAATATTGGTCACGAAGAAATGAAGGGAACAGAAATAGTTCAAGATGCATCTTTAAAAATGAAAGATCTTTTCCCAAAAGATTACATTGGTTATGTAGAGGGTGATAATTTATCGCTAGGAAAATCTGATGTAGTAATAACTGATGGTTTTACTGGAAACATTGCTTTAAAAACTGCTGAAGGAACCGCTAGATTAATTGGTCATTTTATATCCGATGTTTTTGCTAGTTCTACTAGAGGTAAACTAGGTTATTTAATCGGTAAAACTGCCTTCAGAGCTCTTAAAGATAAAATGGATCCAAGAGAATTAAATGGTGGCGTTTTTTTGGGACTAAATGGCTTAGTTGTCAAAAGTCATGGAGGCACAGATATTCTTGGGTTTTCAAAAGCAATTGAATTTAGTACAAAACTATCTCAATCTAATATTTTGAGTGAAACTAAAAAACTTATAGCAAAGAAAAAAGATAATGAATCAAGAGATGAAATTATATAAATCAGTTGTTACAGGAATTGGTGCTTCGCTTCCTAAAAAAATTGTTACAAATAAAGATCTCACCAAAATCGTTAATACTTCTGAAGAGTGGATAGTTGAAAGAACAGGAATTGAAGAAAGAAGAATTGCATCAGATAACGAAACTACATCATCTTTGGGAACTGAGGCAGCAAAAATTGCATTACAAGATGCACAGCTTAAAAATACAGATATCGATTTGATTATTTTAGCTACGGCTACGCCAGATAATACTTTTCCTGCATCAGCAACAGTTATTCAATCATCATTGGGTATCGAAAAGTGCTATGCTTATGATATGCAAGCAGTGTGCTCTGGATTTGTTTTTGCTTTAGAAGCAGCTGATAATGCAATTAAAGCTGGCAATGTTAAAAATGCACTTGTTATAGGTTCTGAGACTTTTAGTAGAATTTTAGATTGGAAGGATAGGGGAACATGTGTTTTATTCGGTGATGGTGCAGGTGCAGTCATTTTATCATCATCTGAAGAAACTAAAAGAGGTATCTTAAGTAATCATTTACATTCTGATGGTAAATACTGTGATTTGTTATATGTCGATGGTGGTCCGTCGACATCAACTAATGTTGGTTATTTGAGAATGGATGGTCAGGGGGTTTTTAAACATGCTGTTAAAAATATTTCATCTGTAATAGAAGAGGCTTTAGATCACAATAATTTAAAAGTCGACGATATAGATTGGTTTGTACCCCATCAAGCAAATATAAGAATTCTTGAGTCAGTTGCAAAAAAAGTTGGACTTAACAAAGATAAAATAATAGTTACAGTTCAAAAGCATGCAAATACGTCTGCTGCTTCAATTCCTCTTGCTTTATTTGATGCAGTTCAAGGTGGTAAAATTAAAAAAGGAGACTTGGTCCTCCTAGAGGCCATGGGAGGTGGATTTAGTTGGGGTTCTACTTTAATTAGATGGTAGAAGTCCTTGATTTTTTTATTTAAAAAGAGTTCTATATAACAAAAGGAATGGAGAAAATGAGTAAAACTTTAACCAGGTCAGATTTGGCAGAGGCAATTTATTCAAAAGTAGGAATTTCAAAAGTTGAGTCATCAGATATTGTAGATCAAATTTTTGAAGAAATGATTCTAGAATTAATTGATGGTAAAAACGTTAAATTATCCTCATTTGGAAGCTTTATGGTAAGGGATAAGAAGCAAAGAATTGGTCGTAATCCTAAAACAAAAGAGGAGGCGGTAATTGATGCAAGAAGAGTTGTTGTTTTTAGAGCTAGTAAAGAACTTAAAAACAAGGTCATCAATGACTAAAAAATACTAAATGATAAAAAAAAGTCCTGAAGCATACAGAACAATTGGCGAGGCTTCTAATGAAATAGGGGTTCCGACATATGTTTTACGTTTTTGGGAAACAAAATTTAAACAAGTCAAACTTATTAAACGACCTGGCGGAAGGAGATTTTATAAACCTGAAGATATTAAACTTTTATTGAAAATTAAAAATTTCTTAAAAAATGATGGATTAACTATTAAGCAAGCAAATGAAAAGCTTAATTCAGAAATTGATATTATAAACTCTAAAAATAGTGAACTTACAGTCCCATTATCCGATGAAAAACTTACTTTTAAAAACAAAGATGAAGTTCTTAAAAGGCTTAATAACATTTTAAAAATCTTAACTAAATAAAAATTTTTCTAGACAACTTTATTTCATGCGATAATATTTTATTTGGAATTTTTTAAGACTCGGGTATTTTTAAAAATAATAAAAATAAAGAGGGGAATGTGAATAAAATTTTAGAGGCTGGATGGCATTTTGTTGAGGGTTTTTTAAACGATAATAATATCGAAAATGACTCATACGGAGACGATAGTTTTGGTGCAGAATTCTCTGTTGATCATGTTTTGAATTCTGATCAAGAAAAAAAATAACCTACTTATTAATATGATTACAAATTACTTCAAGCTCCTCAAAACCTATTGAGTCAAAATTAGGTGTTGAAAAACTGCTTTCAGCGTATTTTTCTTTTACGATAATTTTTCCTTCAGACATTTTTTTACTGTAAATAATAATTTCAGCCGCGCTAGTTCTGAACCTTCTGCAATCAGTTTGTTTATATACTTTTTTTGATAAAAAATTATCATCAATTAGGTCATTTTTTTGTGGTTCTTTATAATCAGTAAGTATCCAATAATAAACATATTTATTATCTGAACTTGTATTGTTTAGGTCAATAAAATGATATCCAGCGTCGGTTTCTCCATACATTGACCATTCAGCATTAACAGTTTCTATTGAGAATATTAAAATAAAAATAATAATAAATATTGAAGTTTTTTTCATAATTAAGTTTTAAATAATAAGCTTTAAGTTGTCTATTAGGACTTATTTTCTTTTAGCCTCAGTTTGTGTATTATTAAATTATAATGTTAGTCTGTTTTAACTTAAAATATATCAAAAGGATGCTCACATGGTTGTAAATTTAAAAAAAATATTATTAACCTTAATTTTTTTAATTCAAATAATGGGGAATACAATGGCAAGCGATCTATCTGTAAATGATAAATTTGAAATTATCGATGTAATGAATAACTATGCAAAGGGAATAGATACTAAAAACTATGATCTTTTCAGATCAATTTTTGACGAGAATGTAGAAGTTAATATTATTTATGATTCAAGCTTTAGATCCGGCGAGCCAGTTTCTTTTGAGGGAATAGACTCTTGGGTTGAATATGTTGAAAACGCTATTAGCGAGTATAAAAGTACACAACATATGCTTGGTAATCCATTGATTAAATATGAAGATGGTATTGCAATGGCTAGAACAGATCTTCAGGCCACTCATTACTATAAGAATAAGGATAATGAAAAGACCACCTTATGGGGGTATTACGATACTCACATGGTTAATAAAGATGGTTCGTGGAAAATTATCAAACATACTCTAACAAGCATTGGTTCAAATTAAAGTTTCGGTAAATTAATTCATATGAATGAAATTAGAGAAATTGCAGAAAAATTTTATATCAGTATTACCAACGGAGAGACTCAGGTAATTGAAGATTTGCTAAGTGACGATTTTGAATTAATAGTCCCTATGGAAAATGGTATATTATCAGGTCATTATAAAGGAAAAGAAAGGTTTATGGAGGATGTTCTTCCCCTTGTTTTTTCTTGTGTTAATCCTGAAGAAATAATCTTTTGCAAAAATTTTAAAATTATAAATTCTTTTAATAATACAATAATTTCTATGGCACAAAATGATGGAATTACATTAAGTGGTAAACCTTATAATCAGATATATTTACATATTATGACAATAGAAGATGGAAAAATTAATCGTTTAATTGAATCTTTTGATAGTGCTCTAGCAAATGACTCTTTGTGGGGCGATAGTAAAAAATTAATTCCTGATGAACTATTTTCACTAAAAAATTTCTCTTAAACTGATTTACGTTTTTTAGTATTATTTAAATATTTGTAATATATTTTTGGTATTGCCCATTTTTCGAGAGCATGTTTTTTATCCCTTCCTAATTTATTAACTTCATAAAATAAAAAACGTTTTGTTTTTGCAATATTCCAGTCACCCCTTTTAAAGTTTTTACCCGTCTTTGGGTTGGGTCTCTTGGGGTATTCTTTCATTTGAATAAATTAACTTAAATGATCGAAATATCAAATAAACTAATTTAGAAATTTACATAAAGTATTGCTATTCCAATAGCTGGAACAAAAAGAAAAAAGGTTATTCCTAGAATCCATTTAAGATCGTTTTGCATATAATTCTCCATTATTATTTTTATTTTTATAAGAATTAAAAATGATATTAGCCTTATTTGTAAAAGAAACAAATTTTTATTTTGTTATCTTTGGGGTTTATCGCTATTTATTTATTAATTTTAAATTTTAAAAAGGTGAAGATATGAATGATTTTGTTTTGTATGGCCAATGGGTTGTAGTTGTTATCAGTCTATTAGGAGTTGCTCTTGTTAGTTCAACTAAGCATAACACACGATTAAGTGGTTATATTGTTACGGCTCTTGGGCGTTTATCGGGAGCAATATTATTCATTTTTTTAGATTTATATGCTTTTGTGTTAGTAAATGTCATTCATACTATTATTGGTTTAAGAGGTTATTATAGAAACAAAAAGGAAGGTATTGGAGAGAGTATTTAGTAATTTAAGAAAATATTTTTTAAATTAATTTTTTTTAATATATAAATTATTTGTCGGAGCGTGGCGCAGCCTGGTAGCGCACTTCGCTGGGGGTGAAGGGGTCGGAGGTTCGAATCCTCTCGCTCCGACCATTAACAATTTTAAAATTTTTTTACTAAATAAATTAGTTTCCTTCTTTTTTAAAGAAATGTAATTTGGTTTAATGAATTTTAAAATACCAAAATTACCAGCTCCTTTAGCTACATTTTTACTGAGAATCCCACTTTCTGTAATGTTTCTTCAACAAGGTTTGGATAAATTTCCTGTTAATGAAGAAACCGCAGATGCAGTAGGTTTGCCTTATATTGTTTGGTGGTTTGTTGCTTTTGGGGAAGTTGGTTCAGCAATAGGTCTAATTATGGGAGGTATCTTTGGAATATTTTTTACAAAAGGTATAATAAGTAATCTTGCTGATTTACTGACACGTTTTAGTGGTATTACAATGACATGTGTAGTTACCGGTGTGATTTGGTTAATGATGCCAAGTAATTTACTGGACGTAGTTCTAAATGATTATTTGCATGTAAGTTTATATGTCGGGGGACTATATTTTGCTTTGAGAGGAAATTCAAAATATGGATTTTAGCAAAGTCTGAAATAAAAAATTTTTTAAATTATATTATTTATTCCTCAACAAAACCTTTAAAAGCTCCAAGGTATTCAATGAATTTTTCACTTACACCTTCTTTTCTCAAATGATCTTTTGAAACAGGAAGGTTTAAAGGTTCAAATGATGGATTATTTATTACAAGTTTTGGAAAATCGTGATTAACAATTGCTGCTCTACCAATTGCAACAAAATCTACACCAGAATTAATTACTTTTTGAACATCTTCTCCTGTGCGAATATTCCCAGCAACTGTAAGCAAAACATCTTTAAAATCTAATTCTGTAAAATGCTCCAATAATGTTTTTTTATTTGAATTATCGTTATCTTTTTCGTCGGCAGGATACTTAAATGAGTCCCATAAAGAAATATCTAAGAAATCTACTTTTTTTGAATCTATCAATTGTTTACAAAGTATCTTTATCTCTTCAAGATCCATACCAAATCTCTCTGGTGATAACCTAACTCCTAAAAGAAAACTTTTTCCACATTCATTTCTAATGCCATCAATAATTTCAAAAATTATTCTTGATCTGTTTTCTAATGACCCACCATACTCATCTTCTCTCTTGTTAATTGATGAGCTTAAAAATTGGCACAAGATATAGCCATGAGCTCCATGAATCTCGACACCATCATAACCAGATTTTTTTGCTCTAACTGCAGCGGATATAAAATCGTCTCTCAACTCTTTTACTTCCTCTAAAGTAAGAGCTCTTGAGTTGGTCTCGTCATCAGGGGAGGGGCAGACTGGTCTTTCGCCAATAATATCTTCAGGAGATCTCATTCCGGCATGATGAAGTTGTGCTAACGCAAGGCTGTCATAAGATTTTATTTTTTCAGTAAGTTTTTTTAAACCTTCAATGTGATTATCATTAAAAATTCCAAGCTGACCCGGAAACCCTTTTCCAATTTCTTGCACATGTGATGCACAGGACATTGTCATACCAAACTCACCTTTGGATCTCATAACTAGCCAGTTGAATTCATCATCAGATATACAACCGTCCTCAAAACTTTGTGTGTTCGTTAAAGGAGCTAGCATGAAAGGGTTTTTCATGGAAATACCGCATGGAAATATAACCTTTTCATTTAATTTTTTCATAATTTATTCCTTAGAACTTTTGAATTTTTTGAGTTTACATTATTTTAAATGTACCTTGAAGATACTAATCTCAATCTATTAAAGATAATTATAGAAAATAAAATTAACCCCATTATCATGCTTATCCACATGCCTTCTGCACCTAGAGGTTTGGTTAATCCGTAATTGGTTAGGAAATAACCAAGCGGTATAGCAAAAATCCAGTAGGATATAATAAGAAATATCATTGGTGTAAAAGTATCTTTATATCCTCTTAATGCACCCAATGACCCCATTTGTATTCCATCAGGAATTTGAAAAATCGCTGCATAAAGTAATAGAGAAATCGCAATATTAATTACTTCAATATCTTTCGAGTATATTGAAGAAAAGTTTTCCCTAAAAATTAATAGAATGATCATATTAAATAATGCTCCGATAAAACAAAGCGAAACCCCTACATAAGAGGAATATTTTGCATCCAAAAATCTTTTTTCACCCAAAAGATTTCCTACTCTAGTTGAACCAGCTAAACCTATAGCCAAAGGAAGCATAAAAAGAATACTCGCTATATTTAATGCAATCGCATGGCCTGATAAAATTTTATCTCCAAGTTGACCAATTATAATTGCAGCACCTGAAAACATGGTCATTTCAGCAAATATTCCTATACCAATTGGGATACCAAGCTTTAAAATCTCCTTACTAACTCTTAAGGAAGGACCATTAAATTCTTTAAGTAACTCTGTTTTTTCATATTTTTTTGAGGATAAAATAATTTTAAGCATTAAAAAAAACATTATTATGGAAACCATTGATGTTGCATAACCACATCCCTCACTTCCCATTTCAGGAATTCCAAAATAACCAAAAGCGAATATGATATCTAAGGGAATGTTAATGATAGCTCCAAAAAGAACAACAAAAAATACAGGAAGCGCTAGTGTCATTCCTTCACTATAAGAGCTTAAATACCTAAACATTACATAAAAGAACATTCCAACAGATACCGCTCTTAAATATTCAGTTGAAATTGAAAGAATATTTTTATCTAGTGGAAACAATAAAAGAATTTTACTTAAAAATAAAAATATTAAGAAAATTGAAAAGGCAATTACTATTGCAATCCAAAAAATTTGTCTCATTTTTTGGCCTATTTTAGTAAATTCTTTTGATCCATATAGCTGAGCCACAATGGGGGTAATGGCAAACATTATCCCCTGAAAAAGCATATAAACTGGAAACGTAAATGCTCCAGCCAGAACAAGACCAGCTAATTCTTCAGAGCTATATCTTCCAGAAACAATTGTATCTGTAGTATGCATTATCATATAAGAAAGCTGGGATCCAAAAATTGGAATTCCTATTTTAAAAAAATGATTTGACTCTTTAAGAAAATTTTTCATTAATTTTTCTATCATATTTTAAAAATCCATTACAACTCCTCAACGACTCGTATTACCTGTAAATTATGTTTATTTAATAATTTAAAGGAGAAAAAATATGATCGATATTATTTTACTTACGTTATTATTTTATTTTATTCAACTACCGCTACCTATGATACTTGGTCTGAGGGATGTATCCCTTTCTTATCACTTATCCAGTAGAGATGAAGAGGTGAAACGCTCAGTTATTTCCGAGAGGGGAATAAGGGCTTTAAAAAATTTGAAAGAAAGTTTATTTATTTTCTTACCTCTTTCCTTATTAAGTATTATAAGCGACATTGATAGTATTTTAGCTGCGACTGTTTGGCTAGTTTTAAGAATTGTATATTGTATTTTATACTATTTAGGTGTTTCTTATGTAAGAACTGTTGTTTGGTTTCTCTCTATCATTTGTTTATTAGATATGGCAGTAAGAATTTTTAAAAATTCAGTATAAGTTAATAAAATGAAATATTTTTTAATCTCAATAATGATACTTATTCCTTATGCATTTGCCCATTCAAATGATAGTCAAGCTGTTTGGTCAAAAAATGAAGCAACTGATACAAAAAAATGCCAGCTAGCAATTGAGCAAGGTGTAGCTGTAAATTTAAAAACATCTAAATCTTTAGAGAGAACAGCATACCTTTATGAAGGTGATTTCTATATGCTTACAGATTACAATGAAATGATTATTTGTTTTAAGTATTCGCAAAAAGAAATTAAAATTAAGTAGGTACAAAAAAAGGGCTTAAAATTAATTAAGCCCTTCTCTTCATTATAAAGAATTATAATTATGCGTTTGAGTCTCTCGACGCAGCAACAAAAATTACAAGACCGAATAATATTTTGTTAACAAAATCAGCTAAATTATAAACAAGGTTTAGGCTGTTTGCGTCAACTCCGCCACCTAAATAACCTAGATAGTATCCAACAGGATAAATTAACCAACCAATTGTTAAAATCCATTTCATTGCAGAAAATGCTGTTTGTGAAGCCACATTACCACTAGCTGCATTAATTTTTGATGTTTCACCTGCAAATATTTCATAAATTATGTATAGCCAAGCTGCACAACCAATTACAAAGGCAGGAAGAACAGGCGCAAGACCCGCTTCACCAAGGTAACCAGCAATTAGCATTACTAAAGAGCTAATTAATAATTTGAAGAATACTCCACCTCTCACTGTAGTAACAGCAGCAAGTATTAGATAAAACTCAACAACTTGTAGAGGAACAGTTAACAACCAATCAACATATCTATAAACTGTTGGTGATGTTCCTGTTTCTATCCACATTCCTCTCATATATAAATAATGCCAGAATGCTATACCTGTTACTAGACCAGCAACAGTTAATGATGTTTTCCATTTACCGTTAACAGAACTTCTTTCTAAAAAGAAAAAAGCTGTTGCAGCTAACATTGCTGCAGAAACGAGCCAAAAGGAAATACCGACGTAATCGGTAGATGCTAAATTGTACATTTATGTACCTCCCTCTTTATATTTAATTAAAACTTTATAAATTTAATATTAAATTACAAGGAAAAAATACAAAAAAATACATATCTTTTTTTTTGATTTATTTGTTTAAAGATAAATAATTAAATATATTAATAAGAAATAATATTTGAGACTTTGCAAAATGATAAAACTACTTGAAAAAATTCTTTTAACTATTTTTATTTTATCGCTTACTTTTTTAGTTTTTAAGATTGTTATTTATGATTTTGTTATTAAAACATTTTTAAATTAGGATTTATGTATAAATATATGATTAAAAACATTTTTTATGCTTTCATACCTATAATAATTTTAATTTTTTTTCTTTTTGTAATTTTTTATTTCTTTGAAAATTTTAATTAAGCGTGTACTGATTAATTATATCAATATCGATTATTTCTAGCGTTTTTATATTTGTGGATTCAGCAATAATTGGAGGAGCTATACCTGAATTATAGGCCTCTAGCCATCGATTAGCACATAAACACCATTTTTGACCTGGTAATAGACCTGGGAAATCATATTCTGGTATTGGAGTAGATAAATCATTTCCAACATTTTTAGAAAACTCTAAGAATTCTTCTGTCAATATTACACAAACAGTATGAATTCCTCTATCATTATCCCCAGTATCACAACATCCATTTCTATAAAAACCTGTGAGTGGATTAAATGAGCAAGGTTCTATTGGCATATTTTTAATATTAAGTTGCTTTTCTTCCGGCATTTGATTCTCTCTTGGCTTAATAAGGTTAACTAAAATTGAGTAAAAAGAATTTTTTGGGATGCGTCAATAAGTGACTTATATTTTTTTAGAAATCATATTATAACGTTTAAAATTATTAGGTTAAAATATTTTTGAGGTTATTTGCATGACGGCAATTCTAGTAATTTCTATTTTTTTAGGAGCAATATTTCTTCTTAATAAAATAACTTATGGTAGGTTTGATTAATTTTTTTCTTTTTGCATCCAGCTTACAAGAGGCATTATTGGAAAAATCCAAATTATCCCACCTATGAAATAAAAAACAAATGTTTCAAAGTTATTTAATCTTGGAATTATTATTTCTCCCAAGGAACTTATAATTGATAGAAAAAAGAGCAACCAAATAGGAATTATAATTGTACCAATTAGTTTTTTAGTTTTTTGTTTTAATTTAAACAATTTTTTACCATTCTTTTATATTTATATTTTTATAGAGTAGTGCATTGATAAATACAGAAAAAAATACAAACCTTCCTTTAATAATATGGGCATCTTGTCTTCTAATTTTACTTTTTATATTAGTTTTAGTTGGTGGTGCAACCAGAATTACTGATTCTGGTCTTTCAATTACCGAGTGGGAGGTTTTTATTGGCATTTTTCCACCTTTATCAGAATCTTCATGGATAATTGAATTTGAGAAATATAAAAAAATACCTGAGTATATTCTAGTAAACAGTTCTATGACTTTGTCTGAATTTAAAGTGATTTATTTATGGGAGTGGGGTCATAGATTGTTGGCTAGGTTAGTTGGTCTAGTATGCGTAATTCCATTTATAGTTTTTTATTTTATGAAAAAGTTGTCTAAGTCAGTCATCAGACGATCAATTTTAATTACAATTTTAATTGGAATTCAAGGTTATATAGGCTGGTATATGGTGCAAAGTGGCTTAACTCAAAGAGTTGATGTTAGCCAATACAGGTTGTCCATTCATTTACTGATGGCTTTTGTAATAATTTATAATACTCTTATGTTACTTTTCGAAGTTGCCAATATAAAATTATCTAATACTAATCAGACAAGGCCTATTTGGTTTAGCTTCTTTTCAATTATTGTTTTTTTACAAATTTTTTCTGGTGGTTTGATGTCTGGTCTTGATGCCGGATTAGTATATCCAACATGGCCATTAATGGGGTTAAATATTGTTCCATCAGATTATTGGATTCCTCAAATAGAAATCTATAATTTGTTTGAAAACAGATCTAATGTCCAATTTAATCACAGGACAATTGGTTATTTAATCCTTATTCTAGGCTTACTCAATGTTTATTTATCAAGAAATAACTATTTTATGCTAAAGGTTTCACTTCTTACACTTTTTTTAATATTCGTACAAATTGCTCTTGGTGTATTCACCATTATATTAATGGTGCCATGGGAAACAGCTCTTTTACATCAATTTTTCTCATTATTAGTCTTTTCTTCTATTACTTTTTCACTTTATCTTTCAAAATTTGGTAAATAATTACCTATAAATAAATTATTGTTTTACAATGCTTTTTTTAATAAGTTGACACAAATTATATAAATATATAGAAAGATCGCATTATTAATTAATTCAAAGATTAAAGATATGAAAACTACTATTTCTACTAAACAATCTGAAGTAAACAAAAAGTGGATATTAATTGATGCTTCTAATCTCGTTGTTGGTAGGTTAGCCGCATTTGTTGCTAATAGACTTCGAGGAAAGCATCTGCCTTCATACACCCCACATGTTGATGATGGCGATAATGTTATAATTATTAATGCTGATAAAGTTCACTTCACTGGAAATAAGCTTTCAGATAAAATTTATTATAAGCATACTGGCTACCCAGGAGGTATTAAATCTACTACTCCAGAGAAAATTCTAGGTGGTAAATTTCCTGAAAGAGTTCTTAAAAAAGCTATAAGAAGAATGATGCCTTCGGGACCCCTATCAAATACACAATTTGGCAACTTAAAGTTATATGCAGGACCTGAGCATCCTCACGAAGCTCAAAAGCCTGAGGTTATTGATGTATCAGTTCTAAATAACAAGAATGTGAAAAGATAATGGATATAGATATAGAAAATATTGAAGATTTAAAGAACAATGATGCTGCACTTGATAGCACACCTTTACCAGAAAAGAAGGTAGATGATCATGGTCGAGCTTATGCTACTGGTAAAAGAAAAAATGCTGTCGCACGTGTATGGTTAAAACCCGGCTCAGGAATTATTAAAATCAATGGTAAAGTAAGTGATGATTATTTTGCTAGACCTGTTTTAAGAATGCTCATTAATCAGCCATTAGTTGCGGCAGAAAGAGTCGATCAATACGATGTTACATGTTCCGTCACAGGTGGTGGATTGTCAGGGCAAGCAGGAGCAATTCGCCACGGTATTTCTAAATGTTTAGTTAACTTTGAACCAGAAGTTAAAAAATCTCTTAAACCTGGAGGTTTTTTAACCAGAGACTCAAGAGTTGTTGAGCGTAAAAAATATGGTAGAGCTAAAGCGAGAAGAAGTTACCAATTCTCGAAGCGTTGATTAAATTAAATATAAATTTAATAGAGCGCTTTCAAAGCGCTCTTTTTTTGTTTTCAGTTTAGTAGTAGAGTAAAATAATGAGTAAAATTAAATATAATATAGCTCTTTTGGGTGGAAGAGGGTTTGTAGGTCAAGAAATTATTAAAATAATTGATAAACATAATTTTTTTGATTTATCTTCAATTTATTCGAGTTCAAAAGCCGGTAAAGAAATTAATTCTTATAATAAAAACCCTAAATTGAAATACTCTGATTTAAATGAAAATTTGCAATTAGATGATATTGATATTGTTATATGTGCATTACCAAACGGAGAGTCATCAAAATTTATTGATAAAATTGAAAAAATAGACAACTCAATTGTAATAATCGATGTTGGCTCTGATTATAGATTTGATGATAATTGGTTTTATAGCATACCTGAGATTAATAAAATTTCTTACGGCACTAAAAGAATAAGTAATCCAGGTTGCTATGCAACGGCATCTCAGCTTTCAATTACTCCTATTAAAGATATTATAAATTTAAAAGTTTCTTGTGTAGGTATTTCAGGCTATAGTGGCGCAGGCGCTTCAGCGAGTGATAAAAATAACCCTAAAATTATTAATGAAAGTATTCTTCCTTATTCGCTATCAAATCATACTCATGAAAAAGAAATCAAAAAACATTGTTATAGCAAAACTTCTTTTAGCCCACATGTAGCAGATTTTTTCAGAGGAATACTTGTGACATCTCACTTTTCTCTCTCTAAAAAACTAAATATTGAAGAAATTATAAAAATTTATGATGATTTTTATATAAACAATAAGCTAATCAAAATTCAGAAAGAACCACCTCTGATAAAAGATGTAATTAATACAAACTATGCAATAATTGGAGGTTTTTCTATAAGCGATGATGGTCATGAACTTGTTACTTGCTGTGTTATAGATAATTTATTAAAAGGCGCTGCCTCACAGTGTATTCAAAACTTAAATATTAGTTTCGGGTTTGAAGAGTCATTATCTCTTGAAGATACATTTAATTAATTCTATTAATGGGTTATGAAGCTAATTTTCTCTTTTTCAATTGCACTTTTTTTAATTACAGGTTGTGGAACAAGAGAGAGTATTAAAAATAAATATCTTTATAGCGATAAAGTAAAAGAAGTATTAACTGATGAGGAATATTATAAATTAGATAAAGAAGCTAAATGGCCTTTAAAAATTAATGCACCAGATTGTAACTATGATATCGAAAGTGAAGTTATTGATATCTCAGGTTAGTTCTTTTTAAAATATATAGTTGTAGAATGAGAGAATTAGAAAAACTTAAAAGATTACCCCCTTATGTTTTTACAGAGGTAAATAGAATTAAAGATGCTGCTCGGGCTAAAGGAAGTGATATAATTGATTTTGGTATGGGAAATCCAGATATTCCAACGCCTAAGCATATAGTGGATAAGTTGATTGAGACAAGTCAGGATACTAAAATGCATCGTTATTCTGCTTCTAGAGGTATAACAGGTCTTAGAAAGGCAAACGCTAAATATTACGAAAGAAGATTTAATGTAAAGCTTGACTATGATAAAGAAATTATTGCTACTATTGGGTCTAAAGAGGGTCTTGCTAATATGGCACAAGTACTTGCGTCGCCAGGGGATACAATTTTAGTCCCGAATCCTGCTTATCCAATTCATGCTTTTGGATTTATAATTAATGATGCCAATCTAATACACTATAATATTAATTCTGAAATAGATTTAATGTCTGAAATTTCTGAAAAAGTTGAAAATTCAAAGAAGGATATAAAGGCAATGATTTTGAATTTTCCCTCAAATCCTACAGCAGAAATATGTTCATTAGATTTTTACAAAGAAATTGTTCCATACGCAAAAAAACATAATATAATTTTATTATCAGACCTTGCTTATGCTGAAATTTATTTTGATCAAAATGATAAACCTCCGTCTATTCTAGAAGTTGATGGAGCTAAAGAAATAGCAGTTGAATTTACATCTTTATCAAAAAGCTTTTCCATGCCGGGATGGAGAATGGGATTTGCAGTAGGAAATGAATACCTAATATCAGCCCTTACAAGAATTAAGTCTTATTTAGATTATGGAGCATTTACTCCTATTCAGGTAGCTTCAGCTGCTGCCTTAAATAGTGACGAGTCTTTAATTGACGAAATTAGGGGTGTTTATAGGCAAAGAAGAGATGTTTTGGTTGAGTCATTCTCTAGATCTGGGTGGACTATACCATCACCTAAGGCAACAATGTTTGCATGGTCTTCTCTTCCAGAAAAATTTAAACATTTATCCTCTCTTGAGTTTTCAAAAATGTTAATTGAAAAGGCAGATATTGCTGTCTCACCCGGTGACGGTTTTGGTGAATATGGTGAGGGATATGTTAGGCTCTCGATGGTAGAAAATGAACAAAGAATTAGACAGGCTGCAAGAAATTTAAAAAGGCTCATGGATGAGTAAAACAATTAACATTGGCATCGTAGGTTTAGGTACAGTTGGATGTGGTGTTATAAATAATCTCTTAAGAAATAAAAAAAATCTTAAAAAAAAATATGGCTTTGATTACAAGATCCTTGGTATTTCTGCCTCAAATAAAACAAAAAAAAGACCAATTAATATTGAAGGTTTTAACTGGTATGATAACCCATTAGATCTTACTAAAAATAAAGAAATTGATCTTATTATTGAGCTTGTTGGTGGAGAAAAAGGTATAGCTTTTGATTTAGCAATTGAAACTATTAAAAATAAAAAAGGATTTATTACTGCTAACAAAGCTCTCATATCAACTAATGGTAAAATTTTATCTGAAATTTCTAGTAAAAATAAAGTTTTCTTCGGTTATGAAGCTGCAGTAGCGGGTGGAATACCAATAATTAAGACACTTAAGAGTGGACTTTTTCTTGATAAGATAAATGATATTTTTGGTATATTAAATGGCACTTCTAATTTTATTTTATCTAGGATGAATTCAGCAAATAAAAGTTTTGATGAAGCTTTGACTGAAGCTCAAGAATTGGGCTACGCAGAGGCAGATCCTTCGTTTGATATTAATGGTATGGATGCTGCTTATAAATTATCCATTATAAGTGCATTAAGCTTTGGTGAGTTCCCATCACTGGAAAATACAAATGTAATAGGTATAGAGAAGATTGAAACTATTGATCATAAATTCGCAAAAGAACTTGGCTACAAAATTAAATTAGTTGGTAAATCAACTTTGATTAATGGAAAAATATCAAAAGAAATATCACCTATGCTCGTTGATGAAGATAGTTATCTAGGAAAAGTGGAAGGTGTAAGTAATGTAGTTTGTATCAACACTGATTATAATGGAACTCTTATTTTAGAGGGAGAGGGTGCGGGCGAAGGACCTACATCCGCCTCTGTTTTATCTGACATTATAGATTTTTCTCAAGGTACAAAAAGTCATCTTTTTAATAAATCTTTTGAGGATTTAACTGACTCAGTCAGTAAAATAGAAATTTCAAATAGGTGTTATTATTTAAGAACATTTTTAGTTGATCAAAAAGGTTCAATGGCAAAATTTACATCAATTTTAGAAAAAAATGGTATTTCTATTGATCAAGTTATTCAGAGAGGAGGTGTGCATTTAAAGGGTGAAAAAAATTCTACCCCTGTTATTATGCTCACACATCCTGTTGATACAGATTCAATTAATTCTGCTTTTTTAGAATTAATAAATACGGATTTAATTTCATTGAATCCAATTTTTTTACCTGTCCTTAAGGACGATTAATGAGGTGTTTAAATGAGTAATATTGATAGAATACTGACTCTTGAATTGGTTAGAGTTACTGAGAGGGCTGCTGTTGCATCCTCTTTATTAGTTGGAAGGGGTAATGAAAAAGAAGCTGATCAAGCTGCAGTTGATGCAATGAGAAATGAACTTAATAAGCTTGATATTCAAGGTGAAGTTGTTATTGGTGAAGGTGAAAGAGATGAAGCACCAATGTTGTATATTGGTGAGAAAGTAGGAACAGGTAATGGACCAAAAGTTGATATTGCCCTAGATCCATTAGAGGGGACTACTCTGACTGCTAAGGGTCAAGCTGATGCACTTACTACTATTGCAATGGCTGAGAAAGGATCTTTATTAAATGCAGCAGATGTTTATATGGATAAAATTGCTATTGGACCAGGTTGTCCAAACAACCTTATTCATCTAGATGAGGATCCTGATGTTAACGTTAAGGCTTATAGTAAAGCAACAAAAAAACCAATTGAATTAGTAACAGTTTGTGTTCTTGATAGGCCAAGACATGCTGATATTATTGAATCTATTCGTTCATCAGGAGCAAGAGTTAGACTAATTCCTGACGGAGATATTGCTGGAGTTATTCATACAACGGACCCTCAAACTGGTATTGACATGTATATGGGTATTGGTGGTGCTCCCGAAGGTGTTTTAGCTGCAGCAGCGCTTAGGTGTACCGGTGGACAAATGCAAGCCAAGCTCGTTCTTGAAGATCAGGAAAAGAAAGACAGAGCCTCTAAGATGGGTATTTCTGATTATAATAAAATTTATTCTTTAGATGAATTGGTCAGTGGTGATGCCTTATTTGCCGCCACTGGAGTAACTAATGGCTCAATGTTAAGTGGTATTGAGAATAATAACGGCTTGTGGACAAATACAGTTGTTATGAGATCCTCAAGTGGTACTGTTCGTTGGATAAAGTCTCATCATACAAATAAAGAAAAATTTAATTTGTAAAAAATAATGACAAAAAGTGGATCTTTTTTAGAAAATAAATTTTCTGCTAAGGGGTCTCTTTGGAAAGAGAGAGTATCAGATTTAGAGAAAATATCTATTATTGAAAACGAAAATAAAATTCCTAAATTATTAGCCAAAATTCTTGCTGGAAGAGAAATTCTTTCTTCCGATGTTGACTCTTTTTTAAATCCTGAAGTTAATAAGCTAATTTTGGACCCTAGTAAATTATTTGACCTTGATAAAGGTGTTGATTTTATTGTTGAATGTATTTCAAGAAAAGAAAAAATCGGTATTTTGGGTGATTATGATGTTGATGGAGCTACATCATCTTCAATTTTAAAATTGTTCTTTAATCACTATGGTATAAAAACAGAAATATATATTCCTAATCGTTTAAAAGAGGGCTATGGGCCCAACAAAGCTGCAATTGATTTTTTTTATGATAACGGAGTTAATACTTTTATTACTGTTGATTGTGGCGCAACCTCTATTGAACCAATGATTTATGCAGAATCTAGAGGTATGAAATCGATTATAATCGATCATCATAAAGTTGATAACCATCTCCCGAGCTCCTATGCGCATATAAATCCCTCAAGAAATGAGGATAAATCTGGTTTAAATGATTTAGCTGCAGTTGGTCTTACTTTTATTTTTATCGTCGGATTAAGAAGGGCAATAAGAGATAAGAATATTTTTCCAGATATTCAAGAGCCATCATTGAAACAATATTTAGACTTAGTTGCGCTTGGGACAGTATGCGATGTTGTTCAATTAAGAGGTCTTAATAGAGCGTTTGTGAAAGAAGGCATTGATATAATTTCAAAGAATTCAAGACTAGGTATTAATGGTTTAAAATCTATATCTGGTTCTAAAGAAATTGGTGTTACAGAGTTAGGCTATAGAATAGGGCCAAGAATTAACGCAGCAGGCAGAACTGGTGCTTCTGATCTAGGCGTAAGATTGCTTACATCAAACAGTGAAGATGAGGTGCTAGCAATTTCTGAAAGATTAAATAATCTTAATAAACAAAGGCAGAATATAGAAGAAACTGTTCTTTTCGAGGCTATAAACAATATTGAGAATAATGTTGCTATTAAAAAATTAAATAGTTTTCCTAATTCAGTAATTGTTTCAGGTGAAAACTGGCATTTGGGTGTTTTGGGGATTGTCGCAAGTAGGTTAAAGGATAAATATTATAGGCCATCTTTTGTTTTAAGTTCTTCTCAAGGAAAATTAACAGGATCTGTAAGATCTATTTCAGGAATAGATATAGGAAAATTGATAATTAAAGCCGTTAATAAAAATTTACTAGTAACAGGTGGTGGTCATAAAATGGCTGCGGGATTTTCTCTTTATGAAGATACTTTTGAAAAATTTAGAAATTTTTGTGAAGAAGAAATTTATTTACAGTCAAATAGCACTACTTTAAATAAAATAAATTATTATGATGAAATTATTGATTCATCTAATATTAACAGAGACTTATATAATTTAATTAATGTTGCTTCTCCCTATGGTCAGGGTAACCCTGAACCACAATTTATTATTAAAAATGCAAAAATTGATTACTGGTCTGAGGTAGGAAATGGACACCTTAAAATTAAAATTTCTAATGCAAATTATGGTAATATTGATGCGATTGCCTTTAGCTCAAAAGGTACTCCTTTAGGTGATATAATTATGAATCATTCTGGGTCATTATTACACTTTGCAGGGGTTGTTAAGAAAAATGATTGGCAAGGTAATAAAGCTGTTCAATTTCATATTAGAGACCTCTTTACAGCTTAGTAATTTACACCTATATAAGCTTTATAAACTGTGGTCCCTTCGTCTATCGGTTAGGACGCCAGGTTTTCAACCTGGAAAGAGGGGTTCGATTCCCCTAGGGACTACCAGTTTAAGTCATTGTTTTATAACAATAATTTTAAAAAAAAGTCTCTGTGACTCCGTTTGTGACTCCATATTTTCTGCCATTTTTCGAAGATTTTATTTATCTCGGAAAATTCCCCTGCGTGCAGGTATTAAAAAAATCTGTTATTTTTAGTTTTTTATGGTATAATTTTACTACATCAAGAGAGAGCGAGAGCTCCGCCAACCAGCCTTAATCGGGCAACGGTGGTCCAAACGATGTGGTTTTAGGGTAAGACCTTGATAAAGGCTCCAAAGCAACAATTCGATTAAGGCTCTTACGATGTTTGTCGTAGGGGCTTTTTTTATGCCTCTACTTAACTTTAATAATGGAGATAAGCATGAGCAATAAAATACCTCAAGAAGATATAGATTTAATTAACAACTTAATGAAAGAAAGAAGAAATGTTCTTTATCAGGACGGTCCTGATTCTGAAAATTTCATCGAGATAAATAATAATTTTGAAAAATTGTTAAATAAATATAATCTTGAACACACAGAGTTAAGTATTGGTTTTATGAATAAAAGAAGAGGATAATAGATTGATGTTAAAATTTTATTCAATACTAATATTCTTTACTTTCTGTTTTTTAGTTTATAACTTTCAATTTTCTAAAGTGAATACTCTTGATTTAAATGAAATTAATCCAAGCGAACAATATGGTAAAAAGTGGTCAAATGATGATGATCTTGAAGACCTGATAAATTTAGGTAAAGAGGGAATCCAAAAACTTGAAAAAGATGATTTCTTTTATACAATAAAAAAAATATTTTAAATATAGGCTTGGCTATTTGTTTTATGAAGATAGGTCATCAATTTATATTGTTGCACCAATTTACAACATTGGGTCTCAACCTATGACTTTTTTAAATTCAAGAAACTTTATTTATGATTTTGAGAAAAAAGAAAAAATGCCCTTTTATCTCGAAATATATCAACCAAATAAAGAGCCACTTTATTTTCAGTATGAAGCTAACTGTAAGGA
>Ga0160422_10000583_pt1 | contig 22358 bp, 23 predicted proteins | sample Fk160mmetaG_FD_108192 | JGI IMG/M metagenome (GOLD analysis project Ga0160422, IMG submission 108192) | Marine microbial communities from the Central Pacific Ocean - Fk160115 60m metaG | ecosystem: Environmental > Aquatic > Marine > Oceanic > Photic zone | place: The Central Pacific Ocean...
ATGCATGTTTTATTTGGGAATATACTTGGAATTTTAGAAAAAGATTTAATGATTTCAACTATCATAGGATTTGTTTGCTCTTTTCTGCTATTTTTGAAGAAAAAAGATTTTTTTCTTTATTGTTTTGATCCTGTTTATGTAGGATCTATTGGTTTTCCAAAAAAAATATTTCATTATGCACTTCTAATACTATTGTCTATGTCAATAGTCTCTTCGTTAAAAGCTGTCGGAATTGTACTTGTATTAGCAATGTTGATTACACCAGGTGCAACTGGGTATCTAATTTGTCGAACTTTCAATTCTATGTTGATAGTAGCTGTTGGAATTTCTGTTCTCTCATGCTTAATCGGCACAATACTTAGTTTTCACTTTGATCTGTCGACGGCACCCTTGATTGTATTAATCCAAGCAAGCATATTTTTGTTTTCACTTCCCCTTAAGAATCTGTATGTAAAATTTCTTTGCGCACAACAATAATACTCTCTCAAATATGATCATATTACATTCTTCCGATAGTTTTATTTTACCTTAAATTTATAATGTTTTTGACCAGTTAAAGTTTTTTAATCATCATTAGCTCTCCTGCGATAGTCCCTGAGGCATTGGTCAGGCGGGTCGCGTCATTCAAGTGATAGTAGGTGCGTTTGATCTGCGCCATGCTTGTCCCAAACATTTCAGCGATCTCGCTACAGCTCAGTCTACTCATAATCCGCTGGGTGATCATGAAGTGTCTAAATCTGTAGAGCACAATGTCACGCATGTCCCTATTTGGTATTCCAGCCAATTCCACCATTCTCTTGAAGTATTGCAGCAGGCTGCGCTTGGCGATTGGTTTGACCCCATTTAAACTAAAGACAAGTACCCTGTTACTGTGGCCTACGGTTGCCTGACAACGCTCGAAATACCGTCAATCAAGGTAGAGGAAGACCCAGCTGGTGCATACCTCACTGGTCAGCCCTCACCCTGATATGGCCCAGTTTCACTGTTTTCCAGACTTGTCCCCGTGCTGCGCGATTTGCACCTCATCCCCCTCTTAATTACAGTTGCTCACCCAACCTCAGTCCGCTGTTGGCGTCAATCTCAACACATAGTTCTGCACGAGTTTGCGCTGTACTAGCTCTTCCCAGTTGATCTGCCTATTGGTTTTCGTACAGTAGCTGTGCATTGCCCGGTAGAGCTGCTGGTATTCATCGTTGGTTAAGGTTGCCCTGCGGATGGACTCATTGCCCCTGTTAATGCGTAGCAGTTTCTTAAACTGAAATTAATTAATCCGTGTTTCACCACGCTTGAAGAGCTAACGCATGCAGGCTTTGATCGTGCTCTGCTCATGCTGCTGGTGAGATTCTTAGTAGTCCTACCAGATATGAGGTTATGCCGTTACGATACTGGAAGTAGTTTTCGCAGTCCGTACTGTCCAACCCCTTCAGCTTGGTATCCTTGCCGATAAACTCTAGCCAGTGCCTGAGCTGGCTGCGGAGGGTGATGTACCGGTCTCTGGTAATCAGTACTAGTTCCACATCTGTTGCTCTCGCAGTCAGGTACTGGGCAACTCCCTGTTTGACAGTGAGGCTGAAGTAGGTTTTACCAGAGTTGAGCTGCAGAGATTTCCATGTAGAGTCGCTTGGCTCGCTCCACAGCAGTTGATTGTGAACGGGTGCGCAAGCTCTTGCGGGCATACTTGCCTTCACGTTCCAACCACATGTGCAACTGCCAATAGTCACCACGCTGATGGATGTAGGCGTTGTCGAAGATGGGGACATCTGATGCTTTGAGCTGTCGTTTGAGTGGCATTTTCCTCTTTGGGTCACCGTTTGATGCAGTAGTCACAGGAATGTGTAAGTTTCTGTGCAACTGTGAGGAAAAAAGCCAATGATATCAGTGGTGAGATCTTGGGTGTGGAACAGTTGGCAAAGTCACCACACCCAATTAAATCAGTGGGTTAGTGTTGAGTCACTACTCCCACCCAAACGTGGCTGGGGGTTTGTGAGTGATATCGAAGAAGACAGAGTCAATTCCATCCAGCGCGTAAAGCTGGGGCAACAGTTCATGGAGAACCTGCCAGTCAACAGGGGCGAAGCGCGCAGTCATTACATCTTCGGAGATGACCGGACGTAGCACGATACTGTCCTGGCTACCTGTCTGAGATAGCGGCAGCAGAATGACCAGCAGCTGAAAGATGCGCTCTAGCCAGTCATGATTAGCGAAGGTTTGGCTAACACAAGCTTCGGCAGCACGCAGTAAGTCCAGACGGGGCTTGTCACAGAAGGCTCGGTGGACCTGCCAGGTGGGGAGCTGATCCGTTGGTTGAGGAGGAAGATAGGCCACAACCCGATTGATCGCTCGTACTTGGTTGGTCAATTGAATCGAAGTGTTCTCAAGCCACTCCCAGTCTTTTGGCCCGAGCAGTACAGCTGGCTCTGTGTAGGTTCGTTGATCTCCTTGCACACCCACACTACGTACCGGTAGTAGAGAAGCCTGAGTGGGCAGCAAATGTTGGTGGAGTAACTCCAGCGTATTCTTGTGCTCGGGCTGAAGAACTGTATCTTCATTGGAACAGAGGACGTTGATCGAAAGGCCCGGCCCAGGAAATGGATGGCGCCAGACGATTTCTTTGGGTAGTTTCAGCAGCTCCCCGACGCGTCGCACCTCATCCTTGTAGAGTTCCTTGAGTGGTTCAACAACTTGACCCTTGGCAATCAAATCCTGGATTGCATCGACTCGGTTATGATGAGATTTGATCACCTTGGCGTGTTCGGTGCCTCCAGATTCGATGATGTCTGGATAGAGTGTGCCCTGTCCGAGCAGCCATTCGTCCGGATTCAATTTTAATTCTTCCAGTAGCTTTTCCCGTACTGTCAAAAAGGTGTTGCCAACCTGATGTCGTTTCCGTTGTGGACCTACTTCACCGGCGATCGCCTCCAGAAAAGCCTCGCTGTAGTCTCTGCCAACCACATTGCCATAACCTAGCTGCTCATAGCGTTGAAGAATTTGCTCAGCCTCATTCAGGCGTAAAAAGCCATTATCGATGAAGAGTCCTAGTACTCTTTCCTTGCCTAGGGCTTCGTTTAACAAAGCAAAGGCAACTGAAGAGTCCACGCCACCACTGAGGAACATCAGCACATTGTGCTCACCAACTTGTTGTTGGAGTTCATCTTTTGTCTGCTCAATGAACCGTTCCATACTCCAACTCGGGTGTGCCTTGCAGAGTTCCACGAAATTGCTGAGAATATGAGTGCCTGCAAGCGTGTCAGTGACTTCTGGATGAAACTGCAGGGAAAACAGCGGCCGCTCCTGGTGCTGCAAAGCGGCCAGGCTCCCTGAAATGGTTTCACCGATCACCTGGAAACCCTGTGGAAGTTCTGTGACACTGTCTTGGTGGCTCATCCAGACCTGGGAGTTGTCGGCAACATCTTTCCACAAAGGAGAAGGGCTCAGTTGACGCAGAGAAGCTTTGCCGAACTCTCCCTGCCCCGTGTTGGCTACACGCCCACCAAAGTGCTTGGCCATCAGTTGGTGGCCGTAGCAGAGGCCAAGAATAGGCTGAGAGAGGTTGAGGATTTCTGGATTGAAGGTAGGCACGTCCTCGGCAAAGACAGAAGCAGGTCCTCCAGAAAGGATGATGCCCTTGGCAGCTTCAAGGCTGTCTGTGTCAATAGAGGGCGGAAAGATTTCAGTGTAGACTCTGAGGTGCCGGATTCGCTTGGCAATCAGGTGGGCGTACTGGCTTCCAAAATCAAGAACTGCCAAAAAGTCATCATTGGGCATTTGCCTTTCCTCGTCAAGCAGGATATAAGTTCACGTCTTATCGATAACCGTTTAGGAGGAGAATCTCATGTTTGGCATCGGTCTGCCAGAATTAGTCATCATTGTTGTGATTGCGTTGATCTTCATCGGACCCAAGCAGCTTCCGGGAGTTATGCGCTCTGTGGGCAAGGGACTCGTTGATCTCAAACGGGCTACCAACGATATTCGTCACACTGTACAGACCGAGATGGACAACATTGAGCGGGATCTCGAAGTGAAGGATATCAAGAAAGACTTCGAGAATAACTTTGGTGGAGTGGCGAACAAGTTCGGTTCATTGACGCTCTCTCAGATGAGTACCGGGGACAAGCTGGAAGCAGTGGCAAATGCGTTTGAGAAGGGGCAGGAGGACTTGGCTGCACGCAAGGAAAATGTAGCAGCTGCTGAAGCCAAGGAAGCTGAATCAACCGCTACCGCGAGCACAGCAGATTCCACTGTTAGCAAAACGAACGGAACTGCCACGACCTAATGAGCTATCAGGAATCCTTGCTTGTAGGGATCTTTGCATCCGTGGACAGTCCGATCTGTGGCACACCGTTGTGAGTCATTGTTTCCATCGGAAGGCTGACTTCCAAGCCAACGACTTGGTTCTCTTCCCGGCGTAAGCTGATCCTTCCTCCATGGGCGTAGATAATCTTGCGCCCAATCAACAACTCTGGACTCCCATCCGCTTCACTCATTCGCTGCGCTAGATAATCTCCCCAATTTTTTGCCTTCGACAAGTTGGAGTTGGAATCAATCTTAACGGTAATCTGGATACGAGGATCTCGTTGCTGGCGTGGATTAGAGGTTTGCAGGAGCAACTGAAGCGGTTCCGCATTTGCTTGGCGTCCTACTTCCTGAAGCATGGCCAGCAAGGCTCTCCGGAATCCTGCTGAGTCCAAGCGCATCTCATCAGGAAGTCGAGTCGAAGCAAAGAGCCGCAGTGGGTGTCGACTCTGCTGCGTGTGTTGTCGGGCAACTCCCCGAAAGAATTTCAACAGATTGATCGCTCTGCGTTCAGGTTGATAATCTTGATGGATCTCTTCTAGTTCCTGCTGCTGAGCATCGGTGTCCTCAAGCATTTGCTTGGCCAGTTGACGACAGTGCTCCAAGGCTTTACAGACCTCTGGATCGGGAATTCTCTCCAGCAGTTGACCGACTTGTTCCTCCAACTGAGAGGCTGGTTTACGCAAAGCCGAGAAGGTCTGTGGTAGAGATCGAGCATGGTAATTGACCGTTGCCCGTTCGGCCTGAAGATCTTGTAGTTGAGCTTCCTGCTTGGCTAGTTGGGCCCGTAACTGTCGTGGGCTAGGACCATTCGTTTGTTGACGTTGGCTTTCGTAATTGACCAGTTGCTGCCGCAGTGAGTTGAGCTTCTGATTCAACTCGTGGATGATCAGATCTGACTCGTCCGGCAAGGTCTGCGTAGACGCTTCGACTTGTAAAGCAAGCCGGGATCGAGGTATAACTTTTCTTTCTGTACTCTTTTTCGTCTGCACCAGCGATTCCCGTTCTGAGGTCATGACCTCTCCTGTTGCTGCTTAACTGACAACGTATTGCTATCTGTAATGAATTGCGCATGAGTCTCATACCTGTTGCCCCAACCCTTGGTTCGCTCTTTGTTCAGAGTTGGCAGATCTATCGCGTGCATCTCTTTCCTTTGTTGGGACTGACCCTGGTGTTACTGGTCCCAGCGCTACTGCTCAGCCTGAGTGGAGTGGATCAGGGAGAGAGCGTGGTCTTTTTCCTGCTGATGAGGCTGTTGGAAGCAGGGGCAACCCTGGGACTGCTCTCCCTACTGTTCACGGGCGTTTTTCCCACTGGGAAGATTTTGCGCCGATTGGGCAGTCGCACCGTCCTACGACCTCTGCACGTCGGAATCCTACAATACTTGCTAACAATCCTTGGGTTCTATGGATTGATGGCACCGACACCGCTGAACGTTGTATTGGTGACGCTCTGGCTCAGTAGCTTTGTTTTTCTTACCATTGCCCAGCCAGTCTGTGTGATCGAAGAGCTAAGGGGACTTCCTGCCTTGGTGCGTAGCTTTCAACTGACGCGTAACCGGTTAAAACGCGCTTTTGGTGTCGTTGTTGTCGCTATGATCCTGCAGTTATTGCTCTTTATCGTGTTGCTCCAACTGTTCCTGCCGGAAATCAATTTCAGTGCCTTGTTGCAAACAGATCCAATGGCAGCGGACGGAGAAGACCTCGTCAAGTTGTTGGGAAGTGCAGAAACCCAGGCTGCCTTGCGCTGGACACAGTACCTGACTGCATTGATTTTCTATCCCTATGCTTCGATTCTGACCGTACTGTTATACTTTGATTTGGCTCGAGATGAGGCGGTTTGTAGCCAGGACCGCTTACAAGCCTTGGCAGTCCATCACTTTGAAATCCCGGCAGAATATTTTGAAAATCCGGAGAAGGAAGCAGAGGGGACCACTGACAAAGTGACGATCCGTGAGGTCGGAACGGAAGACAAACAGTGAAGATTCATTCTGCAGAATTTCTTACTAGCGCATCACAGTCTAAGCAATTTCCACATCCAAGCTTCCCAGAAATTGCCTTTGCTGGGAAATCCAACGTGGGCAAATCCACTTTGATCAATTCGTTGCTACAGCGCAACCAACTGGTCAAGACTAGCTCCACGCCAGGTAAGACCCAGCTGATCAATTTTTTCTGTATTAATGACCTGTTTCATCTGGTCGATCTGCCTGGTTATGGCTACGCGAAGGTGCCTGAAGCAGTTCGTCGTGGCTGGCAGAAAACGATTGAAGCCTATCTTGGGGAGCGCTCCACTCTTCGAGGTGTCGTGCTGATCGTAGATGTCCGTCACAAACCAGGAGAGCATGACCGCCAGATGAAGACTTGGCTGGATCATTACCAGCGGCCCGTCCTGGTTGTGGCCAACAAGACGGATAAGCTCAAGCGGAGCCAGTACCACAGTCATCTTCAGCAAGTTCGAACTACTCTCCAGTTGGAGCAGGACCCCCTACCACATTCCTCCCTAAACAAGTCTGGGCGCGAATCCATCTGGTCTGCGCTACGCCAATGGCTTTGAATCAGTACATTCCTGCCAGTTCTTCCTGAAAGCGCTCCTCGACGCGATTGCGCTTCAACTTCAGGGTTGGGGTGATCAGATTGTTGTCCACAGTCCACTCTTCGGTCAGTAGATGGAAGCGCTTGGGCCGCTCATAGTCCTGAAAGTCTGCTGCGTATTTACGGAGTTCCTGCTTGTAGAGCTTGAGAATCTCTTCATCCTTGAGCCAGTCCTCCAGTGTGCCAGCGATGTTGTTGCGGGATGCGTGGGTTTTCAGGGCATCGACTTCAACCACGATTAGCGCGACGTTGTAGAGTTTCTGGAAGCCGTAGATCATCACCTGATTAATGAATGGGCTCAGCTTGAGTGCTTCTTCCACTAGCGCTGGCACACAGTACTTGCCATTTTCCAGCTTGTAGATCTCCTTGACGCGCCCAGTGATCCGTAAGAAGCCGTCTTCACCAATATTACCCACGTCTCCAGTTCGGAAGCCTCCTTCGGGTGTAAAAGCGTCAGTGGTTTCTTCTGGTAGATTATGATAGCCCAGCATCAGGGTGGGGCCATGGATGATGATCTCTCCATCTTGCTCATTGGCCGTGTTTACAGAGCGATCGATCTCAACTCGCACTCTCGGTAGAGGCTTACCGACGGCTCCTGTCTTCTGAGCATCGGGTGCGTTGGCCGAGACAATTGCTTCAGTCAGCCCGTATCCTTCAAGGAGGGTGATACCGATGTTCTGGACAAATTCAATGACCTCTGGATTCAGGGCACTCCCTCCACTGTAAGCCATCCGTAATCGATTGCCAAAACGTGCCCGGACCTTGGAGAAGAAGAGCTTATCGCAAAGTTTGAAGGCCAGTGCTTCCTTGAGAGAGAGTTTCTCACCATGCCGTCGCTTGGCGGAGCAGGTCAACCCGTATTGGAACAGGGAGTAGAGCTTGGGCGACTTGTTGTTGATCTGCAGGTGAATTTTTTCATAAATTCGATTGTAAACACGTGGAACCGCAAAGAGCAGGGTCGGTTTGACCTGGCCCAGTTCATCGACTAATTTGGCAAGATTTTCGTTCATGGCTGCTGAAAATCCGAACATCATAACGCCATGAACTTCACAGATTTGACCAAAAATGTGAGCCCAAGGAAGGAAGGCTAAGGTGCGGTCACTTTTTTGGAAAGGTATGCTTTCCTTAGCAGCTTGCAAGGTAGATATTACTCCACGATGACTGAGCATCACGCCCTTTGGATTACCCGTGGTCCCAGACGTATACATAATCTCCACAAGGGCACCTGTATCCGGGTATTGAGCAGGAACCTGGTGCTGCTGACCCATCTTGCGCAAGCTTTCATAGGTCTGTACTTCCGAATTCTCAGAGTCACGTAGCAGCACAACATGCTGCAGTTCTGGAAGGATTTCACCCCTCCAGGTCAGTGCCTCGTGATAAAGTTTTTCAGAAGCGACCAGGAGAATCTTGCAATTCGAGTCGCGTAGGATGTATTGCCATTCTTCCTTGTGTTGCTGAGGATACATCGGTACGTAGACAGCTCCTGCGCTGAAAGTCCCATACGCCATCGTCACCCAGGGAATCATGTTAGCTGAAATGACGCCCACACGGTCCCCTACTCCTACACCGAGTAAGTCCAGTCCTCCTCGTAACTCAGCAACGGTCTCGGCAAAATCTCGAAATGTCATCCAGTTGTAGTCGCCATCGGCTGGAGCTCCATACATGGGCAGATCTGCGTATTCTTCGCAGCAGCGATCCATCATTTCTACGACGTTCTGATACATCAATTCCATCTTTTGTCCTCCCAAAGATTAGGATACGCGCAGGCCTTGTTGGCGAATTAGACTGGCAAACACGGTAGTGCCTCGCGATGGCCAGTAGGACTGCATTCGTTGTCCGGTGATACCGGGTTGATATGTAGACCAAAATTTGGACCACCATTGTGATCCATTTTCAGCCAATTCCTGCTGGTTTAGCAGTGTGATAGCACCAGCTTCAGCCAAGGCTGAGGCGTTTAACTCCTGGTGACTGTTCGGTAGAGGGACAAGGATCACATCCTTGCCAAGAATTGCTAACTCGCCAAGAATACCAAGGCCTGCACGGGTAATTATAAGCTGACTTCGGGCTAATAGATCACCCATGCCCTCGTTGACAAATTCATGTGCCTGATAGCGTGAACCATTAGCCAGGTCAGCTTTGCTTCCTCGCCCAGTCAGGTGAATCACCTGAAAGTGTTCCTGCCAGGTTGGCAATAGCGGTTGAATAGCTCTATTCAAGCCAACGGCACCCTGTCCACCACCAGTGATTAGCAAAACCGGCGGGTCAGGATTCAACTGAAAGCGCTGGTTGGCCCGTTCGGGATTCCCTTGATAAACCGAGTTGCGTACAACAGGACCGACGTGTTGTCGCTCTGGGATACGTCGAAAGGCTCTCTCAGAGGATGGAAAATAATAACCTAGCGCTGAACTGGCTGGAGCCATCAACCGGTTGGCCAGTCCTGGCAATACATCCATTTGTAGCAACACTTGAGGGATACCCAATGCTCGAGCTGCATAGGCAACAGGTACGCTGACAAAGCTCCCAGCAGAGACCACAACGTGAGGCTTGAACTGCAGTAAGTGTTTTAAACCAATGATTCCACCGGCTAGAATACGAAAGGGATCTGTGAAGTTCTGCCAACTGAAATAGCGGCGCAACTTGCCAGCTGGGATTGCATAGAAGGGGATACCTGCCTCTTCCACCATGGCTCGCTCTGGGCCGCTGGTTGTGCCAAGAAACCGAGATTCGGTTGGGCCCAAGGCTCCTAAGGCCTCATTCACTGCTAAGAGAGGAGTCGTTGGACCACCTGATCCTCCTCCTGTAAATAAAACACGCAGTGTTGTTGCCATGAAGTGTTTCAGTCCATCACAGATTGGACAGTACGCCACCGGCCTTGCTGCACTTCCGCCAGCAATGGTTTGTCAATCCCTTCGTGATCGCTTGGACCAAATTGTAAAACGGGGCCGCCTAGTTCATCCTGATAGTTGTTCATCGATTCAAGGGCTGACGTCAGCTTTTCAGAATTCAGTTCTGGTCCAGCCAACTGCAAAGCATGTGTTAGAATACGGGCGTAAAAGTAAGCCATCTGCACGGCGTTGTTTGGTGATTCTCCATATTCGGCCTTGTATTTGGTGAAGAAATTTTTTGCGGCAGGAGAAGTTAGTGTTTCAGGATATAGTATTTCAATAGATGCTGTTGCTAGAAAACCTTCTGCTGCTGTTCCTGCACGATCAATCACGATTTGATCGTAAGCTGAGACGTTGCCAGCCATTGGTACATCCCATTGTAGAGATTGACGAGTTTGCAAGATACGGATAGTATCACCCAAAATGGTTCCCATTAGAACAACTTCACAGTCGGCTTCCCTCAAGCGAAGTAGGGTGTTGAGAAAGTTTGTTTCTGTTGGGCTGTGTGTCTCCACAGCAGTCAGTAACATCTCTAATTCCTGCAATCCAGCTTCCACCCCATCAAGCATTTCACGGCCATAGTCCGTATTCTGGTGCATCAAGCAGAAACGCTGCAGTTTTTGTTGGTGAAAGTGGCGAACCAAGGCTCGTGCCTGATCGAAGTACGATACGCTGGCTGTAAACTTGAGTGGGTGAAACGGTTCTGACATCAGTCGGGCACTAGTATACGGAAACAAGTTGGCCACATCGTGCTCTTCTTGTAGTGGTAAGGCAACTTGGTTCATGCTAGTTCCTAAAGCCGCAAGCATGACAAAAACCTGATCGTAAAGTACGAGCTTATTGGCAGCTTGACGAGCTCTCACAACTTGATATTGATGATCCTCAGCGATCAGTCTTAGTCGGCGTCCATGAATGCCTCCTGCCGCATTGACTTCTGCAAAGTGAAAGCGTAAGGCTCTGACAGCTCCTAATCCCCAAGTGGCGGCGGGTCCACTCATTGCCGTATGAGTGCCAATGCGAATCTCGTTTGATGTTACACCTTGAGTCGCCCAAAGAGAGCTGGGCAGGCAACAGCAGCACCCGTAGATCATCACAATCAGACAAAGCAGTTTGCTGTTTGCTCGCCTACTCTTTGTTGAAGTAGCGTCGGTAGACTGGTTGTCGATAGCGGAACTGCCACCATAAAATTGGCCACAGGCTCCATTCAAGCGGTCTGATAGGGGCATGGTACTCAATTGCATCGATGATTATTGTATGGTCTTTCTGCTGTTCCAACCGGTGTTCGTGACGCCAGGAGCGCAGAAAAAAGGGTAGCCGCTGACCTTCATCAACAAAGACAATTTTCTCTGTGCTGGTTTGTTGTGAGGTGATCAAGCTGACCCACGATTGCTGTAGAGGCCAGAATCCCAACTCGAGGTGCACTTCATCTCCTTGCTGACACCCATCGAAGCGCAGCAGGCGCACCGGTGGAAATGGAGGAGTCAATGCTAGGAAGAGATCTTGGTCAAACTTCTCCCAGACCTCGTTGATGGAACAGGAAACCAGGGTAGAGAAATAGAGACGCATCACTCCAGTCAATCAGGCGTGACGACAAACGGATTACAGAATAGCTGGCCGTTGTGGGAACACAAGGCTTAGTGAGGCTATCCCTGGTTGAGAACGTAGTGCAGAGAAAGTCGTGATTGCTGGAAGAGCTGTTGCCGAAATTCTTGATTAGCCAGTCCCTGGTTGCGCAGTTCTTGTGCGCTTCCTTTCAGGCCTTCAAGATATTCGTGAACCGCGAAGGCTGGAACACGCCTGTTGAGCAATTGTTCTGTGCCTTCATACATGGCAATCAGCATCGACTGATGCTCTGCAGCTCCCAGTACGGGTCGCAACGTCTCAGCTTCCCGCTCAAAGCCGTGCCGTAATGAGCGGATATCTTGAAGGGAGATGGGAGCTACCTCGGCCGAGGATTTTTGGAAGTCTAGAGTTTCTGCAAAACTTGCAGGGTTCAAACCAGCCACTTTGAAGTCCATGGGGTCTCCTCCTGGATAGGACGGTCTTGTGACGAGACCAGAATTGTTACGTCAAGTGGACTCAAAAGGCAAACGCTAACCCGATCTGGTAGAACTAATCGATCATGAAGAAGGTTCAGGACCATTATTTTTACAAGGCCCGCAAGGATGGTTACGTTGCCCGCTCAGCATATAAACTAGAGGAAATTGACCAGCGTCACCAGTTGCTGAAACGTGGTCAGAAGGTCCTTGATTTAGGCTGTGCGCCAGGATCTTGGTTACAGTACACGTCAAGGCAGATTGGCGAGAGTGGACGCTTGCTGGGGATTGATCTGCAAGCTGTGGCGATCAGTCTGCCGCCGCAGGTGGAGGTGCTTCAGGCCGATATCTGCGAGCTCAATCTTAGTGGTGCTTGGTGGGAGAACCCTTTCGACGTCATCCTGAGTGACATGGCTCCAAAGACTACAGGTGTTCGCTCTGCCGATGCAGATCGCTCTTATGCACTCAATCAATATGCTTTATGGTTGGCAGAACAACATCTGAGTGAAGGAGGATGCTTGCTGGTCAAGGCTTTTCAGGGGGCACCCTTCCAGCAGCTTCAGCAGGAGTTCCGACAAATGTTTACCAAAGTCAAAATTTGTAAGCCAAAAAGTTCTCGATCGGAGAGCGTAGAAGTGTTCTTGTTGGGGAAGAAGAAGCAGGAAGGCCAAGTGAGGAAAGAGGGCATCTCCCAGAGCTAGGAGATGCCTGACGTCGGGTTATTTGTGCTGAGAGGCAGCTTGACGAGCAATGGCCCAGAGTAGCTGAGCTTCGTAAGCAGCAGCACGCTTGCGCTCAACTTCATATTCCTCTTCTGTTGCCCGCGAAGAGGATTTACTCAGTAGTTGTTTGAGGTGTTCTGCCGCTTCTTTTTCGTCCTGCTCTGCTACGACTACGTCAATTTCTTCAGCGAAAGCAGCGCGTTCCACCAGCACAGTGACGTGGTTGTTGTCAACTTGAGCGTAACCTCCTTGGACCGCTAGGTAGCTTTGCTTTTGTCCAACGAAGTAGCTCAGGACGCCACCGTTAAGCATGGTGACGACAGGAATGTGTTGTGGAAGAATTCCCATCTCTCCCATCGAACCGGGCAGAACGACATGGTCTGCTTCGGTTTCAAGTAGGATTCGGCCAGGTGTGAGCACTTCCAGTTGCAGCTTATCCATGAGGGTGCCTTTTCAGAGAAATGATCATCAGGCTGCTTCAGCTGCGGCCATTCGCGAAGCCTTTTCACGGGCTTGCTCAATCGTACCGACCAGATAGAAGGCCTGCTCGGGCATATCGTCGTGCTTCCCTTCCAGAATTTCCTTAAATCCACGGACAGTATCGGCGATATCGACGTACTGGCCAGCTGAACCAGTGAAAATCTCTGCCACGAAGAAAGGCTGAGACAGGAAGCGTTGAACCTTGCGAGCACGGTTAACAACGGCCTTATCGTCTTCCGAAAGTTCGTCCATCCCCAAAATCGCGATGATGTCCTGTAGGTCCTTATAGCGCTGTAACAACTGCTGGACTCCTCGTGCAGTCTGGTAGTGCTCTTCGCCGAGAACATCCGGTGTGAGGATGCGAGAGGTTGAATCTAGAGGATCAACTGCTGGATAGATGCCCAACTCGGCAATCGCACGGCTCAAAACGACAGTTGCATCCAAGTGGGAGAAAGTCGTTGCGGGTGCAGGGTCCGTCAAGTCATCTGCAGGTACATAGACCGCCTGAACAGAGGTAATGGAGCCTTTCTTGGTCGAAGTAATCCTTTCCTGCAAGTTCCCCATCTCGGTAGAGAGTGTTGGTTGGTAACCCACCGCTGAGGGAATTCGACCCAGTAGAGCAGAGACTTCGGAACCGGCCTGAGTGAAGCGGAAAATGTTATCGACGAACATCAGTACGTCGGCTCCCTCAGCATCGCGAAAATTTTCGGCAATGGTCAGTCCTGTCAGAGCTACTCGTGCACGTGCTCCTGGGGGCTCATTCATCTGGCCATAAACGAGGCTAGTCTTGTCAAGTACTCCAGACTCCTTCATTTCGTTCCAGAGGTCGTTGCCCTCGCGAGTTCGCTCACCTACACCAGCGAAGACCGAGAAACCACCGTGCTCAGCGGCAATGTTTCGGATCAACTCCATGATGACAACCGTCTTGCCTACGCCAGCACCACCAAATAGTCCAATTTTTCCACCCTTGAGGAAAGGACAGAGTAAGTCCAGAACCTTGATGCCGGTGACCAACATCTCTGCCTTCGTTTCTTGTTCCTCGAAGGCTGGTGGTTCACGGTGAATCGGTAAAAATTCCTTATTGTTGATTGGCCCCATCTCGTCAACAGCTTCGCCGGTGACATTGATGATTCGTCCCAGCACTTCACGACCTACAGGTGCTTGAATGGGCTTGCCTGTATTCTTGGCATCCATACCGCGGGCTAGACCTTCAGTTGGTCCCATTGAGATACTGCGGACAGTGTTTTCGCCAAGATGCTGCTGAACCTCACAGACTAGAGTTGAGTTGTCTTCAAGGGTGATTTCAAGAGCAGAGTAGATTTCGGGTAATTCTCCGCTCTCAAACAGCACATCCACAACGGGGCCCATGATCTGGGTGGTCTTACCTATGCTCATTTCCTGTCTCTGGAAGAGGGTCTTCAGTTTCAGCGGCTCAGCTTACAAGCTTTCAGCACCGCTGATGATTTCAATCAGTTCTTTCGTAATCGCAGCTTGGCGGCTACGGTTGTAGTAAAGATTCAGCTGCTTGATCATTTCTCCAGCATTCTTAGTGGCAGAGTCCATCGCTGTCATTCGGGCTGCATGTTCTCCGGCCAAGGTGCCTAACCAAGCGGTATACATTTGATTTTGGATGTACTGCTGAACCAAGGGGCCGATGAGTTCTTCGACATCGGGCTCGAAGAGGACTTCCTGTTCCTCGATTTCCTCAGTATCTTCAAGCGGCCGGATCGGTAGCAGGGTCTGAATAGTTGGTTCTTGAGTCAGAATGCTCTTGTATTCATTGAATACCAAATAAACCCTGTCTAACTCTTCAGCGGCAAATCGTGCAGTCAATCCGTCGAGGACAGTGAAGACAATATCCAAATGGTGCTCTGGTCGAGCGTCAGGATAATCAGCAGCAATTTGGTGATTTGTACGACGGAAAAAGTCTCGCCCTTTTCGTCCCACGACATGCATTTCTGCGCTATCCACTCCTTCTTCATGGAGTGTTCGCGCCAGTAATTTGCAGAGGTTGGCGTTGAATCCACCACAGAGACCTCGGTCCGAGGTCATCAGTACGACGGCAACACGCTTCCCATCCTGATCTCGAAAAAGAGGGTTGTCGTCCGGAGTCAATTTACCAGAGAGGGAGGAAACTACGGTCCTCAACTTTGCTGCATAGGGCCGGGCACGTCGGATCGTGTCTTCGGCGCGATTCAGCTTAGCAGCAGAGACCATCTTCATCGCACTGGTGGTCTTCTGCGTCTTTTTGACGCTAGTGATTCGGTTGCGGATTTCTTTGAGGCTGGGCATCAGATCTCACGTTGAAGTGTACCCAGCTGTAAGCCAGGTACAGGATGGCTTAGCACTCAGGCTGCCTGGAATGTTTCGACGTACTCGCTGAGAGCCTTCTTCAGGCCATCCTGGACAGCGTCAATGTTCTGGGTTTCGATTAGTTGACTACGCAGGTCCGCATACTGCCCATGCATCAACTGTAGGAAGCCATTCTCGAAGTCGCGAATGCCAGCTACGGAGATATTATCCAGATAGCCGTTGGTGGCAGCGAAGATCACCATGACCTGATCAGCCCAGTGCATTGGTGAATATTGCGGCTGCTTGAGTACTTCCACGAGACGCTGTCCTCGGGCTAACTGCCGCTGGGTTGATGCGTCAAGATCACTTCCGAATTGAGCAAAAGCTTCTTTCTCACGGAACTGGGCCAGATCGAGTCGCAGTGTACCAGCGACTTTTTTCATAGCTTTGACCTGAGCAGCACCCCCCACTCGGGAAACAGACAGACCTACGTTGATCGAAGGTCTTACCCCAGAGTTGAATAGATCTGTGCTGAGGAAGATCTGGCCATCGGTGATCGAAATCACGTTGGTTGGGATGTAAGCGGATACGTCACCTGCCTGAGTTTCGATGACTGGCAATGCAGTCAAGGAACCACCACCCAGCCCGTCATGCAGCTTACAGGCTCGTTCAAGCAGACGGCTGTGAACGTAGAAGACGTCTCCAGGGAAAGCCTCACGTCCTGGTGGACGGCGAAGTAACAATGATAACTGGCGGTAGGCAACTGCTTGCTTGGAAAGATCATCATAGATGCAAAGGACGTGTTTGCCCTTGTCTCGGAAGTATTCGCCCATGCTCACCCCTGAGTAGGGAGCGATAAACTGCAGAGGAGCAGGTTCGGAGGCTGTCGCTGAGACAATGATTGTATAGTCCATTGCGTTGGCATCTTCCAAGCGCTGGACGATCTGGGCCATTGTTGAACGCTTTTGTCCAATACCAACGTAGATGCAGATGACGTCTCCACCTTTCTGGTTGATGATCGTGTCGATGGCAATTGCGGTTTTACCAGTCTGGCGGTCACCAATGATCAACTCGCGTTGTCCTCTCCCGATTGGCACCATGGAGTCGATAGCCTTGAGTCCTGTCTGCATTGGTTCGTGCACAGACTTTCGGGTCACGATTCCTGGGGCGATGACTTCAACCAGTCGAGTTTCGTCTGTACCCAAAGGACCTTTGCCGTCAATCGGCTCTCCGAGTGGGTTGACCACACGACCGAGCATAGCGTCTCCGACAGGAACCTCGGCAATACGCTCTGTACGGCGCACCTCGTCTCCTTCCTTGATTCCTGCGTCACTACCGAAGATCACGATACCGACGTTGTCTTCCTCAAGGTTGAGGGCCATACCTGTTGTGCCATCGGAAAATTCAACCAACTCTCCGGCTCGTACGTTGTCCAGGCCATGGACGCGTGCGATGCCGTCCCCGACGAGCAACACCGTACCTACTTCGGTTTTGGTCGCTTTCTTATCAAAATTCTCAATCTGCTTTTGGATGATCGCGCTGATCTCTTCGGCTCGTAGTTTCATAACCTCTCAACCCCTGATGATCGATTCACGGACTTGGACAAGTTGGTTGCGGATGCTTCCGTCGATCACCATCGAACCGATGCGTGTGACGATACCGCCGATGATGGAAGGATCCACTGAGACATGGATTTGTACGGTCTTGCCAGTACTGGCAGAGAGTTGTTCCTGCAGTTTCTCCAGCAGGTCTTTGCTCTCTTTGCTACGTGGTTCTTTGGCAACCGTGACTTCTGCGGGAAGAATTCCCATCGCCTCTTGGGTCAATAAGGCGAACGCCCGGGCAATGTCGTGGACAAGCGACAGGCGGCGTTTACTAAGCAGATAGCGCAGAAAGGCACTGACCAGTGGAGAAAGGTTCATATTGGTTAGTACATCGGTCAATATGTTATTGCGCACCGCCATTGGAACTTTGTTGTTACTCAAGCCTTCCTGCAATTCAACAGACTCGTGCAGAGTATCAGCAAAGTCCTTCAGTTCATTTTCCACCTGCTCCAGGCTGTTTTCTTTCTGGGCAAGGTTGGAAAGTGCCGAGGCGTATCTGCGGGCAATCACCATTTGGCTCATTGGCTTCCTCCACTCGGCAATTTGTCTACAAAATCTTGAATCAGTTTTTTCTGCTGGTCTGCATTGACACGTTGCTGCAGTTTCTCTTCGGCCAGATCGATGGTTACTCCAGCTACCCAGTGACGCAGATCGTATTCAGCTTTTTTGAATTCTTGCTCAATGGTGAAGCGAGCGTAGTCAGTGATTCGTTTCACCTCAGCTTCACCTTCCTCCAAGATTCGCTGACGCTCCGCTTCTGCAGTGACCCTGGCCTTTGCAATCATCTCCGTTGCTTCGTGCTCTACCTTCTCCAATTTCTCGCGCGCTTTGGTCAGTTCTTCTTCGATGCGCTGTTCAGCCTGACGTGCTTCCTCGATAGTGGCTTTGGCTTCTTCTGCAGACTTCCCCAGAGCGCTACTGATGGGTTTGCGAGCAAAGTAGTAGAGGATTGCCAGCAAAATGACCGTATTCACTACTTTCCAGAAGAAGTCCAGCATTGAGGATTGTCCTTCTGCTCCAGCAGCCCAGAGTGGCGCTGACCAAAGTAGTCCAGTCAGCAACACGCTATACATGCCGGTTCTCTTCATCATTACGCAGTCCTTTCTCATCATGAATCCCGCAAAGGGGAGCGGCAAGGAGGGAAGTTAGTTGAGCAGGCGGTCCACAGTCCGTTCTGACAATTCTTCCGTCAATTGTTGCAGAGTTGCTCGTGCCTGATCCGTCTCAGAAATCAGGCGTTCATGAGCACTACGGGCCTCTTTCTCCAGCAGATCTCGTTGCTTCAGAAGAGTTTCTTCACGTTGCTTGTGACTTTGCTCGTAGGCTTCGTTCATCACATGTGCTACCTCTGCACGGGCAACATGGAGCTTCTGGTCAAGCTGGTGTCCGAGTGTCTCAATCTCTTTAGTCAGAATAGCTACTCGATCTCGTCGATCCTGAACAAATTTTTCACGCTGCTCAATGGTGCGCAAGACAGGTTGGAACAAGAAGGAATTGAGTGATCTATAGACGATGAAGATGATCACCAGAGTCACGATTGGCGTCGCTAACTGGAAATGCAACAAACCATAGTCTACGGCAAAACCGCCCCAAGCATTTTCAATAATCGTCTGCTTAAAATCCATTCCTTCGCCTTCGGTCTTGTTGAAATGTGAGTAGTTTCGATTTGTTCGGAGCCTTCTTTCAGGAAGCAGATTGAAAGAGAGGAAATTTGTTAACATAAGATGAGGTTGACGGTCAAGCGTCTTTTCAGTAGTAATGAGTTAATTTTCGTTACAACCAGCAGTGGAACCAAGTTTGTTTTTCGGTAAAATCTGATGAAGGACTCAATGCGCATTCAAGCAATTTGTTTTGATCTCGATGGCACGCTGCTCGACACATTGGCAGATATTGGCAATGCAGCAAATGCTGCGTTGCTACGATTTGACCTACCAACACACCCTCTGGAACGTTATCGCTATTTTGTAGGGGAAGGCGCTAGCCGCTTGATGGAGCAGGTACTGCCCCAAACGTACACTTCCGATGAATGGCGTGGTCGGCTATTGGAGGCCTTTGAAGAAGAATATGCCCTGGGTTGGAAGCGGCAGACCTGCCTCTATGCCGGAATCGCAGACTTGCTGGATGAATTGACTCAAGCCGCTTGGCCTTTGGCGGTTCTTTCAAATAAGCCAGATGCCTTCACGCAACAATGTGTGCAGCATTTCCTTGGAGCTTGGCCTTTCCGAGTTGTCCGAGGGCAACAAGCCGGTATTCCCCGAAAGCCAGATTCAACTGGGATGCAACTGATTGCTCAAGAACTTAGCTTGCCAGTCGAAGCACTCTGCTTGGTTGGGGATACCAGTGTCGATATGCAGACCGCCACGAATGCCGGTAGTTGCCCGATTGGAGTGAGTTGGGGTTTCCGGAAAGTTGAAGAACTTCAGGAGCATGGAGCACGCTTGGTGGTTGATTCCCCAATAGAATTGGCAACGTGGTTACAAAAGCAGCGTGCTGAATTCAGCTAAAAAAAACTGGCATCTCTGAGGGACCTCCGATAGCTTGATCCCCTTCGAAAAGCTGACTCCCTTCCTGTATCCAATTCGTGCTGCCCGCCATGCTGATCCAATGTCCGGAATGTCATCGACGTTACGAATTTGCTATTGAAGCTCTCCCGGATACTCACAGATCGCAATGTGTTCATTGCAATTGTCTGATCCCTCTACCTGGTCCACCTTCTGTTGAGCGTGGGACCAAACCCAATACACCAGAGTTGAGACCCAGTCCAGAGGGGGAAGCTGCTTATAGACGCTCAACCACTCTGACTAAGAGTGAGACTCGCCCGGCGCCACCGCCTGTGGAACCTGTTCTGCCACCACCATCCTCGCCTGTTCAGGAAAAGCTGCAGATTCCTGATGAACTGGCTGGAATTCCTGATTCAGAGCCTGCCAATCCAGCAGATCTTCAAGAATTGCGTGGTCTTCTGGGAGTGCCACTGCCACCAGGTCGTAAAACACAAGGGACAGAGTTTGTTCCACCTCCCAAGCCTACCGTTTTGGAAAGTCCCTCGTTGCTGGAGCAGGCACCTCCGAAGGAAGAGGGCACCGATTCGCTTTTACATGATTCACCTCCTACGGAAGAAACGGAAGAAGCTCAAAGCCTCTTTGAAAGGGCAATTCACGAATCATTTCCTGAGAAATCAGAGCCAAAGGAGCAAAGCAGCACACCCTTGTTTGAGGACGATGGGGCAGTTCCAGAAATTCCAGCACCGAAGCCGCCTCCAAGGACAAAACCTACGACTCAACCTGAAATAACAGCAGCGTCGAAGGTACCCGCCAAGCCAGCAACCACAACCGTTCCAAAAGTGGAGGCGAGCCCTGAAACAAAACCAGTAGCCAAACCTGCTCCAAAGCCGGAGGTACAACCGGCGTCGAAACCGAAAAAACCAGTACCACCGAAACCGGAGATACAGTCGAAGCCACCACTGAAGCAATTGCCAGCTCCTGATCCAGCACTAGAGCAAGCGAAGATAAAAGAAGAGGCTCCTACAGTCAGCCAGGTTTTCGAGAAATCTACAGCGGAAGCAGGCATCCCTTGGGGGCGACTAACTTTGGTAAGCACCCTGGCAAGCTTGGGTCTTTTGTTGATCCTCTGGACAGGTGGCTACCTGCACATGGTCGATTCTCCCTTGCTCAGTCGTTTGGTTGGTGTGCAACTGCACCAGTTTGAATTTGTTGGCAATCTTCGAGTAGAAAAATTTCGTAACAATTTCAGCCGTCAAGCGATTCATGTGATGACAGGAACAGTACGTTCGAATTTTTCAGATGCCTCCAATATCAGTTCGATCCGGCTCAAGGGTCTGGCCTTTGATGACGACCAGAAAATTCTGGAAAGCCAAGTGGTGTATGCAGGCGTAGTGCTGTCTCATCAGGAACTAAGCGAGTGGAGCGTGAGCCGCATTCGGGAGCAGTACAAGGAACGCTACGGACGCAATGAGATCAACCGTAACCTGCGAGAGGGCGAAGAACTGCCATTCCAGGTTGTGTTCTTCGAGGCTGGAGAACTATTCAGCAAGGCTTCCGCCCAGATCATCAGCTACCAGCGGGATGGGCGAGATGTTTTCGTAAGAATTGCCGAAAACTAACCCCAGAAAAAGCTTGTATTCCGACTAGCTTTTTTCTAAATTACAAAGTTTTTAAACTTTCAACTTCCAATCTTTAGGAGTGTCTGATGTACGCAATCATTCAGGCCGGAGGCCGTCAGCATCGTGTCACGCCTGGTGAGGTAGTACGGCTGGACCGCATGCAGAGTGAGCAAGGCGCAACCTTTGAGACAGATCAGGTGTTGCTGCTCCAAACAGATGATGGCGAGGTTCGTGTGGGAACACCTGTGGTTTCCAATGCCAAGGTACAGGGCGAGATTGTTGAGCACATGAAAGATCGTAAGATCATCGTGTTCAAGCGCAAGCGCCGCAAAGGTTATCGCCGCAAGCAGGGCCATCGACAGCAATACACAATGGTGCGCATCTCTGAGATCAGCGCCTGATCTTCATCTCTGAACTTTTTTCTAGGAAGTATCATGGCACACAAGAAGGCTGGCGGCAGTAGCCGCAACGGACGTGATTCAATTGGCAAACGCCGTGGCGTCAAGCGCTTTGGTGGACAGGTCGTTAAGGCAGGAAATATTCTGGTTCGCCAGGTAGGAACCACCTTCCATGCAGGTCAAAACGTGGGTGTTGGCAAGGACTACACGCTTTTCGCTCTCAGTGATGGTGTGATCAGCTTCACTCGCAAGCGCAATGACCGTTGCTTCATCAATGTTCTCCCTGCGGCAGCAGAAGCTTCACCGGCCGCTACGGAAGCATGAGCCGTCTGCGTGCTCTGACAGGCATCAAGCCTTCGGGCACTCCCCACCTGGGCAACTACCTCGGTGCCCTGAGACCCGCACTGCAATTGCAGCAAACGCACAATACCTTCTACTTTATTGCTGACTACCACGCTCTGACTACAGTTCGGGAACCCGCCCAACTGAAGGAACATACCTATGACTTGGTGGCGGTGTTCGCCGCCTTGGGTATGGACTTCGACCAGCACACCTTTTTCCGCCAGTCTGACATTCCAGAAGTCACAGAGTTTAGCTGGATTCTCTCCTGTATCACAGCAAAGGGTTTGCTGGAACGAGCCCACGCCTTCAAAGATGCTCAGTTTAAGCAGCAGGAAGTCAATCTTGGCCTTTTCTGTTATCCAGTCCTCCAGGCTGCGGATATTCTACTCTACGACTCGAACTTTGTGCCTGTTGGCAAGGACCAGAAACAGCATCTGGAAATGACTCGTGACATCGCCCTGCGCTTCAATCATCTCTATGGAGAGGATGTACTGGTAGTGCCTGAGCCACTGATTGGCGAAGAGGTGGCGACGATCCCGGGACTGGATGGTCAGAAAATGAGCAAGTCCTACAACAATGTGATTCCTTTGTTTGC
>Ga0160422_10000584_pt1 | contig 22355 bp, 23 predicted proteins | sample Fk160mmetaG_FD_108192 | JGI IMG/M metagenome (GOLD analysis project Ga0160422, IMG submission 108192) | Marine microbial communities from the Central Pacific Ocean - Fk160115 60m metaG | ecosystem: Environmental > Aquatic > Marine > Oceanic > Photic zone | place: The Central Pacific Ocean...
AAAAAAAAAAAAAAAAAAAATAAAAAAAAAAAAAAAAAAAAAAAAAAAAAAAAAAAAAAAAAAAAAAAAAAAAAAAAAAAAAAAAAAAAAAAAAAAAAAAAAAAAAAAAAAAAAAAAAAAAAATAAAAAGATTAAAAAAGGAAAAGCTTGAAAGGGATGCTGAGAGGTTAGATGATTATTATACTATATCAGCAAATTATATAAATAGTAAGGAATTAACACCAGAATCTGCAGTATTAGGTCCTGAATATAATTATGGTGATTACATAAAAAGTCCTAAAAATCTAGGTATGAGTTCTAGAGGAGAGATCAGAGTATTAGAAAAAGATGTTAATGGATTATTTGCTTATGTAGATGTATTATTAAAAGGTAAAAGTAAGGCGATTAAAGGAGACGCTGTATTAGGTCCACAGACTTTTGTACCCACTGGAGCAACGTGTCAATTAGACATTGGCCCTAATCAAGAACGCACCGTTCAAAGATATATATATAATAGTTTTAAACCAACTGGTAATATACCTATAGATGGTGAGGACGGTAGTATTAAAGACGCGCGAGGTTTAATACCAGGACTTTTAGAAAATGCCGCAAAATTTAATCCCATGGATATGTTTGAATCTTTATTAGATTCAAATCCTAAATGTATGATGCTTAAAATGCCAACAACTACATCTAGTGGTGCAGAAATAGCGGAAGAATATCCTGTTTCTATTGTAGACATCGGACAAATGGACCCATGTAGTTTTATATATTACGGTAAAAGAAATCCCGTTACACAAGTATCATGTGGTGGCGGAATAGATGAGGATGCTGCGAGGAGAGCGAGGAGAAGGAGGAGGAGGAGGAGAAGGAGGAGACGAGGATTTCAAAATATCTATGATAAAACAGAAAATATATATGATAAAACATATGTTGAAATAGATGATATCTTTGATACAGGTGAATTATATATATTCACAATGGGTCTTATATTTATGTATGTAGTCTTACGAGGATTTAAAATAGATATAGACAAGTAAATTATTATTAAATATATATTTTTTTCAAATATATATTTAATTTTTATTGTATGAACGCCTTGTTTTAGGTTTTCCTCTCTTTTTTTTTGATTCACGTTTTTCTTCTACTATTTCATCTGCATCATCATCATCGTCATTGTTAAAAATGGATGATAACATATTAAAAGGATACATAATTGCCTCAGATATCTGTACTATATAATCATCATCATCTAATTCTACTTCAACTTCTTTTTCATGTAAAACGTCATCGCTTTCAATATTTTTTTTTGATTTAGAATAATGTTTTTTTGTTTTTCCACGAGGCATTATAAGTAATTTTGATATTATTAATTGAGTAATTTATCTTATTTATTTCTAGTTTTTCTAAATCTATTATTTTTTTTAAATTTTTTTTTGCTTTTGTTTCCTCCATTTTGACCTTTCCAATAAGCAGCATTTCTTCTATCTCTTATAATGGTAGCGAAATTTCTAGGTTTAAATAGATTAAAAATATCGAGATCAATATTGATATCAACATCTAATATTTTTCTAACAATATTTGAAATTCTCACTAAATCTCCTACCGGGTCTAATATAATAGCGTTAGATGTCATTAGTTATACTATGTTAATATTACTTTTTTTTCTACGTTTATATGTTTTTTTTAAACGACGAGTTTTTTTTAAGCTACCTCCTGCTGGTGGTACTCCTGGTGGTGATCCTGGTAGTGGTACTCCTGGTGGTACTCCTGGTGGTACTCCTGGTGGTGGTCCTGGTGTCTGTCCTGGTGGCATAATAGGTGTGAAATTTTTCATGATTTTATTATTTAAATCTTGTTCAAATTTTCCTTTTAAAGTAGCAAGCTGATTGTCTAAACCGCCCTCAAATTTTTGTTGCAAGTTTCCTTTTAAAGTAGCAAGCTGATTGTCTAAACCGCCCTTAAATTTTTGTTGAAATAAATTTGATAATTGATTTACAAAAAGATTTATTGTTTCAGTTAGATCTATAACAACTCTATTTTCTTGACCTCCTTTATATATTTTCTTGTTTTTTCTTTTTCTTCTAGTATTTTTCTTCTTCATATAATAATATAATATTATATAAAATTAATAATAATTATTATACCTTTATGCGTTTATTTACCTCAACTGCAACCATGGCACCAGCTATTTGTGATAAAATATATGGCATTAAATCATTTTTATTTAATTTACCCATATACGCTAGCGCGATAGATACAGCAGGATTAAAATGTCCTCCAGAAATGTTTCCTCCTAAAATAATAACAATCGCTAATGCAGAACCAATAGCTAAAGGATTACCTACAGCTAGTATAATAAAAACGAAAAATAAAGTTCCTAAAAATTCAACAATGAATCGGTTCATTATAATAAATAATTATATTTTATTTATTATAATGAGTAAACCAATTGAAATAAAAGGAAAAAGAAATATCGATAAGTTATTTAACATGGATACCCCTTCAATAAGAACGTCCAGTATAGCAAGTAAAGTAGATAAGATATGGCTAGAACATTATGTACAAGCAAATATTATTAATAAATTATACTTAAATATAAATTTTGAAGATAATAATTTAATTATAAGCGACCTAAAAAAAAAAATATCTGGATATAAATCGCAAGATCAAAAAAAAAACATTTTTAATAAACAAGATTTTATCGATTATGAAACTTTAGTTCAAATGATGGTTGAAAGTAAAATGAAATGTTTTTATTGTAAATGTGATATGTATTTAATTTATGAAAATGTAAGACAAATGAATCAATGGACTCTAGACAGAATAGATAATAACATTGGACATAATAAAAATAATCTAGTTATTGCTTGCTTAGAGTGCAATTTAAAACGTCGAAATATAGATAAAGATAAGTTTTTATTTACTAAAAGATTAAATATAAAAAAAGAAGAATAATATATATATAAATGACTGAAAATAATAAATGGAGCAATGGCACTTTTCAAGAAAAATCATATAAACAAGAAAGGGTTGTATGTGAACGTACCTTTATAGTCCAAGAAAGTAAAAGAGAGGATATAGAAAAAAAATTAGAAGGTCGTGCACTATTAACACACACAAATACAAACCCTTATATGATAAATAATTCATATTTAAAAGATTTAGACGTACAACAAAAATTTTTAATACCACAGAATTCTAATTTTAAATAATTACATATACTATATATATGCTTAAAAGAGACTATTTATTTCCAATTGCATTTTTAGTTTTACCTACATTACTAGCATTAGCATTATTTATAGAACAAAAGGTGTTAAGTCATGGTTCTTACATATATGAAATACAAGATTCAGATGAGTGGTATAATAAAGATTTAAATTTAAAAAATGCTTCATGGGATGAAGTAAAACTTGAAATAAAATTATTTAAAGACATTACGGATAAAGTATACAACAATTTTGCTAAAGATACATATGATAAAAATTCATTACACGTTTTAACTATGCAATTCCATAAAAAATTGATTATTTTAAAAAACTATTTATCTAATTTAGATAAAGAAACTATACAAGATTACGTTGAATATGAAAACATACTAGACGGTATAGAAAAAAATCTAGAACAATTAATTTCCTATAATCAAAATATGATAAAACCTGATTATAGTACCGAATTTGCTAATATTGTAAATATAATATATTTACCATTAGCAGTTATAACAGGTTATTTCGGTATGAATTTTGCTAGTATGGGTGCACATAGTAAAAAAGACCCTGGTGTATTGAATGAAAACCAAGGACAGCTTTTCGTTTTCACTATATCAGCAATTGTTATAATAGTTTATATGTATATTATGTACGAAACTAACAAGCCTTATGGTGGGTTTGATTTTTTTTACAAAGGAACAAATAAATTTACTTTTACCGATTATATTTTTGGAACAAAAGAACAAGAAAAAGAAAAAAAGAAAAGAGATAGTGCGGGGGAAAAAATTGTACAAAAATATAATAAAGAAATAAAAAATGAAAAAAAAATATACACAAATACAGAACCTCCTATTTCTTTAAATATCTACGATAAAGAAACAGACTCCCTTGCGCCACCTATTATAAGAGACACCCATTTAGGACCTTTTGACGATTCATTATTCACACAAAATATATAATTATTTTATCTGTAAAAAAAAAAATAAATAATTACTTTATAATGCCAAAAAAAACTAATATGGTTATACCAAAAGAAACTGATATACCCAGTAAAAAATCAAGCAAAGACCTTTCAAAAGAAGAATTAGAAAAAAAAGTATCTGAATTAGAAAAAAAATTAAATTTACTTGAAACAAAACAATGGTCAAGTTATATAGATGAATATATTGATACTTGGTATGAAGAAAATAAAGATGATGTTGATATAGGTAATATAAAATTATTTGGATTGTTTAATGTAGATGTTATGCCAGATGAACTTGAAAAACATATCTATAAAAAAGTATTTAAAATAATGTTTTCTCTTTTAAAACACAAATTATAAATATATAATTAAATTTTACTTATATATTTACAAAATTTCCAAATCTCTAATTCTCCAGTATTCCGAACTACCGTTAGGTAATGGTCTGCGAATGATAAAAGGTAGTTTTTTTTGTTCTAGTTCCATTTTGGCTATTACAAAACTGTCAATTATGTTATCATCTATATCAATAAAAGGTTTTGAACCAGAATTAAGTTGACTTGCCCTATAACCTAATATTTTTGAATATTCATACTTGGTTAATACTGATAATGTTTTATGAAAATCATCTACAATTTCATTATTTTTATTTCTTGTCACCTTTGATACTTGGTATACTTCGTCATAATTATGGTGAAGCTTTTCAGGATGATAATTTACTAAATAATCTTCCTTAATATTGAAATCCATCTTGTCCATAGGTAATTCATCTTCATCCTCATCATCATCTTCGCCCGCATCTATTTCTGCATCATCTATATCCATGTCAAATTTAAAATTACTATCAGTCTCGGGTAAAGTGTCTTTTTCTAGTAATGTTTTAGAATCCATTAATTTATTTATTTCTAATGCTTTTTTATCAAAATCTGTATTTTGTTCATCATCGTCATCATCGTCATCATCGTCATCATCCTCATCATCATCTTCACCCAAATTAATTACTTCTTTATTTACAGTATCTTCTCCAGCTAAACTTTCCATTTCAGCATCTTCTATTGACCCTACGGAATCTTCATCGCTTTCGGACATTATATAATAATCTTTTATATTCTTTTATTTATTTCAATTTTTATATTATGTTAAGACGATTTCCATATTTTATCACAATGAACACATAAATATATAAATCTTAAATTTGTATTATCGTATCTAATATAAATTACTTCTTTTTCATCTATTTTATCATTATTACTAGGACATTCTTCATTTGGACAAGGAATATTATCTAATCTTGGAAGAGTAGGGTCTAATTTTGTAAATTCATTTACAGTATTCATAATTTTTTGGTCCGTTTTTTTTATTTGTATTTTAGATACACATATACTTTCTATAACATTTGCTTCATTATTACCACAATTTCTGCAATAATAAACCAAAGAATCTCCCGCATCTGTTTCACTTTTTTCACCATCTTCACTTACTCTTATATAAAACATGTTATCACATTTTTCGCAAAATTTCATTAGTATATATATATATGTAAAATATCATTATTTTATTTCAATTTTTTTTATATTTTTAATAAGCTTGGAATAATTTATTTCGATATTTGTCATGTCATATACAGAAACGGATATTTTTTTTGTTTTATTATTTAATTTATTTTCCTTTTCTAAATTATTTAATATGTCATTTTTATTTTCAATAAAATGTTTTTCGATAAAACCTGAAAATAAATCGTAAATAAAACCTTTTTTTTTTAAAATACCATACATTGCAACCTCATAATTTTTATATTTAATTATTTCATTATAATATTCAATTTCACTATGTTTTTCGGTAATACCTGGTTCATGAATTAATGGATTATTAGTAAATAATATACATAAAGATAAAAGAACCGTAGATAAAGTTATACACGAAGTCCACTCATCTCCTTTCCACGTATTTAATATAGATAAACAACATTTTCCGTTTCTGTATAAATTAGGATGAAATCTAGTAATACCGTCATTTGTTAAATAATATACTGTAGGGGGTTTATACGGATAATCTGGAGGAAACATAAATCTGAAAAAATAATACCCATTTTCATATGGAGTGTCTTTTGCACCTATAATTAAAGCATAACCATTTAATATATTATCTTCATCGTGTTGATAATATATATTTTGTTTATGTAAAGGATTAAGTGTAATTTCTTTTACATCACTTATAATTCTAGAAATGCAATCTTTTCTAATGCAACCTTCTATGCTCATATTAATAATAAAAAGAGAATTATCTATATATTTATTTAATATATATTTTTCTATTAATCATAAAAAAATTGAGATAAAAATTTCTCCAGAATATATAATCATTAATTATGCCATCAAATGTTATAAATGATTTACAACGTTTTTTAAGAAACCATAAAGCTACTTCTAATGATAAAATAACACATACAAGAATAGGTGATAAAAAATTAGGAATTTATGGAGGAAGTTATTGTATAGATGGAGATAATCTAACAAAGTTTTTAAATATATATCATAAAACGGTTTTTGAAGAAAACGCGCATGAATATTTAACTGAAAAACAAATCGATAATGGACCTATTTTAGTAGATTTTGACTTTAGATATGATATTTCAATATCTACACGACAACATGATGAGGAAACGATAATATCAATTATGGATTTGTATACGGAAAAATTAAAAAAAATTTTAAAATTTGAGGATGATAAAGAATTTCCAATATATATTTTTGAAAAACCATCTATAAATGAAATGAAAAAAGAAGAAATTGTTAAAGATGGGATACATATGATAATAGGAATTAGCATGCCACATAAAGTGCAATCTTTATTGAGGGATGAAGTATTAAAAGATATTGAGAATCAAGGTCTTGAATTACCTTTAGAAAATACGTGGGATTCTGTGTTAGATCGTGGGATTACTGAAGGATATACAAACTGGCAAATGTATGGTTCTAGGAAACCTAACAATCAAGCATATCAATTGACAAAATATTATATGGCGAGAATTGATTTAAATGATGGGGAATTTGTAATAAATGAAATGGAAACTAGTTCTCTAGATTTACAATATGATTTAATTAAATTATCTGCACAATATTCTAAACATCCTGCATTTGAATTAAATGAAAGTTTTAAGGATAAATTAAATCCTAATAAAAAAAAGAAACCAAAACTTAAATTAAAATCTATTAATACAAACTATGATATAAATGATATAAAAAATGTGGATGAACTAGATTCAGCACTTGAACATATTATTAATACAAATGATTCATATAATTTTAACAGAGGTTCTTTTAGTTTAAAAGAAATTCATGGATATGTTATGCTTTTACCCGAAAGTTATTATGGTAAAGGCTCTTACGATAAATGGATTAGAGTAGGTCTAGCATTATATCATACAGACCGCCGATTGTTTTTATCATGGATAAAATTTAGTAGTCAATCAAAAGATTTTGATTTTTCAGATATTCCTGGATTCTTTGACTTTTGGAAAAAATTTGGTGAAAATAAAAAAGAAGAACTTACACATCGTTCTATTATGTTCTGGGCCAGAAACGATGCGCCACGAGATAAATATGATGAATTTAGACGTGAAACATTAGATCATTATATTGATATTACCGTAGCAGGTGATTTTATGCCTTCTCATGAAAATAAAAAAGGAAAAGAAATGAACGTTGCACAACAATGTGCGAGAGATTATGATTTAGCCGTTGTTTTGTATCAAATGTTTAAAGACCAATTTATATGTTATAGTCAGAATGGAAGAGGAAAATGGATGAAATTTGATGGAAATAGGTGGCTTGAAAATGAAGAAGCATGGAGTTTGCGAAAAGCTTTGTCTGAAGAAATGTATAGTGTATATCAAGAAAAAGTTGTAGCGAATATGAGTTTTGTACAAACCTTTGAGGAAGACGACCCTAGATGGAACGCAATTAGAACTAGAACACATAACTTGGCTCAATGTTGCCAATTACTTAAAAAAAGTAGTCCAAAAGATAATATTTTAAAAGAAGCAAAGGCTTTATTTTACGATAAAGACTTTCTAGAAAAACAAGACCAGTATCCATATTTACTATGCTACAATAATGGTGTTTATGATTTTAAAGAAAATATCTTTAGAGATGGAAGACCAGAAGATTATATTAGTAAATCAACAAATATAGACTATATTCCTTTAAGTAAAATTAATCAAAATACACTTGAGGAAATAAATGAATTTATGGAACAACTATTTCCTATAGAAGAATTAAGAAATTACATGTGGCAACATCTGGCCTCTACATTGATAGGAACAAACGAAAATCAAACCTTCAACATATATACGGGATGTGGTAGAAATGGTAAGTCTATGTTAGTGATGTTGATGTCAAAAATACTTGGAGAATATAAAGGTACGGTACCTATAACTCTTATTACTCAAAAAAGAAACAGTATAGGTGGTACTTCATCAGAAGTCGTACAACTAAAAGGTCTTAGATATGCCGTTATGCAAGAACCAACTAAAGGAGACCAAATAAATGAAGGTATTATGAAAGAAATTACTGGTGGAGACCCCATTCAAGGTAGAGCATTATATAAAGAAATGATTACTTTTATGCCACAATTTAAATTAGCAGTTTGTACTAACACTTTATTTGATATTAAAAGTAATGATGATGGTACCTGGAGGCGCATTCGAGTGTGCCCATTTATGTCAAAATTTACGGAAAATCCCGTAGATGATGATGAAGATTCTCCTTATCAATATAAAGTAAATAAAAAATTAGATGAACGATTCGATGATTGGGGACCCGTTTTTATGGCTAAATTAGTCGACATTGCATCAAAGGCTAAAGGAAACGTTGAAGATTGTAAAATTGTTATGGCAAGAAGTGAAGAATATCGAGAAGGTCAAGATTATTTGGCAGAATTTAATAAGGAAATGATTGAAAAGTCCCAAGATTCTGTAGTAAAAAAAGATGAACTTTATGAAGAATTTTGTAAGTGGTATAGGGAACACTATGGAAGAATTGTTCCAAAGGGTAAAGAAATCTATGACTATATGAATAAAAAATATGGAAAATGCAAAAAGAAAATGTGGTCTGGCGTTAGAATTATTTATCAATATGATGAAGAACAACAAGAAGAAACAGGGGAAGTAGAAGAAAATGAATAAAAATTATATTAGATATTAAAACCGTTTTTAATAATATTATTTAATTAAAATAATATTATTTAATTTAACATTTTTTTATTTAAAATTACACTTCCAAAGTACAAAAAAATATATAAAGAAATATAAATCATAAACATTTCCATTCTAGTTATTATATATGGCCACCATGGAAGTCCAAAAATTACGATAGGTACTAATAGTAATATATAATGACTTTCCTTTGGTATAATTAATGGATCTACTGGCCTATATAAAACAGCCGCTATTAACAACATATGCAACAAAAAGAAAACTACATTCATAGTTTTAGAAGAAATCCCTAAAATACCTAACTGTTCTGCAGGTTGCCTATTTTTTAGCTGTCTTACATAAATGTCAACCCCACCAATAGTTCCTATAATAATATTATGAAGCATTATTTTTGCCGCAACCTCTTTAAAATTTAAATATAATATTATACCTAATGGAACCGCAAATGTAGATATAAATTTAAAGATACCATTTATATTATTCATTTATATATTAATACGATAATTTTTCTTTTTTCCAAACACCATTGCTATTTTTAACCCAATACATATCACCGTCATCTGTATCTTCGTAATTTGGATGCGCTTCATAATAATTTGTTTTAAACGTCTTATAAATAGAACACCTTTTGCCAGTTTCGCCATTAATTTCAGTATCTGCTTCATCACTTTCTAATGTTTCTGTACCCTTATCAATACATATATAATCGGCGTGGTTTATATCATCAAAATTTGACGCAAGTTCATTTGCATCAACATAATCTTCTACTTCATTCTTCGCTTCAACTAAATTTTCTAAATCTTGGTCGTTTGATAAAAGATAATCTAATTCTTTCGCATAATTATCTGTATAATTAGACTTTTTTTCTGAAGTTTGTAGAGCTACTTTACTCGCTTTCTTTAATGAATCTGCAACGTCTGATAATGTTTCCTCTCCTTTAACATTTGGAATATTAATCGTTATATTTTTTATTTCCTTATAAATATATCGCATACCTTTAATTAAAAAAAAAGACAAGTCGTGTATATAAAAAGGAAATGCCCCCATTAATATAAGTGTTATTATACTAGTTATTACATTGTAATCACCTCTGTATAAAAATAATAAACCATATATCGTAAATAAAATCCAATATATTATGTATATAATATTATAACTTTCATCAAACATTCTCATTTTTTCTTGTTTGTAAGCCGTGTTTCTTAAATTAGTATAATGTGCATTTTTTGTTAGTTTATCTTTTAAATATAAGTACTGACCTCCTATATAAGCATGATCCTTTTCTAAATTTTCTTTTAATTCTTCCAAATCTGTATCATCATCTATATCAATGCCGTTATTTTTTTCAATTGTTTTATAACGATAAATATTTTCCATATTATAATTTAATCATATAATATATTTATCGTTATAATTAAATTCATTTATTCACTTCTTAAAGTAAAATCCCAATCAAATACTGCAGGTAATGTATCTGATAGATTCGTTCCGACTATCATTACTCCACTCGCATATATTATTGATATAGTAATCGCTAATACTATTGCTACTATGGCTATAGTAACGTCTATTATACCAGTTGCTAAAATTACCAATATAACTAAAGCAACTAATAACGCTATAAATATAGCTTTCATTCCTTCGTTAAAACTATCTAACCTTAGCGTAGACGCAGATAAAAAATTACCTTTTTGAATTTTTTTACGCTCGGTATCTCTTACTATATCATCATATGCATTAATATTTGCTTGAACACCTGATATATCATCATGTAAATTTTGATATTCTGTATATAAGTCACTTCTATTTTCAAGATTACCAACTATATCATCAAAATCCGCATCAGAATAAGCGGTTTCTAACGTTTTATCAAATTCATCCATTCTATCTTCTACATTTTGCAACTTATCAGATATAGAATATTCTGCCATATAATATATAAAAATATAATATATGGAATTAGTTATTCGAATTTATTATAGTAGAAACTGTTACTGCTCCAGCAACCACGCTACCTAACAATAAAGATACATACAGCATTTTTGCAGAATCATATTTTAATGATTCTGCCTCTAAATATCCTGAACCTGAATCTCGTAAAGAACCTGGTTTATTACTAATATCATCACTATTACTAGCCGCGACTGCAGAACTTGTTTTATATTTCAACATAAAATTATATCTCGCTTGATAATCCTTTAAACTTTTATCTAAATCATCTATATTTAAACTATCATCCGAACCATCGGCTTTAGATTTCATTTGAGCTACTATTTCATTTAGTTGATTTATGTAAAGTATAGCATCACTAAAATTAGAGGCACCACTTGAAAATGGATTGCATACGGCATCGGTTGTTGCTAATTCCGTATTATCCCCTTGTGTAGGCGCGGTTCCTCCAACTTCATCCACATTATCTGTTTCCGGCATTAAACCACAGGTTAAATTCACTGAATCTGGAAATAATGTAGAATCTGTTAAACTATCTGTACCCGCTATCGTATCCATAGCATCATCTCCTTGATATATATCTTGAAATGTATAAGTACCACCACTATCCTCAGTGTAAAAGTATTTTTGACTTCCGTCGTCATATATGCCAGACGAGGTGTATAATGTTCCATCACTATCTAAACTTGAAAGTTCATCTTCTAATAATTCTACCTTTTCTTTATAGATTGCATATAATTCACTTAAAGTTAAATCAGCATAGGTTTCATCATTATCATCACCAACCTGATCGCCATTTCCGTCAGTTTGTAAAGAATCTGATAAAAATGTTTCAACTGATTTATAAATAGTTTTGTTATCATTTCCCTCTAAATTTTTAAATGTTCCTAAAGTCGTATTTTTTTGTTTTTCATATATACCTCCTTGTACGATGGAGTCATTAATATTACTAATATCAGATAATCTAGACATCTATATTATTTTATTATATAAAAATAATACTATCTAGAATATAATTCATAAATTAAAGCACTTAATAACATAACACCAACTGATAAATGAACCGGCCTCATTAATGCTATATCATATATTTTTTCATTGTTTTTTTTAACTTCTTCGGCGGCTTCAACTTTACCTAAACTTTTATAATATTCATTAAAAAAATTTACTACAGAACCATCATTTATAAAATTTCTTCTAGTACTACTACTTGAATAGTTATCATCATCATCTATTAAATTATTAAAGGATGAATCTAATATATACCACTTTTCTGTAAGATCTGCTATAGCTTGTTCTGAATTGTCTAAAGTTTTCGTATCATAATTTTTACTTTTTACAAATTTAAATTCAGACATAATATATATTATAATATGTTAATATATATTATCTAATTATTTATACAATATCTGTAATAATTACCTGTAATAGATGTTATACTTGGGCGAACAATCTCACAAATATCTCCTGGACGAAGACCTATTGCTATTGCAACTGGATCAAATCTAGATATTTCTGGTATGTTTGAATTGTCTAAAACATTATATCTCTTCTTAAATTCAACAATTTTCTCTTCCGTTAATTTTGTATGCTTTGGTACCATCTCATGTTCTAATACGTTAAATTGTAATGACATAATGTCTATTATATTTATATATATTGACTCTTCGGCCCACAACTGTTTCACTTCTGCTATTAAAGTGTCGCGACTTGACTTATCTTTCGTTATGATGATTAATGTATCATTTTTGTTCAAAATACTTTCTAAATTAAATAAATCATCAATAAAATCATGTATATTTTGCGGACGCAAAGAACGACCAAGATAGTATTTAACATATATTTTATTCCCTGTTTCATTAGAAACTAACATATCTATTTGTTTATTATTGTGCATGATATGTAATTCGTTTATACTAAATTCATTATAATTTTCTATATTATATCCTTGACTTTCTAATTGTGCAAGAAGTACCTTTCTGGAAGTGGAAAGTTTTGATATTTGACTACTTTGTTGATATAACGATGCCATGTGTTATATTTAATATATCTACAATAATTTAAATTCAATTTTATATTATATTTATAATTCTACTAACGTTATTCCATTCGTTGTTTTTATTTTTATATTTTCAACATTTTCTCTGTGAATATTATCGTGACACACTTGACATATAGATATTAAATTTCCTAAACTGTTTTTTGGAATGTGATTAATATAATTATTATCATCTGCATTTGTTTGATACTGTAAATGATGAATATCAACCGCATTTCTTTCTTTACATACCTGACATAAACCACCTGCTAATTTCTTCGAATTATATCTTGATGGTTTTAAATTTAAAATATTATCTTCCTTTTTATCTCGGATATGTAAATATTTATTTCTTATTTCATGTGCTTTATTTAATATATCTTGAGGTAATTTGTATCCTTCTGCTACGGTTAATCCATAAAAAGTATCTCCCTGACCATCTTTTAAAATCCTATCATATTCTAAGATATTTGTCTTATTATTTAAACGTACTGATAAATGCTTTATAGACATTCTATCTAGTTCTTTCACCTCGTCATAATCACATATTTCATGATAGTGTGTTGCAAAAATATAACTACTTTTACGTTCATGTAATTTTATCAAAGATGCTACAATAATACTAGTCGCCGATTCAATCTCTGTTCCCGAACACACTTCATCTCCAATAATTAAACTATTCTCATCCGCTCCTTTTAAAATAGTTTTTAACTCTAACATCTCTACCGCAAATGTTGAAAGGCCTTTAAACAAATTATCATTGCCAAGAATACGCGTAAATATACTTTTATAAGGATTATATGTAAACTTAGATGCAGAAACAAAAAATCCTGCTTGAGCCATAATGACACTAATCCCTATTGATTTTATTAAACTACTTTTACCTACCGCATTTGTTCCAAATAAAAGTATTCCTTGTTGTTTACTATTTAATTCCACATCATTTGCCACATATGTCTCATTATTATTTAAATTTTCAATTAAAGGATGTCGCAGTTGTTTTGCCTCCACAAACGATTCGGTTTTTGTATCATCTATGGTTGGCATAACATGTTTATACTTTATAGCTAAGAATGCTTTTGCATAGTTCAAATCAAACTCTGCTATAAATTTTGCGATGACCTGGAGAGATTTATACCGTTCCTTTAAATTATCCGTAAATTTTCCATATAAATTACATAAAGAACTCGATATATCTTTTTTTAATACATGTATTCTTAGACACATCTCTCGTATTTCTGGTGTTATAATATATACACTTCCCTTTTTAGCTGGAATAGATTCCATTTCTAAATTTAAAATAAATCTATACTCTGACTCATCATATTCATTTTTAAAAAATAACTCTTTTTCTAAAACCCCCTCATCTATTTTTTCTTTTAACTTTTTAAATCTTGCATTGGTTATAATTATATTAGTTTCCTCTTTTTTTTCTTCTAACTCGACCATCGTGTTGCACTGCCGGCCACCACGAACGTTGGTCGACATAATCACGAAATTTAAATACTTTATAATAGATTCAAGTTTTGCCGATATTTCACAATATTCTAACATTAATTCATCGTGTGTATCATTTACACCTTTTTTTATAAAATTATCATCATAATATAAATTATTAACTAATCTTGCTTTTTCCTTATCTAAAAAATTACCTATAGAATAAATATATTCTCTGCATTTTTTTTTAACTTCTAAATTTTTTAATTCTAAAATCACTTCTTCTCCATAACTAGTATTTTTTAAATAAATTACATAAGATTTATATAATGTTAATATAATATCAATACTTTTTTCTAATTCATAAATATCGCTAGGAGTTGCATGTGAATTTACAATTTTTCTATTTAATTTTTCAATATCAATAATATTTGATAATTGTTTTCGAATGGTTTCAATAGAATTTTCTTCGTACTCTTGGCTAATGATTATATCTACCTTATTATATTTTTTACGCAAAATATCTGCGTTATTCACGGGATTAAGCATATCATGTTCAAACAATCTTTTACCCATCGATGTTTGACATTTATTAAGGAACTTTAGAATCGAACTTATATTTTTAGATGATTCTATTAAATCACTATTACTAGTTATATTAAGCTGCTTTAAAGAATGATTTGCTAATACTACCCGTTCACTTACATTCTTAAAAATTGGCTCAACTATTTTATCCACTAAACATGGATTGTGTTCATGTGTATATTCCAATAAAAAACAATAACTTTCTGTAGCGCATACATATCTATCATATTCATCAGAATAAGGTGTTAAAGAATTATCAAAAAATTTGTCCAATATTTCTTCTTGATATACTGGTTTTCTTGAATTTTCTATTTGTTTTAATCTAATAGGATTACAATTAGGGTCATTAACATTAAATTTTTCTACCATAGAATCAGTCAAAGAAGTGTATTTAATAACATTATCCATTTCATTATCGTCAAGATTATGTATAAAAATAATTTGTTTTGGTACATAAGAAATAATAAATCTCTCCATCTCATCATATGGCCTATGAGATGTTTCATAATCGCAACTGTATTCAAAAATGTAAGATGTTCCACTGTATATATCTATTGTAGACATTCCAACATATAGACAATATTTTTTTTGTTTAGAAATATACATTTTATTGATTGAAACACATGAACAATAGTTTGATATGTTATCAGAAATAGAATTAAAATAAGTTCCTGGAGAGATTATTTCTGTTAATTCGCGGACCCAGGTCCCATCAGATAACTGTTTTGTTTGTTCATATACAGCTACTATCCATTTTGCTGCATGAAGTCGTCCGCACCAATAATCTTTTCTATTTACTGGAAAACCAACCATATATAAAGGCTTACCTTTATGTAAAATTTTCTTATCACTCATCTTCATACCAAGTTCATTTCTATATTGATCTATATTACTTCCTGTAATTTCACCATCTATCTCTTTTGTACCGTACGTCTCAAAAAAATCACCTTGATGCATTACAACTATTGTTTTTTCTTTACCATATTTTTCATACAATTCTTGTGTATGTTTAAAAAATTCTTCATGTAGTTTTAATTTATCTTTTTGTTTCTTTTCCATTATTATATTATATAATATTGACTTTATATCATTCATTCATATAGTTATGTAGTAAGGTCCCCTTTGTTTTATTATTAATTTCACCCGATAAAATAGAATCTTCATATATTTTCCTTAATACATCATTCGGAGCATTACTACCTACTTTAATTAAACAATGTTTTCTTAAATAATCCTTTACTTCTTTTAGTGATACATTTTTAAGTTTATCTATTTCTTCTTGTACTACACGACGGTCATTATTACTTTTTATAAGTACTCCTACATTATTTGTATCTTTTGCTTTTCCTAATGTATAAGTACGTTTTGTATATTTTTTCTTTTTCACTTTTTTTTTAGAGATTGTTTTTTCAATATTCATATCAGAAATATCCATATTACTAACCGTATTAATAGGAACATCGTCTTTAAATTTTAAATTTTTTCTTGTATTTTTTTTCCATTCTCTATAGGTAGGAATAGAAGAACCTTTTAAACAACTATAAGGAGGTGCACTAGGTAATTCAAATTTTGTTTTATTTTCAATTTCATTATTAGATATAGATGCAATAGGTGGTTCGTCTAAAACAACTGGGATAGGAGCCTCTGAAACAACTGGAGGAGGGGGAGGCGCAATGGAAACAACTGGAGGAGGGGGAGGCGCAATGGAAACAACTGGAGGAGGGGGAGGCGCAACAGAAACATCTGGAGGTACTGAATCTACATATATTTCGTTATTAACAGGTAATGTACTTGTATTTATGTTAATACTAGGTGGATTTTTTCTTGTTTCTCTTTTTTTCTTTTTTAATTTCTTTTTAAATTTCCTTTCTTGTTTTAATTTTGTTAAATAACTTAAATGCTTATCAAATTCATTTTCAGAAATAACTTCCGATTCTTTAGGTTTTTCCATGTCTTCTTGAATTTTATTTTGATGACTTTTTATTCTTTTTAATAATTCCTTTTGCATTACATTTGGTTTAATTAATGGCTTTGGTTTAATTTTCTTTGTTTTTTTTTTATTAGACCTCTTTTTTTTATTCATTGTAAATAAATCTGTATTTATAGAAATTGTTTTTTTTTCCATATTATAATTAATATAAAAAATATTATGGTTTACTACTTAATAACAGTAAATTAATAAATATATTTAAAGATAAATTGAAGTAATAAATAAGATGAAAAAAAGAAATAAAACAATGAATAATACATATTATCAAAAAGGAAAATTCACCGAAGAGCCATGGGAATTAATAAATAGTTATTTTAGAAATGAATATTTACAAAGATTAGTACGCCATCAACTAGAATCATTTAATGAACTTACCAAAAATCAGTTGGAACGAACAATAGAAATGTTTAACCCAATAGAAATTCGTTCAGAAAATGACTATAGCGCGGTTTTCAAAAAATATGGTCTTGAAATTACAATTGAATTTGAAAATTTCAGTATATTTAGACCACAGATACACGAAAATAACGGAGCTACAAAAATAATGATTCCACAAGAAGCACGGCTTAGAAATTTTACATATGCTTCAACAATGACGGTAGATTTAAAAATTACATATTTAATAAGAAATGGTGAAGAATTAAAAAATGAGCAAAGAATTATGAAAAAAATACCAAGAATTCATATTGGAAAATTGCCTATTATGTTAAAATCGGATATTTGTGTGTTAAGACAGTATCAACACATAAATAATAATATTACAGGAGAATGTAGGTTTGACCCTGGTGGGTATTTTATAATTAACGGTTCTGAAAAAACCGTTTTAGGTCAGGAAAGAGCTGCTGAAAATAAGATATACTGTTTTGATGTATCAAAAAATACAAGTAAATGGAATACAATTGCTGAAATTAAATCTGTCCCCGATTATAAACAAATATCTCCTAAACAAATAAATCTAATGGTATCTAGTAAAAATAATGGATTTGGATATCCAATATATATTCAAATACCAAGAATTAAAAATCCAATTCCTTTATTTATTGTATTTAGAGCTCTGGGTATAATTTCTGACTTTGAAATTTGCTCTTTTATATTGTTAAGCGTAGATGATGAATCAAACAAAAAATTTCTATATGCACTAAAAGCGTCTATTATTGATTCAAATAATAATATTACACAAGAAAGTGCAATGGAATATGTCACCAATAATGTAATGTATACTCCAATAAATATGTCCATAGAAGCTGGAAAAATTAAAAAACGAGAATTTACGAATGACGTATTGCATCAAGATTTATTTCCTCATTGTCATAATATTAAACAAAAAATATATTTTCTAGGAAATATGGCACATAAATTACTAAGGGTTTCACTAAAAATGGCGCCAGTAGATGATAGAGATTCTTATATAAACAAAAGAATCGATTCATGTGGTGTTTTGATAAATAATTTGTTTAGAAATTATTTAAATAAGGTTGTAAAAGATATGCAAAAACAAATTGTTAGAGAAATTAATAATGGTTCTTGGCGTTCTACAAGCGATTATGAAAATATTATTAATTTAACCTATATTTATAAAATAATTAAATCATCTACAATTGAAAATGGAATTAAACGAGCTCTAGCTACAGGAGATTTTGGTATAAAACATATTAGTACAAGTAAAGTTGGAGTAGCACAAGTATTAAGCCGTTTAACATATGTATCAGGTATTAGTCATTCCAGAAGAATAAATACCCCTATTGATAAAAGTGGAAAGTTAACACCTCCGAGAAAATTACATAATACGACATGGGGATATTTATGTCCTGCTGAAACGCCAGAAGGACAATCGGTAGGTGTAGTAAAAAATTTAAGTTATATGACTCATTTAACAATTACTTCAAGTAGTAGCGGATTATATGATTATGTAAATGATGATATTGTGCATATTGAAGATATAACTCCTATTGAACTTTTTAATAAAGTAAAAGTAATTATAAATGGTACAATTATAGGATATGCCAAAGAACCATATGATTTATATCTTAAACTAAAAGATAAAAAATATAAAGGAATTATAAATATTTATACGGGAATTGTATTTGATTATAATAATAAAGAAATTGTTATTTGTAATGATGCTGGAAGATTAACTCGTCCTCTATTAAAAATAAAAGATAAAAGATTATTGTTAACTCCTGATATTGTTAATAAAATAAGGTCCTATGAATTTTCGTGGGATGATTTGTTAACGAATATTAAAATAGAAGATTCTGTAATAGAATATATTGACCCCGCCGAACAAAATTCTAGCTTGATAGCAATGAGACCTTATGAATTAGTTGATCCAAAAAACAAATTAAATCCATATACTCACTGTGAAATACATCCTAGTACTATTTTTGGAATATTAGCATCATGTATACCGTTTCCTGAAACAAATCAATCTCCTAGAAATACATACCAATGTGCTATGGGTAAACAAGCTATGGGTATCTATGTATCTAACTTTAAGGATAGAATGGATAAAACGGCATATGTTTTAACGTACCCAATGCGTCCCCTAGTAGATACCAGAGTTATGAGTATGATTCAATTAAATAATATACCTTCTGGTAGTCCAGTAATGGTTGCTATTGCAACTACAACTGGATATAATCAAGAAGATAGTGTATTGGTAAATAAAGGTTCTCTGGATAGAGGACTCTTTCAAGCGACAATATATCATACTGAAAAAGATGAAGATAAAAAAATTCATGGAGACCAAGAAATTAGGTGCAAACCAGACCCCTCAAAAACAAAAGGTATGAAATTTGCAAATTATGATAAAATAAATAAAGATGGAGTAGTAGATGAAAACACTTTACTAGAAGATAAAGATATTATAATAGCAAAAATGTTTCCTATAAAAGAAAATAGAAATGACCATACAAAAATAATTAAATATGAAGACCAAAGTAAAATTATTCGAACCCATGAAGAAACCTATGTAGATAAAAATTATATGCAAAGAAATGGTGAAGGTTATAATCTATGTAAATCTAAAAATCGTGCATTAAGAAAACCCGTTATAGGTGATAAAATGTCTTCCAGACATGGACAAAAAGGAACTATTGGTAATATTATACCAGAATGTGATATGCCCTTTACACAAAATGGTATTAAACCTGATATTATCATTAATCCTCATGCTATACCTAGTCGTATGACTATCGCACAATTAAAAGAAACTATTTTAGGAAAAATACTCGTAGAATTAGGATTATATGGAGATGGAACTAGTTTTGGTGATTTAGAAATTAGTGAAATTTGCAATAAATTACAAGATATTGGATATGAGTCAAGAGGAAATGAACTCATGTATGATGGTTTAACAGGAAAACAAATAGAATGTAGTATATTTATTGGACCTGTCTTTTATCAAAGACTTAAACATATGGTTACGGATAAACAACATAGTAGATCTATTGGACCTATGGTAAATCTTACAAGACAGCCTGCAGAAGGTAGGTCTAGGGATGGTGGACTTAGGTTTGGAGAAATGGAACGTGATTGTTGTATTAGCCACGGAATTTCTGAATTTACCAAAGAAAGAATTTATAATGCTTCAGATAAATATAGTGTTCATATATGTAAGTCCTGTGGTTTTATTGCTTCTTATAATAATAAAATGAATATACATTACTGTAGAACTTGTGAAAATCGTGTAAATTTCTCTTATGTTAAAATACCATATTCATGTAAACTATTATTTCAAGAATTAATGACCATGAATATCGCTCCTAGATTAATTACAAATTAATTAATATGAATAAAAATATTTATTAATATTATATGGTAAATTGTGGACCGTCAACTGGAATTATTTATCCTGAAAATTCTACTACAGAAAGAGCTACTGAACGCAAAGTTCTTAAAAATGCCATTAATTATAGTAAATGTTCAAGCTCATTCGTATGTGGTAGAATGAATTTTACTGTCGCTATGAATAAACAAGGTAATACAAAACACGTATCTGATAGTTCTGATTATACAAGATACAAAAAATTAATGAGCAATAAGATTATGAAAAATTAAATATTATTAAAAATTTTTTATTGATATTTAATGAATAAAATCTTCTGCAGACTTTAGCAAATTTTTAACTTCTGTACAATTTGAAGGTACATCATCGTCATTTAAAGTTATCGATTGGTCAGTCATTAAAACAAACATATTTTTTAATAGTTTTTTTGAACTTTGATTGTATTTGTAACTTTTTAAAGAACAAACTAAATGTTGTAAAATAAGTAAAACATTCGCATTAGTTCCTGCATAAGCATCATCATCATCCCATAATAAATCAAAAACTTTTACGGCTTCTTGAAAACTTTTAAATGATTTTCCTTTCGTAATATATTCTCCAGAATCTAGATTATTATAATAAACAGTATTTACTTTGTAATCTGCTTTTGACATTATTATATACTAATTATATTTTATTTATTACATAAATATTAATCACTTTTTACAATTGTGTTAAAAATATTTGTTAAGGTTGGTAATGAATCAATCATTATTTCTCCACCACCCACTTTTTCTATTGATTTATCTTTAGAACCTTCTTCCGCATCTTTATCTTCGGTACTACTTCCTTCTTTTTTAATAACTGTATCTTGTTTTTCTAAATTCTGTTCTCCCGCCCATGTATTAAAATCTGGAGAAGATTCACCTTCTTCACCTTCGTTTGTATTTGGATTATAAGGAGGAGAAGGAGGAGTGTAACTACCTACAAGATAAGGAGGTGATGGTGATGGTGATATTGCAGCATTTATATTCTCGGTAATTCTTTTTTGTGCGGTTTGTATTGTTTGTTGTGCATTATTTATAGTTTCTTGAGCAGTATTAATTGTTTCATTTAGAACAGAAGGAAGTAATGTATTCGTTCCTTCTTGTTGTTGAGGTTGTTGAGGTTGTTGGGGTTGTTGAGGTTGTTGAGGTTGTTGAGGTTGTTGAGGTTGTTG
>Ga0160422_10000585_pt1 | contig 22319 bp, 19 predicted proteins | sample Fk160mmetaG_FD_108192 | JGI IMG/M metagenome (GOLD analysis project Ga0160422, IMG submission 108192) | Marine microbial communities from the Central Pacific Ocean - Fk160115 60m metaG | ecosystem: Environmental > Aquatic > Marine > Oceanic > Photic zone | place: The Central Pacific Ocean...
ACAAGGGTAGAATCAAATATTAGTTCAGGTGACTATAATTTAAATAATCCAAATAATTATCCAGCTCAGGGATTACCGACTATAGACTACATATTATTTGGAATAGGTTCAACAGACACAGAAATCTTAGAAAAACTCAAAGATGAAGGAAAATACATGAATTATCTATCTTCAATTATTGAGGAGATGTCATCCAATACATCAAAGGTAGTAACTGACTGGGAAACGTATAAGGCTGAGTTCTTGAGCTCAACTGACAATACTGCTACATCTGCTGTTAACATGATGGTAAATGACTTTATATTTTATTATGAAAAGGGGTTTAGAGCAAACAAATTCGGAATACCCGCTGGAGTATTTTCTTCTGCACCAATACCTGAAAATGTAGAGGCTTATTATTCTGGATATTCAAAAGATTTATCAATTGAAGCAATGGGCGCAATAAAAGATTTGTTTATTGGGAGACATCCTTTCAATGGAACAGTATATTCTGGATCTAGTTTAAAATCAATTTTATTAGATTTAGATTCCAATGAAGGTCAGAACAATCTAGCTAATAAAATTGAAAGTAAAATAGATGTTGCTATCAATAAAATTAATAGCCTAGAGGAGAATTATTATAATCAAATTCAAAATGATAATAATAAGTTTTTACAAACTTATGATGCCATTCAAGAAGTTGTTGTTCTATTAAAAGTTGATATGTTACAGCTACTAAGCATTAATGTTGACTATGTTGACGCCGACGGTGATTAGTTTAAAATGCTGTGATTAATAAATATTTAGAAGAACATACTCCATCATATACATTAGCTTTTTATAGGATAGGTTTTGGCGCACTTATGTGCTATAGTATCATTAGGTTTTGGTATAAAGGTTGGATTGAAGAGCTATACATTAAACCTGAATTTCATTTTTCTTACTATGGTTTTGAATGGGCAAAACCCATTGGAGAATACACCTATCTCATATTTTTACTTTGCTTTATCGCCTCTTTTTTCGTAATGATAGGATTCAAATACAGGGCTTCTATTGTTTTGTTTTTCTTGAGCTTTACATACATTGAATTAATGGATAAAACCACCTATCTAAACCACTATTATTTTATTAGTATTTTAAGTTTCTTACTAATATTTCTCCCCGCAAACGCAACATTCTCAATAGACAACATTCTCAATAATAAGAAATTTAGGAATATTCCAAAATGGAATGTAGATGCCCTAAAACTTATTATAACGATTGTATATTTATATGCTGGAATAGCTAAAATGAATTCAGATTGGTTGTTTGAGGCTATGCCACTAAAAATATGGTTACAATCAAAATATGACCTTCCTCTAATTGGCGGAAACCTACTACAAATGAGTTGGGTACACTTTGCAATGAGCTGGGGAGGAATGTTATATGATATAAGTATACCATTTTTGCTTATTATAAACAGAACCCGAATAATAGCATTTCTATTAGTTATTTTTTTCCATGTATTTACTCTTATTTTATTTCCAATTGGTATGTTTCCTCATATTATGATTTTCAGCTCAATGGTATTTTTTAGTAGTGATTTTCATAAAAAAATAATTAATAAGCTAAAGGATCTTTTAATGAAAATAGGCATTAAAAAAGTGTCAAATAAAACTAAGATTGTAGAGTTATATAAAACCCCAAGGTCAAAACTATCATTAACTTTAGTTACATCTTTTTTTATCATACAAGCCCTTCTTCCGTTTCGCTATCAAATGTATCCTGGTGAACTTTTTTGGCATGAACAAGGGTACAGGTTCTCTTGGAGAGTGATGTTAATAGAAAAGATTGGATATACAAATTTCAAAATTAAAAATCCAAAAACAGGTACAAGCTTTATGGTAGATAGCTCTGAATTTCTTACCCCATTTCAACTAAAACAAATGAGTTTTCAACCCGATTTCATACTAGAGTTTGCTCATTATCTTGGAAAAAAATATTCTACAAAAAACAATTCAGTTGAAGTTTACGCAGACAGTTTTGTTGCCCTTAATGGAAGGCCAAGCAAAAGATTTATTGATCCTGACACTAATTTGTATAAAGAAAAAGAGTCCTTTAGAAATAAAACTTGGATATTACCACTAGAAGATGAGATTAAAGGAATATAAATTTATTTTACTAATTATAATAGTGTCTTTTAATGTAGTTAAAGGGCAAAATAAAGTATATGGATTAATAGAAATTGAAGAAGATGGATTTTCAAATGATGAGATTTTTATCTATGATGGAAATAATAAGTTTTTAACTACTACAAACAAAGAGGGATACTATGAGTTTTTTACCGATAAAACTCAAATGAATATAATCTTCTTATTGGTAGGGTCACAATATGTGCAGAAAGAAGTTAATATATCTAAAGACACAGAAATAAATATAGTATTTGAGAAAAAAACACAAATTCTTTCTGAGGTTTTAATTAAAGGATATAAAATTAGAGAATTCCAGCTAAAAAGATTGAAAGATGTCGAGGGAACCTCGATTTTTGCAGGTAAAAAATCTGAAGTCATTTTAGTAGATCAGTCAATGGCAAACTTAGCCTCAAATAATGCTAGGCAAATATATAACCAGATTTCAGGACTAAATATTTACCAAAATGATGATGCGGGAATTCAGCTACACATTGGGGGAAGAGGACTAGACCCGAATAGAACGTCAAACTTCAACACAAGACAAAATGAATATGATATAAGCGCTGATGTTCTAGGATATCCCGAAAGTTATTATACTCCTCCATCAGAAGCAATTAAAGAGATTCAAATAGTTAGAGGAGCAGCTTCGCTACAGTATGGAACACAATTTGGAGGGTTAATTAATTTTATTATGAAAGAGCCCACAAATAAAAAAATAGAATTTATAACGAGAAACACTATTGGTAGTAATAAACTCTTTACAAATTTTTCAAGCTTAGGTGGAACCAACAAAAACTTCAGCTATTATACATATTACAATTATAAAATTGGTGATGGATTTAGAAATAATTCAGATTTTATATCAAACAATTTATATACACATTTAGGATATAAAATTGGTGATAAAACAAAAATTTCAGGTGAAATATCATATCTAAATTATTTAGCTCATCAGGCTGGCGGACTATCAGATAGAATGTTTTCAATAGATCCTCTGCAAAGTAATAGATCTAGGAATTGGTTTGGACTAGATTGGTTACTATTTAACTTAAAGATTAAACACAAGTTTGATAGTAATTCAAATTTATCATTAAACTTTTTTGGACTTGACGCAGAGAGAAATAGTATAGGGTTTAGAAGTAATAGAGTTGACCAAGTAGATCCATTTACTGAACGAGATCTGATTAAAGGAAAGTTCAATAATCATGGCCTTGAAATAAAGTTTTTAAATAATTATAATTTTTTAAATAGAAAAAATGTGTTTGTAATTGGTGGAAAATATTATAAGTCGAAATCAACTAGCAAACAAGGTCCAGGATCAAATTTAGAAAATGCTGATTTTAATTTTTACATAGAAGAATACCCTAATTATACTAATCAGTCTGACTATATATATCCAAATAAAAATCTAGCCTTATTTGGTGAAAACATACTTTATTTAACAGATAAAATATCTATAACTCCTGGTTTGAGATATGAAAATATTTTAACTAAAAGTAGAGGTTCGTTTAAACAAATTAATCTTGACGCAGCTGGAAATGTAATATATAATAACACTACGTATGAGAATCAGAATAATAGAAGGGCATTTTTCTTATTTGGTTTAGGTTTTAGCTTTAAAACACCAAAAGATATTGAACTATACTCTAATATTTCTCAAAATTACAGATCTGTAACATTTGCAGATATAAGTATAATTAACCCATCATATGCTATTAACCCAAATATCTCAGACGAGAAAGGTATAACTATTGATCTTGGTTTAAGGGGTGAGATAAAAGATGTGATATCACTTGATCTAACATTATTCAATTTATTATATAAGAATAGGATTGGATTTAGACAAAAGGAATTTAAAGACGGAAGTGTTAAAAGTGAGAGAGGAAATATTGGTGATGCGTCAATCTATGGATTAGAGTCTAACATAGATTTTGATATCAATAATTTGATAATCAATAATGATAATATGAGCTTAAACTATTTTATAAATACAGCATTAATTGATTCTAAATATTTAAGTTCTTATATCAACGGTGTTGAAGGGAAAAAGGTAGAATTTGTTCCAAATATTAATTTAAAAACTGGCGTAAAGTTTGGGTTTAGTAATTTCATCTTTAATATTCAATATAGTTTTATATCAAAACAGTTTACAGATTCATCTAATGCCTTGGAAGGTAATTTAAGCGGAATCATTGGGCAAATACCAGAATACCAGTTATTGGATATTAGTTTATCTTACTTAATCAGAAATTTTAGATTTGAAACAGGAGTAAATAATGCAATAAACTCCTTATACTTTACACGAAGGGCAACTGGATATCCAGGTCCAGGCATAATTCCTTCACCTCCAAGAAATTTTTATTTGACATTTCAAATAAAAATATAATTATTTAATATAAAAGATATATTTAAATTATATTAGCTGTTATTTAAATTCATTCTAAATAACAATAATGATAAGATATGTCTTGATTTTATTTTTAATAATACCACTTTCCCTTTCGGCAAATAAAAAAAAGAAAAAAGATATAGAGGCAATTAAAGGTATGTGTGGGTGCATGGATATCAAATTTGAATTTGCAGAAACAGTTTCTCCTAAAAAGGAATATAATTTTTATAAAAATTATATATCAGGAGGAAGAGAGCTTGCCTTTATAACAGAGGAAACCCCTAATAAATTGGTAATTCAGCATATTCTTGTGATAATGGATACTATGGTTATAAAACACTGGAGACAAGACTGGATTTATGAGGGTGAGACGATGTTTATTTACGATAAAGACCAGAAATGGGTTAAAAAAAGCCTAGCTAAAAAAGAAAGAAAAGGAAAATGGATTCAAAAAGTATATCAGGTAGATGATAGCCCACGATATGAAGGTATTGGGACGTGGATTATGGTAGATGGGAAAACGTATTGGGAGAGTACATCAGACGCTCCTTTGCCTAGAAGAGAGTATAGTAAAAGAAGTGATTACAACGTATTAAAAAGAGGTAATAGACATGAAATAAAAGATTTTGGATGGGTTCATGAACAAGATAATGTTAAGATCATGAGAGGAGATGAAGATGAAATTATTGCTGAAGAAAAAGGTTGGAATACCTATAAGAGGATAAATGAATCAAACTGCCAAGCAGCAATCGATTGGTGGAAAGAAAATAAAAATTATTGGAGACATGTAAGGACAGTATGGGATGAAAATTTTAAGGAAAAGAATGTAGTTTCACTTTATTCACAAATAAATAAGAGGCCTATGTTTAGTGAGTTTTTTGAACTAGGAAGCAAAGTTGAAGGTAAGGCTTCAGAAATTATTTCTGATGAAACAGAACTTATCAAAAATATTAAAACAATTATTGAAAAATATTCAAAAGAATAATTATTTAAAAAAATTCTTACATACTGGATCAAAATAAATCAGATCTTTTTTAGCAAAATCAACATATACATGTTTTTTTTCTGAAATTGGCTTTTTAGAGAAGAAATGCCAAATCTCATTATCGAACCTTCCCTTAATTCTATATTCCTTACCTTGAAAGAAGCATTTTTCAACAGAAACTTTGTAATTAGATTTTTTATTTACGTGTTTTATGTTTTCAGGCCTAACATAATACGTTTCATTACCAATAAAGAGTTTATTCATATCACCAAGAATTTCTGCACAATAACAATTTGCAGGCTCACAATACATTTTAACTGGATTATCGTACTGCTGAAGTATTCCTGCTTTAAAAATTAATATTTTATCAGATATATTCATTGCATCATTAATATCATGTGTTACTAAAATTGTTGTGGTATTAGTTTCTTTTACAATTTTAAAAATTTCCTCTTTCATTGATTCTTTTATAGTTGAGTCTAAATTACTAAAGGGCTCATCAAGAAGAAGAAGTTCAGGCTCTCTGATTAATGCCCTAGCAATACATGCTCTTTGTTGTTCGCCTCCTGATAACTCATGAGGAAATCTTTTTAAGAAATATTTTAACCCTGTTAATTTAAGAATGTATTCTAATTTAGAATAATATTTTTTTTCGAGATTAAACGTAATGTTTTCTTCTAAATTTAAATGTGGAAAAAGAGGGTAATCTTGAAAAACAAAACCGATTTTTCTTTCTTGAGGTTTAACAAAAATATTATTTTTATTAAGGTATTTAGAATTAAGTGTTATAGTCCCTGAATTAATTTTTTCTAGTCCAGATATACACTTTAAAAATGTAGTTTTTCCTGAGCCACTTTCTCCTAAGAACGAAATAAGTTCTCCTTTTTTCACTGAGAATGACAGATCTTTAATTATAGGATATTTACTGTCAAAAAACTTAACAAGATTTTTTACTTCAAGATACATTTATTTGCTTATCAATAAAACTCCTCAAAATTAATAACATCAAACTTCCTAATGTAATAATTACAAGAGAATATATTGCAGAGAGGGGTATCATTTCCTCAATTGCAAACTGATACGTTTGAGTTGCTAAAGTATCAAAATTAAAAGGACTAAGTATTAATGTAATAGGTAGCTCTTTCATAACATCAATAAAAGTCACAACAAAAGCACTAATTAAAGCAAACTTATTAATTGGCAAGTGTAATCTTCTTAATAGATTTAATGGATTTAAACCTAAATTTCTGCCTGTATCATCTATTGTTATGGGATGTTTATCTATACTAGATTTGATAGGAGATTTAGCTACAGCAAGAAATCGAATTAAATATGCAAAAATAAGAACATAAAAAGTTCCTAAAAGAGAAGAATTACTAAATAGTAGAATAACCCCTAGACCTATTATAGCTCCAGGTAATGCATACCCTAATGATATCAAACTACTCACATAAGAATTTATTTTCGAATTTGATATTCTTTCAACAAAAAGAAAAAATAGAGCAATAAAAATTATAATTATAGATGATAATGAGGAAACATAAATAGTATTGTTAGTTAATCGAAAAAGTTTATCAAAGTTTGTAATAGCAAACGATTCAATAGTGTTATTTAAAATAAAAGAAAAGGGAATTAAAAAACCAAATAAAAAAGGAATTGAACAAATTAAAATAACCATTAAAGCTCTTGAACCTCCTAGACCTTTTACTTTATTCAACTGAGTATTTTTTTGATAATAAAACTTTGATTTCCTCATTGAAAATCTATCAATTGCAAAAAAACACAATACTACTAGCAACAAAATACATGCAAGTTGAATAGCACCATTAACATCTCCAAATGAATTCCAAGACCTAAAAATTCCAATTGTAAAGGTATTTACCCCAAAGTATTTAACCGCTCCATATTCATTTAATACCTCCATTATTACTAAAAACAAACCTGAAAAAATCGCAGGTCTGGATAATGGAAGTATGACTTTAAAAAAAGTTTGAATTTTCGATAACCCTAAGTTGCGTGATATATTAATATAATTAGAACCTATAAGACTAAAGGAAATTCTGGATGCGGTATATATATAAGGGTATAAAGCTAACCCCAACAAAATTCCTAGTATCTCTACTTGTAAATAATCTCTGTTTATAATTTCAGCAAAAAAAGGACTTTTTTCTCTAAAAAAACTTTGTATTGGTCCAGTATAACTTAATATATCTATATATGTAAAACCCATAATATACGAAGGTATAGCCAATGGAAGGTAAAGAACTATATCAAAGAAATTTCTCCCAAAAAAAGTATAATTGCTAATTATCCAAGCAGGAATTATTCCTAAAAATAATGCAGTTATAGAGGTTATAAGAATTAAATATAAAGTATTTAAGGTATAATCAAACAACAAATTATCAAGTAGATATAGTAAAGTATCTGTGGTACCAGAAAAAAAATTTATAATTAAAATAATTACAGGAGCAAGTAAAATTATTGCAAAAATTACACTGCCAAAAACCCATCTTTTATTTTCAATAGCAAAAAAACGATGTATTATTTCCAACCGGTTCTATCAAATATTTTTAACGCTTCAGGCCTAAATTCACCTAGTGCATTTAAATTTAATTTGTCAATTTTAAAATCCCCCCAACTTTTTACAATATCTGAAGGCTCGACTAAGGAATTAGCAGGATATTCATAACTATTATTGACATAAACTTCCTGAGCTTCCTGACTTGTAAGATACTCAATTAATTTAATTGCATTTTCTTTATTAGGTGAACTTTTAGTTAGTCCAATTGCAGATATATTAATGTGACTTCCACGTTCACCAACTCCTTGATTTGGGAAAAAAACGGATACTGAATTACCAGCATTTAACTCTTCTTCTTTCTCAGAAGATAATAATAGCCCAATATAATAGGAGTTTACAATAGCAATATCTCCTTGTCCTGCAGCAATAGCTTTTACTTGATCTCTATCACTACCTTTAGGGTCTCGCGCAAAATTACTTACAACTGCAGAAGACCAGTCCTCAGTATTTTCAACTCCGAGGTTGGCCACTAGAGATGACATTAATGCTTGATTATATGCATTAGATGATGATCTTACTAATATTCTATTTTTCCATTTTGGATCAGCTAAATCTTCATATGTACTAAGGTCGGATTCTTTTACTCTCTCTTTACTATAAACAATAACTCTTGACCTATAAGTTATTGGGGCCCAAAACTCATCAGGGTCTCTTAAATCAGTTAGAATATTTTTATTAATATTTTGAGATTCAATTTTTTGTAAAACACCAGCCTCCCTTGCGTTATACAATTTACCAGCATCTACCGTGACAAAGAGGTCTGCTGGAGAATTGTCACCTTCATTTTTTAATCTTTCAATCAATTGATCCGCATTAGCTTTTACCACATTAACCTTAATTCCTGTTTTCTCGGTAAAATTTTTATATTGTAATTCATCAACAGCATAATGCCTTTGGCTATATAAGTTAACTTCTCGTATAGATTCTTGATTAGTTGAACAAGCTGATATAATAAAGGTAAATAATAATAAAAATTTTCTCATAATATGTTATTTAGATTAATTCTAAACTGCAATTAAATAAATAATTATGTAAAAACAAATCAAGTCATTGATGAATCTTGCTAAACAAAAGATATTTATATTTAATTTTATATTAAATATGAAAGAAAGAACTGAAAAAGATTCAATTGGAAATATCCTTGTTGACTCTGAAAAATACTGGGGGGCACAAACACAAAGGTCTTTACAGAATTTTGATATTGGGTTTGAGAAAATGCCATGGGAAATAATAGAAAGTTTTGCGGTATTAAAAATGGCAGCAGCAGAAACAAATTATGATTTAGGTGTTTTAGATAGGAAAAAAATGGAAGTTATAGTAGGGGTATGTGGAGAGATAATTGATGGAAAACTAATGGATCATTTTCCATTATCAGTGTGGCAAACTGGATCAGGAACACAATCAAATATGAATGTAAATGAGGTGATAGCTAATAGAGCACATGTGGTTATGGGCGGAAAGCTAACTGACAAAATAAAAAAAATACACCCAAATGATGATGTAAATAAATCTCAATCATCAAACGACACATTTCCAACTGCAATGAACATGTCAGCATATCATTTACTAAGCAGCTATACAATTCCATGTATAGAGAGTTTAGCTAAAGAAATAAAAAATAAATCAAGAGAATTTAAAAATATTGTAAAAATAGGAAGAACTCATTTTATGGATGCAACTCCTCTTACATTAGGAATGGAGTTTAGCGGATACTCTACACAACTTGAAAACTCAATTAAAAATATAAAAGAATCACTTAATCACCTTTCAGAATTAGCTTTAGGTGGTACAGCAGTAGGAACCGGACTTAATACTCCAAAGGGGTATTCTAAGTTGGTAGCAGAAAAAATTTCAGAGATAACAGGTTATAATTTTAAATCCGCCAAGAATAAATTTGAAGCTCTAGCAGCAAATGATGCTATGGTAAAGGCGTCTGCAGCACTAAAAGGTTGTGCAGTTGCATTAATGAAAATAGCTAATGATATAAGAATGCTATCATCTGGACCGAGAAGTGGTATAGGAGAAATTATTTTACCAGCTAATGAACCCGGATCCTCAATTATGCCAGGAAAAGTAAACCCCACACAATGTGAGGCAGTAACTATGGTCTGTTCACAAGTTATGGGAAATGATGTGGCCGTTACAATTGGTGGAATGAGTGGACATTTCGAACTAAATGTTTTCAAACCAATGATTGCGCATAATGTTTTAAACTCAGCGAGATTACTTGGGGATGTAGCCGCTTCATTTAGTCAAAACTGTATAATTGGAATCAAAGCAAATTCATCAGAAATACAAGAAAAACTTGATAAATCATTAATGTTAGTAACAGCTTTAAACACTCATATAGGGTACGATAATGCTGCAAAAATCGCAAAAAAAGCACATAAAGAAGGCCTGACCTTAAAAGAGGCTGCTCTAAAATTAAAATTAGTTTCTGAAAAAGACTTTGATAAGTGGGTTGATCCAAAAAAGATGATTGGAAAATAAATGATTGTTTATAAAAGCTCAGAACAAATTGAACTTATAAGAGAGAGTGCGTTGTTAGTTTCCAAAACACTAGGAGAACTAAAAAAATATATATTTCCTGGTGCAATTCCCATAGAGCTGGATAAAATAGCAGAAACCTTTATAAGAGACCATGGTGCTGAACCTGGATTCTTAGGAATGTATGACTTTCCAAATTCACTTTGTATCTCAATTAATGAAGAGGTTGTTCACGGAATACCTAAAAATAAACCACTGAAAAATGGAGATATTGTTTCAATTGATTGCGGGGTACTTAAAAATAATTATTATGGTGACCACGCATATACTTTTACTGTTGGGGATGTAGACGAACAAATTATTAAGCTTTTAGAAGTTACTAAAGAGTCTCTTTATAGAGGAATTAAGAAACTTGAAGTAGGAAATAGAATTGGAGATGTAAGCTCAGAGATTCAAAACTTTACAGAAAGTCACGGGTACGGAGTAGTAAGAGAGCTGGTTGGGCACGGTCTAGGAAAAAGCTTACATGAAGAGCCTGACATACCAAACTTTGGAATAAAAAATACTGGTCCTAAAATTCAAAATGGTCTTGTAGTTGCTATAGAACCTATGATAAATCTTGGAGTCAAAGACGTTGAACAAAGTAACGACGGGTGGACTGTAGTGACTAAAGACAAAAAGCCTTCAGCTCATTTTGAGCATAATGTTGCGGTAATTAAAGGTAAACCAGAATTACTTTCAACTTTTGATTTTATTGAAAAAGACTAATATGCTCTAACATGCCGTCTAAGTATTTTCTGTCATTTGATAGTCTAGGTATTTTATTTTGTCCTCCAAGTTTACCCTTTGACTTAAGCCAGTAATCAAAAAACCCAGTCTTTACAAAATGAACCTTTGGTTGCTTAATTGCAATATCTTTATATCTTTTAGCATCGTAATCTGAATTGATTTTTCTTAATTCTTCGTCTAATAAGTTTATAAACTTTTCTTTATTTTTTGGTTCTTCAATAAACTCAATAATCCACTCGTGCGCACCTCTTTTTGTACCAGTAATAAATATTGGAGCAGCAGAATAATTATAAAATGATACTGATAGTTTTTCACACGTTCTTGATAATGCTAAATCAGCATTTTCAATAACCAATTCCTCACCAAATGCATTTATAAAATGTTTTGTTCTTCCTGTAATAAGAATTTTAAATGGACTTAAAGAGACAAATTTAATTGTGTCACCAATTCTATATCTCCACAAACCTGAAAAAGTCGATATAACTAAAGCGTAATCTCTATTAAGTTTAACCCCAGAAATATCAGTTATTTTTTTTGACTTTCTATCTTCAAACTCATAAAACACACCATGGTTGGTAAGCAACAACATTGAATTAGAATTTGGGTCGTCCTGAAAAGCAAAGAATCCCTCAGAGGCATTATAAGTTTCTTGATAATTCATATGGGTTCTAGGAATTAACTCTTTAAACAAGCTTTTGTAAGGCAAAAAGGAAACAGCTCCATGAATAAAAAGCTCAAGATTTGGCCAAACTTCTAATATGTTTTTTTTATCAGTAATCTTAAGAACTTCCTTTATTAAAACAATGGTCCAAGTTGGAACTCCTGATAAGTTAGTAATGTTTTGTTTTGATGTGATTTCAGCCATTATTTTAATTTTCTTTTCCCATTCTGGCATAAGAGCTATATCAATACTTGGAGTTCTAAGATATGATGCCCAAAAAGGAAGATTTTTTAATAAAATAGCGGAAATGTCGCCAGTGAAAATTTTTTTCTTATCATCATAAGGGGTTATTTGTTTACTACCTCCAAGAGCCAAAGCTAGACCATCAAATAGTTTTGACTTCTTATTGTTTTTTAGGTAAACAGATAGTAAGTCCCTGCCTGCTTTCAAATGATTAAGATCTAAAGATTCTTTAGAAACCGGAATGAACTTACTAACATCATTTGTGGTCCCAGATGACTTGGCGAACCAGGTTATTTCTTCAGGCCATATCACATTTTTATCACCGTTAAGAACACTTTTTATTTTTTTAAAAAAATCTTCATAATTAACAATTGGAACTTTTTTTGAATAATCATTATAAGATTTTATAGAACTAAAATTATACTCCTTTCCATATAAAGTATTTCTCCCTCTTATAATTAATGTAGATAAAATTTGATTTTGATCTTTTTTAGCATTTGCCTTAAACTCCGATATAGATTTCTCTCTATTTTTTAAGAAAAAACGAGCAAAAGAAGTTAAAACACTCATTTTTATAACTTTCTTTTTAGCTCAAACCTTTGACCTAAATATAACTTTCTGACTTGTTCATCAGAGGCAAGCTCTTCAGATGTTCCTGATTTTAGTAATTTTCCTTCAAACATAAGGTATGACCTGTCGGTAATTGATAAGGTTTCATCAACATTATGATCTGTTATTAAGATCCCTATATTCTTCTTTTTTAAAGAATAAACTATGTTTTGGATTTCTTCAACCGCAATTGGATCAACCCCCGCAAAAGGTTCGTCTAATAAAATGAATTTAGGTTCGGTTGCTAAAGCCCTAGCAATTTCTGTTCTTCTCCTTTCTCCACCTGAAAGCACCATCCCTAAATTATTTTGAATGCCTTCAAGCCCAAACTCTTTTAAAAGCTTGTCTGCTTTTTCTTTTTGTTGATTTTGGTCTAAACTTGTTCCTTCCAACACTGCTAAAATATTATCTTTTACAGATAAATTTCTAAAAACTGATGCCTCCTGAGCTAAATACCCTATTCCCTTTCTTGCTCTCTTATACATAGGTAGCCTAGTGATATTTTCATTGCCGATAAACACTTCTCCTTCATCTGGTTTTATTAAACCAACGATTGAATAAAAAGTTGTTGTTTTTCCAGCTCCATTAGGTCCTAACAGCCCAACAATTTCACCTTGGTTAACACTTAATGAAACGTTATCTACCACCTTTTTGGTGCCATATATTTTAACTAATGAATTGGCTGATAACGACATTTGGGTATTCATGCAACAAAAATATATATAATTAGTTTATATTGTTAATTTTACAATTAAACCAAGTTAAAATGTTAAGAAGAAATAAAGTTCGGCTTTTCTTTTTCTTTAAAAATTTTTTGAGAGGGCTTTTATTTTTTGCCGTAGCTCTTGGATTTTATAAGATTACATTTAGTTATTTAGACTTATCTTCTTTAAAAAATCAGATAACGTTTGATTTTCCTTCCTTTTTTGTTTTTATGTTATTTTTTACATCTGAAGTTGTTTTAGGAATAATTCCACCTGAACTATTTATGATTTGGGCTATTACCTCCAAGCCAATACAATCTTATCTATTTTATGTAATTATGTTTTCTTTATTATCATATACAGCTGGCTTTGTAGCATTTCTTTTTGGAAAATATTTACACAATACATGGTTGTATGATTTCATGAAAAGAAATATTATAGGAAAGTATGAAAGAAAAATCACTGCTTTTGGGTGGTTAGTAATAGTGGTAGCGGCAATAACACCTATTCCTTTTTCTGCAACATGTGCTGTTGTTGGCGCTGTAGGATTTGATAGAAAAAAATACCTGTTTTACTCTTTAGCAAGATTTATAAGATATGCTATTTATGGATTTTTTATTTGGTTAGCCCACCCATTTTAAAAATCTGAGATCTCTATAATTTTATTAACTACATAATCCACTTCTTCTAAAGTATTGTACTTACTAAACGAAAATCGAACATTAACACACCCATCAACAGTAGGGATCTCTTTTAATACGTGGGAGCCGGAATCTGAACCACTAGAGCAAGCACTGCCTGCAGAAGCTGCAATATTATTAATATCTAAATTAAACAAAAACATTTGTTGGTCATCAATATTTGGTATACTGACATTAAGAACAGTATATAAACTTTGGTCTATATCTGCAGACATTCCATTAAACTTTACACCCTTTATTTTTTTTTCTAAAGATGAGATCATATGTCCTTTAAGTTTTTGGACTTTCTCTCTATGACTATCAAGATTATCACTAGCTAAAGTTAAAGCTTCAGAAAGACCAATAATTCCATATACATTCTCAGTGCCTCCTCTCATATTTCTTTCCTGAGCACCCCCATGAATAAAGGGAGATATTTTATGCTTATTATTTAAGTACAAGAAACCTATTCCTTTTGGCCCATGAAATTTATGCGCAGAACCAACAACCCCATGAATATTTATATCATTTAGGTTAATGTTATAATGACCTATAGTTTGAACTGTATCTGAATGAAGAATTGTATTATACTTTTCACAAATTTTTGAAATTGTCTTAATGTCATTAAGGTTTCCTATTTCATTATTCCCATGCATAAGGCTTACAAGTGAATTTGTGTTTTTTTTAATTAAATTTTCTAAGTGAACATGATCAATTTCTCCTTTTTCATTAATATTAACATACTTGATATTTATTTTATGTGACTTATTCAAATACTCACAACAATGTAAAACTGCATGGTGTTCAATCTTGGAGGTAATTATTGTATCGATTTTTTTTTCTAGAACTGTATTTGTAATGAACATATTATCTGCCTCGGTTCCTCCTGAAGTAAAAAAAATTTCTCCTGGCTCACAACATAAAATTTCAGCAACTCTTGATCTAGACTTTTCAATAGCTGACTTTATTTCTCTACCTCTTTTATGAATTGATGATGGGTTACCAAAACCATTTTCCATGTAGGGAATCATTTTATCTAAAACCTTTTTTTCTAAGGGCGTAGTGGCAGCGTTATCGAAATATACATTCATTATAAATGTAATTTAGAAATTATTTTATTAGATATTGCTGAAGCTTCATCTAATGTTTTAGCCTCAGAAATAATTCTAACTACAGGCTCAGTGTTTGATTTTCTTATATGGGTCCAACTATTTTCAAAATTTATTTTTATTCCATCTCTTAAATCAATATCAAACTCAGAAAACTCTTCTGAAAAAGACTCAACTACTTTTTCTAAACTTCCTGAAAATTTAGTTTTAGACTTATGAATATAATACTCCGGTAAAATTTGTTTTAATTCAGATAACTTTAAATTTCTTTCTGCAAGTAAGGTCAAAATTAAACCTATTCCAATAAGGGAATCTCTTCCATAATGAGTTGACGGAAAAATAACACCCCCGTTTCCCTCACCACCTATATCTGCTTTTACCGCTTTCATTTTCTCAACAACATTAATTTCACCTACGGGAGCAGAAAAATATTCACCAGAATATTTTTCAGTAATTTTCTTCAAAGCTAAAGATGACGAAAGATTTGAACAGGTAATTGGTTTTTTTATTTTAGAAATTATATGTTCAGCAGCCGCTACAAGAGTATACTCCTCACCGAAGGGCTCCCCTTTTTCATCAACCAAACATAGCCTATCAGCATCAGGATCAACAACTATACCTAAATCAAAATCTCCACCTTTAATTTCATTACAAATTTGGTCTATGTTTTCTGGAAGTGGTTCTGGATTATGAGCAAATTCGCCATTTGGATCACAGTTTATTCTTTTTATTTTATTTACTCCTAAATGATCTAGAAACTTGGGAATAGCTATCCCCCCAACTGAGTTAATACCATCAACAGCAATTTTAAATTTTTTTTCAGAAATCTTATCGAGGGACACAAGTGCTTGAGAGCTTACTAGATTTATATGATCCCTTAGAGCATTATAATATTCTCGTACTTTGCCTGGGGTATCTGATTTTTTAATTTTTCTTTCTTTCTCCTCAATAATTAAAGAAACTTTTTCTGGAGATAAAAATTCACCATTATTGTCCAAAAGTTTAAGAGCATTCCATTTTTCATCATTATGACTTGCAGAAATCATAATACCTCCTGAAGCGTTCATCTTTTTTGTGCAAATACCTAATGTAGGAGTTGTGACTAAACCAACATCTATTACATCGCATCCATTTTTGACTAATGTATCCAAAACAATTTTAGAAATGTGCTTACCTGATTTACGAGCATCTCTACCGACAACAACAACTTGTTTTAATTTATTAGAAATTATTTCTGAGTAGTAAGCTAGAGTAAATTGTTTTACATCATAATCTGAGAGTGATTCCCCTGGAATATTTTCTAGAGTACCTCTTATTCCAGAGATAGATTTTATAAGTGTCATTTTAATTTTTTTTACAATCAGTACCTGGAGTCACTGTTTTACCACAGTATCCACACTGTTCTCCTTTGGGGTTTAGGAAAGGGTTCTGAGAAGCACATGTGCCTTTAAACTCTCCTCCTTTAATTAGAATTAATCTAAGAGATAGAGCGACAAAGAAAAAACCAACAAGTATTATAGCTATTATTGTTTCGGTCATAATTACAAAGTTATGCAATCAGTTTCTTATCTTTAGTTAATATAAAAAATTCTTTTATAATGAAACCCAATAATAAGTTTGATGAATTAAAATCTATAATATCAGAACTTAGAGAAAAGTGTCCTTGGGACAAGAAACAAACTTTTAGTTCTTTAAGAAGATTGACTGTTGAAGAAGTATATGAACTATCAGAAGAAATAATTAATAAAAAACACAGCGGAATTGAAGAAGAAGTTGGAGACTTATTATTGCATGTAATGCTTTATAGCCAAATAGGTGAAGAGCATAATAAATTTGACATATATTCTATTATAGAAAAACTAATTTCGAAACTAAAAAGAAGGCATCCGCATATTTACGAAAATAAACAAGACCTGACTAAGGAAGAAGTTGAATCAAATTGGGAAAAAATTAAAAAAACCGAAAAAAATATTGAAACGACTTTAGGAAATATTCCAAAAAGTATCCCACCCATGATTAAAGCTATGAGAATACAGGAAAAAGTTAAAAGTGTTGGATTTGATTGGGACGAAACAAGTCAAGTTATCGAAAAAATTAAGGAAGAATTTAACGAAGTAAAGGAAGAAATTAAAAAATTAAACAACGATAAAAAAATTAAAAATGAAATTGGAGACCTTATGTTTTCAGTTATTAATTTAGCTCGATTTATAGGAATTGACCCTGAAGAATCCCTTGAAAGAACCAATATAAAATTCATCAATAGATTTAATGAGATGGAAAGAAAAGTTCAAATAGACAGAAAAAATCTAAAAGATATGAGCCTAAAAGAAATGGACAGATATTGGGAAAAGTCAAAGAAAAAAAATGAGGAGCAATAAAAAAGTTGAGAAAAGTAAATTTATAGTTGATGAAAATCAAACCATGATTCGATTAGATAGATTTTTATTTGATAAAATACCAAATGTAACAAGAAATAAAATTCAAGAAGGAATAAAAAACAGTCAAGTCTTTGTTAATAAAAAAGTTGTGAAGCCTAGCTATAAAGTTAAATCCAAAGATATTATTGAAGTTGAAATTTTAAAAAACATAAGGCCTAACGACATAGAACCAGAGAATATAAAGTTAGATATAATTTATGAAGACAGAGAACTATTAATTATAAATAAGTCTGCAGGAATGGTGGTTCACCCTGCACATGAAAACTGGAACGGGACGCTGGTAAATGCTCTTGTTTATCATTTTAAAAACTTGCCTGAAATGGAAGGAAATGAGGGAAGGCCAGGGCTAGTACATAGAATAGATAAAGAAACATCAGGCTTACTTGTCATTGCAAAAACTAACTTGGCTATGGAATCTTTAGCCAAACAATTTAAAAACCATTCAATTAAAAGAAAATACCAAGCTTTAGTTTGGGGAGTTCCTAAGGACAATAAAGGAACAATTAATGTAAACCTTGGAAGATCTCTCAAAGATAGAAGAATAGTAGAAGGATATGCAGATAACACCTTAGGAAAAAAAGCAATAACTCATTACAATGTACTTGAAACTATTCATTATATATCATTAGTTGAGTGTGAATTAGAGACCGGCAGAACCCATCAAATTAGAGCTCACATGAAACATATTGGTCACCCTATTTTTTGTGATAAAACATATGGCGGAAATATTATCGTAAAAGGAAATAAGTTTACCAACTATAAAAGGTTTGTTGAGAATAGTTTTAAATTAATTGATAGGCAAGCTCTTCATGCTAAAAGCTTAGGTTTTGTTCACCCAAAAACAAAAAAAGAAATGTGGTTTGACTCAGAATTACCATACGATATTCAACAAGTAATATCAAAATGGAAAAAATACGAGAGGCCAGAAAATTATTAAATCATCTTAGGATAACTACCAAGTAGCTTGATGTTATCTTCATATCTTTTAAAGATAATTTGAAAATTATTACTTAAATAATGACCCTCAAAATCAATATAGAAAACATATTTAAATTCAGTCCCTTTCTTTGCGGGTCTACTTTCAAGTTTAGTTAAATTGATTTTAGCGTCATGAAACTCTTGCAAGAATTTAGCAAGAACTCCATGCCCGTCAGTCAAATTAACTAATATGGATGTTTTGTCATCTTTAGATATCACTTCATTTTTAGTAGAAGATAGGATAACAAATCTGGTGTGATTATCTTTTGAATCTTCAATTTTATCAAATAGGATTGGAACCCCCTGTTGAACTGCTGCAAACCTTGAGCATATTGCTGCTGCGCCCTCTTTTTTATCAGCATACTTAACTGCAGCACTTGTGCTATTAACTGGTATACATTTTATGTCTTCTGAAAAATAATTTTCAATAAAATTTTTACATTGTTTGAACGCAATATCTTTTGAATAAATTGTATTTATGTTTTTAATGTCTTTTGCTCTAGTCGCAAAGGAAAAACTTATAGATAAAGGAAGCTCAGATATTATTTGGAGATTACTGACTCCTAAAAGATCGATGGTTTCCTGAACAATACCTTCTTGGTTATTTTCTAGTGGAATTATTCCGTATTTTGACTTTTTCGATTCAACTGACTTGAAAACAGACTTAATAGAATTAAGTGATAAGTATTTTGCCTGAGACCCAAAGTTGCTTTCAGCTGCCTGATGAGTGAAACTTCCTTCTGGGCCAAGATATGATATTCTTTCTGGCAATTCAATATTTCGAGCTGCAGCAAAAACTTCTTGAAAAATTGCCTTAATAGAATCAGCACTTAATTTTCCATTTGCTAAAGAGTGTAATCGCTCAATAATTTCTTTTTCTCTCTCAGGCCTATAGACACTTTCGTTAGAAGCATTTTTTAGTAATCCAATTTCATGAACTATATCCATTCTTTGATCAAGAAGATTTAAAATATCTGCGTCAATTTTATCAATTTTTGTTCTTAATTCTTTAATGTTCATTAATTTTATAGTTCGATTAATTTTTTTCACAAAATAACAATTTAAAAGTAAAAATTAATCATAATTTGTAGTTATATGGAAGACAAAAGATTATTTGATTTAATTGATCAAGAAAAAAAAAGACAAACAGAAGGCATTGAATTAATTGCATCTGAAAACTATGCTTCTGATGAAGTAATGGCAGCGGCAGGAAGTATTCTAACTAATAAATATGCAGAAGGACTACCAGGAAAAAGATACTATGGGGGTTGCTCTGTAGTAGATGAAATTGAAGATTTATGTAGAGAAAGGTTAAAACAGCTTTTTGATGCCAGCTGGGTAAACGTTCAGCCACACTCTGGAGCTCAAGCTAACGCTGCTGTAATGTTAGCAATTCTAAACCCTGGAGATAAAATTTTAGGTTTTGATCTAGCTCACGGAGGACATTTAACCCATGGTTCTCCCGTTAATTATTCAGGAAAAATTTATAAGCCTTTTTTCTATGGAGTAAACAAAGATGACGGATATATAGACTATAAGTCTTTAGAAGAGACAGCGAGAAAAGAAAATCCAAAATTAATAATATGTGGGGCGTCTTCGTACAGTAGAGACTGGGACTATAAGTTTATTCGAGAAGTCGCTGACTCAATAGGGGCGTTGGTTCTTGCAGATATAGCTCACCCCTCAGGTTTAATATCTAGAGGACTACTTAATGATCCTTTGGATTATTGTCATATTATAACCTCAACAACCCATAAGACATTACGGGGGCCAAGAGGTGGAATTATTATGATGAGAAATGATTTCGAAAATCCTTTTGGGATTAAAACTCCGAAAGGAACAACAAGATTAATGTCATCTCTTTTAGACTCAGGTGTTTTCCCAGGGACCCAAGGTGGTCCTCTTGAACATATAATAGGGGCTAAAGCCGTAGCTTTTCAAGAAGCATTATCGGATAAATATCTAACTTATGTAGTTCAAGTTAAAAAAAACGCAAACATTATGGCCAAAGAATTTATGATGAGAGGATATGATATAATTTCAGGAGGCACAGACAATCACCTCATGCTAATAGATCTTAGAAACAAAAACATAACAGGTAAAGAAGCTGAAGAAAACCTAGGAAAAGCAGATATAACAATTAATAAAAATATGGTGCCATTTGACACAGAATCTCCTTTTGTTACATCTGGAATGAGAATAGGAACGGCAGCAATTACCACAAGAGGCATGCTAGAGGATGACATGATAAAAATTGTGGGCTTCATAGACAGGGTGATAAATGATGAGAAAGAAATTGACCAAGTTAGAAAAGAGATAAATGCCTGGGCTAGTAAATTTCCTCTACACAAATAATGAAAAAAGAAAAGGAAATGTCTTTCATAGATCATCTTGAAGAATTGAGATGGCATATAATACGATCATTACTTGCAATTATTGTTTTTGCAATAATAGCTTTTGTTTCTAAAGACATTGTATTTGGAGTTATATTATTAGGCCCTTCGAAAAGTGACTTTTGGACATATTCTGCCCTTTGTAATCTAGGCCAACAGATAGGTGTATCTGCTTTTTGTATTGAAGAGCTTCCGTTTATAATTCAAAGTAGACAAATGGCTGGACAGTTCATGATGCATATATCATCATCTTTTGTCATTGGTATAATTTTTGCTTTCCCTTATGCTTTTTGGGAGTTTTGGAGGTTTATTTCTCCAGGGCTTTATGTAAATGAAAAAAAAGCGGCTCGGGGAGCAACCTTTTATGTCTCTTTTTTATTTTTTATTGGTATCCTTTTTGGTTACTTTATATTAACACCTATTTCAATAAATTTTCTAGCTAACTATCAAATAGATCCTTCCATTTTAAATGAATTTGATATCATATCATATGTCTCAACTATTACAACTTTAGTGTTAGCCTCAGGCATGCTTTTTCAACTACCGATGGTAATCTATTTTTTAACAAAGGCTGGTATTGTTAATAAAGAAATTTTAAAAAATTACAGAAAACATGCAATAGTAATAATTTTAGTTTTTGGTGCAATGTTAACTCCACCAGATCCTTTTAGTCAAATAGTAATGGCTGTGCCCTTGATTGGTTTATATGAAATAAGTATATTGATATCTGGCGTAGTTAAAAAAACATACAAATGAAAATAATTATTGGTTGTGACCATGCTGGGTTTGAATACAAAGAGATCCTAATTAATTTAATTAGAGAAAAAAACTTTCAGTTTAAAGACTGTGGATGTTTTAGTGCTGAGTCAGTTGATTACCCAGATTATGCCCATGAAGTTTCAAAAGAAGTTTTAAAGAAAACAGATCACATTGGTGTTCTCATATGTGGTAGTGCGAATGGCGTTGCTATGGCAGCAAATAAACACAATGGGATAAGGGCTGCTATTTGTTGGAATAAAGAAACATCTGAAATGTCAATTACACACAATGACGCAAATGTTCTTTGTGTTCCTGCTAGATTTATCTCCCCCTCTGAACTTAAAGAAATTTTTGATGCCTTTAT
>Ga0160422_10000586_pt1 | contig 22296 bp, 15 predicted proteins | sample Fk160mmetaG_FD_108192 | JGI IMG/M metagenome (GOLD analysis project Ga0160422, IMG submission 108192) | Marine microbial communities from the Central Pacific Ocean - Fk160115 60m metaG | ecosystem: Environmental > Aquatic > Marine > Oceanic > Photic zone | place: The Central Pacific Ocean...
CACGGGAACCCGTGCGCCTCTTTAGAGAAGTGCTCGTGTTGCACTGTCACGCCCGCACGCTGCAGGGCATTGGCTAGGCGCCTGCCATCATCTCTGAGGGGGTCTTTTTCGGCGGTCACCAGCAGTGAGCGAGGAAAACCGCTGAACGGGATGCGTTTCCCCGGAAAAATGATTTCTGTTGCGGGATCTGCCGGTGCCAAGCCGTCCAGATAGGTATCCATAAACCAACGCATGATGGACGTCGTTAAAGGCCCGCTCTTGGCATGCTCTACATAGGAGCGCATCGCCGCGAGGTAGTGCTGCGTGGCCGGGTAAATCATCAAGCAACCCCTGAGTCGTGGCTCATCGGGTAAGCGGACGGCCGTAGCCAGCGTCAGATTGCCGCCGGCGCTGTCTCCGGCTATGACCACCTCGCCATTGTTAGGGGCCAGCGCATTGAGGTTGTCGATAATCCATCGCGACGCGGTCATGGCGTCCTCATGAGCCGCGGGAAAGGGATGTTCGGGGGCCAGCCGATAGTCAATTGACATGACCGTGCAGTGTGTTTGATGGGCGAGCCGCATGCAGAAAGGGTGGTGAGTATCCAGATCGCCGATCGTCCAGCCGCCGCCATGGAAGTAGATGATGAGTGGGCGGTGGCGGGAGCCGTGGTACATCCGCGCTCCGAGCGTTTGCTCGGGTAATGGGAGCTGCAAAAAGCTGGTTTTGACGTCGGGGGCCGGTGCACACTCCCATGCCAACCGATTCATTCGCCGGTAGTACCAGCGATAGGCGCGGGTTTTGATTCGATTACGCAGTGTCGTCACGGGTCTTTACTCGGCGTCGACGTAGCGTGCCTCGGGGTCGGATTGATACTCATATCGGTCTTCAGCATTGATCCGCCGCTGAATATTACCTCGGTGCAAGAGATAATTCAGGTGCGCCACGGTTTCACCGGTCGCCATCTGGATTTCGTTGTCAGCAATTTCCCTTCCAAACAGACAACTGAAGCATTCCGGTAACAGTTTAGGCTCCATCAGCAGATCGTAAAGGTTTGCGAGCGCAAGACGGTGGCTGTCGATGATCTGGTTAAGGCGAACGCGCACCCCGGTAAAGGGCGATTGGTGCGCGGGCAATACCAGCAAATCGTCGGGCAACATGCCCAGCAACCGGGTGCTGGACGCGAGCCATGCCTCCAGCGGATTGCCATCGGGTTCAGTGGGAAACACCGATACATTGGGTGTGATACGAGGCAGGATCTGATCGCCGGCAATCACCAGCCGCAGGGCCGGGCAGTAGAGGCACGCGTGCTCGGGAGAGTGCCCCTGACCGACCACCACCTGCCAGTACCGGCCGCCGATCGACAGCGTTTGCCGGTCACTGAGGCGCTGGTAGTTGTGGGGTAGCGGCGTGGCGAACTGGCCGAAGCTGCCAAAGCGCTCCTTGTAATTCTCCAGTTGTTCGTCGGAGAATCCCGTGCGGTGATAGAAGGAGATCGCCGGGGGTGGAGCCGCTTCACCCGTATAACCCATGATCAGGCTACCAGTCAGGAACTCCGCCTGTGTCATGTACAAATCGCAGTCGAAACGTTCGCAAAGCCAGCCTGCCAGACCAATGTGGTCGGGATGCATGTGAGTGCAGATCACACGGTGGACGGGTTTGCCAGCCATGAAGCCGGTGAACAGGGATTCCCATCGCTCCTTGGCAGAATCCAGATTGAGGCAGGTATCGACAATGGTCCAGCCGTCTCCATCCTCCAGCAACCATAGGTTGATGTGGTTCAGGGGTCCCGGCATGGTAAATCGCGCCCACCAGACACCGGGCGCCACTTCGAAAGGGTCATCGCTGGGGTGTTGGAGCCTGCCCCAGGGGTAAGTCAGACCATTGTATTGCTCGTCAACGCATTCCAGAGTCACTGTTAGCTCCTGATGTGAGGCGGAAGTGTGCGCGCCGTGCCTCACCCTGTCCACCAAGCTCTCCCTTTGGGGTTAATGACACACCTGTACCCCAGTGTGATACTGATGAAGGGTGCCATCCCTGTGCGTGGCCCAGATCGCTATAGTGTGAGCAGCCAAATCCGAGGAGAAAGCACCATGACCGCGACGCTCAATACGCAAGCACTCAAGAAGCTGGATCAGGCGCACCATCTGCATCCCTTCACGGATTTTGAGGATTACGCCAAACACGGTGGGCGCATCGTCAGTCGTGCAGAGCATATTTATATCTATGACTCTGACGGCAACAAGATTCAGGACGGCATGTCGGGATTGTGGTGCTGTAACCTTGGCTATAGTCAGGATCGCATCAAGCAAGCGGTGGCCGAGCAGCTCGCCGAACTTCCTTTCTACAACAATTTCTTCAGGTGCTCGAATCAGCCGGCGGCTGAATTAGCGGCGCGGCTTTCCCAAGTCACGCCTGAGCGGTTCCAGCATGTATTCTTCACCAACTCTGGGTCGGAGGCCAATGACACCCAGATCAAGCTGGTCCACCGCTACTTTGATTTGTTGGGTAAGCCGGAAAAGAAACTAATCATCAGCCGCCGAAACGCCTATCACGGCAGCACGATTGCGGCCTCAACGCTGGGTGGCATGTCAGCGATGCACAAGCAGACTATGGGGCTCGACTATGTGCATCACATCCAGCAGCCGCATTGGTTTGAGGAGGGCGTGGATCTTGATCCCGAGGCATTTGGTATCGCTGCGGCCCGCGAGCTCGAGAAAAAGATTGACGAGCTAGGCGAGAACAGTGTGGCGGCCTTTATCGCGGAGCCTGTGCAGGGTGCTGGCGGCGTCATCGTGCCGCCCGAGTCCTACTGGCCCGAGGTGAAACGTATTCTCGACGAGCGTGACATTCTGTTGATCTCCGATGAGGTCATCTGCGGCTTTGGTCGCACTGGCAAATGGTTTGGCTTTGAGACCTATGGCACTGAGCCGGATCTGGTAACTTTTGCCAAGGCGGTCACCAATGGCTATATGCCCCTGGGTGGGAGTTTGATCAGTCAGAAGATTTCTCACGTCTTGTTGTCCGGCGGTGGCGAGTTTGCCCATGGCCTCACTTATTCAGGGCATCCTGCCTCCTGTGCTGCGGGCTTGGCCACGCTGGATATTCTTGAAGAGACGGGGATCATCGAGCAGGGCGTGGTGGAACTCGCGCCGTATTTTGCCAGCCGGCTAATTGAGCTAGCAGATCATCCGATCGTCGGGCAGGTACGAGTCAAGGGGCTCTTTGCCGCGGTGGAGTTGGTGCGCGATAAATCGACTCGCGAGCGACTGGCACCCGAGTCGGCGGCGGCAGTCTACTGCCGCGACACCGCGATTACCCAGGGCCTCATGGTGCGCCAGACTGGCGACGCGATGATCATGGCGCCGCCTTTTGTTACCGAGCGCTCAGAGATTGACTTCTTGGTCGATCAACTGGCGGCAGCACTGGATCGGACCGGTCAGCACTACGGCGTGATACCCACCGCCGCCTGATCTGGCGTTTCTCCCCCATCGTATCTAACCAGCTATGAGGCTGGTTGATACATTTTGGTTCAACGCGGTGTGGTTCCAGGCGACCTGGTTCTGTTGTGTATTGGGCAGGGAACCTTGGGTGCCGGTTGCGCTGTTATCTTTGGCGCTACATTTTTATCTGGTATCCGACCGTGGTCTCGAGTTTCGCAGACTCTTGCCGGTCGCCATGGTCGGGATCGGTGTGGATGTCATGCTCACTCTGAGCGGCGTTTTTGATTTTGCCTCGACGACCATCGTACCCCTGTGGTTAATAGTGCTGTGGTGGGTGTTTGCGGCCGCGCTCTACAGAAGCTTCGCCAAAATTGGGCAATCAATGTGGTTGGCCGCAGTAATGGGCGGCATCGCCGTACCCTTTAACTACATGGTGGGCGCCGGGTTGGGTGCGGTCTCTCTGCCCCTCGGTGAGATGCTCTCTGTCGCAGTGCTGGTCGCTATCTGGATCGGTTTATTACCCTTGCTCTATCGCATTAGTCACCGCATGGCACTTGCCACGTGAGAAGCTCCGTGCTCTTGATTGCCTGTCTAATCGTGACCGGAGTCGCGTTGGGCGCGGACCTTGGCGTGGAAGAGACAACGCGAACACCCGTTCTCGTTGGCGCCCCAACCGGGCAGTCAGCGACCTTTATAGACCAATCTGCCATGGCGTCGTCTGACGAGTTGGCTCTGGCTACCGACGTCTGGCCGCTGGTCGGCGAGGCGCGCCTTAAGGTATTGATCTGGGAGGTGTATGACTCCGCATTGTTCACGCCCAGCGGTCATTGGCAGGGGGATGCCCCTTACCGACTGTCTCTGCATTACCTGCGCAACATTCCCGCCGCCAAGCTCGTTGAAGAGACCGAAAAGGCGTGGCGACAGCAAGGCAGAGACCATCCCAAGATGAAGGAGTGGCTGGCGCTGTTGGGTGAGCTCTGGCCAGACATCACTGAGGCTGACAATCTGGTGTTCGGGCTGAATGCGTCGGGCGACAGCGCATTCTGGTTTAACGGCAGTGCGCTAGGTAGTATCGAAGATCGTGATTTCGGACCACTGTTTGGCGGGATTTGGCTTGATCCTGATACGCCTCGACCCGAGCTGAGAGCGCAGCTGATTGGCCCAGCGTCAGAGTTGGCGCAGAACAGCAGGCCGTAACAGACATTGACGGGTCGCATTATTGTGACTGACAGCGTGCCGCGATGAGCGCCTTAGGCGCGCCAGAGCAACATCAAAGCACCGTCGAGGAAGCATCAAAAAAACGCCGGCTAATGCCGGTGTCTTTGCATCATTGTTGCGCTTAATCCCAATTCATCCCGGCGCGCACACCGATCGTCAGCGGGCGCATTGGGCCAAAAAAGTGCGAGGGCAGAATACCGCCGTTGGCATTGTAGCCGTCCCAGGTGAACTCGTCGAAGACGTTTTCGGCATAAGCCTGCACGTACCAGTTGTTGCCTGACTCATAGCCAACGCGCAGGTTGGCGATAGTGAAGGCGTCGATGTAGCCCTCGGGGTTCGCTTCCCAGCTACCGCCACGCTCATCTTCATAGAAGAATTCAAAGCTGCCGGTAAGCGTGCCGTTGCCCATCGGGAAACGAGCATCCAGTTTGCCTGCCGCCGTGACTTCGGGCGCCCAGAACAGTGAACTGCCCTCACAGCCATTGGCGTCCTCAAGTCCGCAAATATCCTGCAAGCCTGTTGCCTCGGTATCCAGATAGCCACCGGCGAGATACAGCGTCCAGTGATCGCCCAGCGCCACCGTTGTCGAGATCTCCACGCCCTCGCCATCAGTCTGGCCAACATTCAGCACTCGTCCCGAGAACGCGTCTGCCACGCCGTCATTGTCGTAATCAACATCCACGTAGTTGATTACCTGCATGTCCTGATACTCGTACGTGAAGAGGACCACGTCGAAGCTGCCGCGACCGTCGAGGTAGTTGGCCTTGAAACCAATCTCGTAGGAGTCGGCGGTCTCTGGTTCAAACGTGCCCGGCAGGTAGCCACTACTCTGGGTGATGCCTGTTTCGTAGGCCGGGACATTGCCATTGGCGTCTTCAATCCAGAAACTACCGTAACCGCCGGACTTAAAGCCCTGGGTATAGCTGGCAAAGATCATGCTGTTTTCAGTTGGCGCGTAGGTCATTAGTCCCCTAAATGTGGTGTCATCCCATTTCTGGGTGTCGGTGATGTACTCGTCCGTCGAGAAACCATAGGTGAAGTAAGGGCCTAGATAGCTATCGGGCTCGAGCACCAGTGTGCCGAAGTCTTTTTCATCCTCGGTGTAGCGCACACCCAGCTCGACATTCAGCCGATCGGTGATGTCGAAGCCCACATTGGCATAGGCTGCCCAACCGGTGTATTTACCCTTGATTTTGCCTGACTCGGTGAGCATGCCGTTAGCGGTCGGGTAAAAGTCGTAGTAGTAGTCGCTGCAGCCCGAATAGAATTCGTACCCGTAATACTCAGCGTAGTAGTTCAGGTAGTACTGGCACATTAGGTCCTCAGACCCTATCGCGCTGAAATCGGCATCGAGCTCCTCGTCGTAGTAGGACACGCCCGTATACCAGCTCAGGGGGCCGTCACTGTTTGAAGTCAGGCGCAGCTCCTGCTGGAAGTACTCACCACTCTGCTGGAATTGGAAGTTATTAATGCTCAGCGGCGTGCCGTCGTAATCCTCTTTGTAGTAGTAGTCGTGGTCCTTAAAGCCGGTATTTGACGAGAGTGTCGCAAAGCCCAGGTCGTAATCGATGAACAAGCCGAGGGTCAGGATATCGGCGTCATCACTCTCTCCTTGGCTGATATCTGAATCTAGCTCCTCGTTACTACCCGCCAGACTGGTGTCATCGACAATGTAGGCGTCGAAGGCGTCCCAAATGTCACCCGTGTTGATGGCGCGGTACATAGAGCCGCTTTGGCGCCGCTCCTCGTACTCCGCCACGGTTTGCACGGTCAGCCGATCCGTTTCAAAAGCGGTGGACCATCGCACTGCCCATTTTTCGTGCTCGATCTCATCGTTGCCAGAAAAGACATTTTTGGCGAAGCCGTCCTCCTGAGAGTAGTAACCGGCAAATCGCATCGCGAGGTTGTCGCTCATTGGAACATTGATGGCGCCCTCGAAAGAGGCGCGATCCCGCTCACCCAGATCGATATCGATGTGCCCGTCACCACTGCCGATCTGTGCCTTATTGGTGTGTACGCTGAACGCGCCACCAATCGAGTTTCGACCAAACAGGAAGCCCTGAGGTCCGCGCAGAATCTCAGCCCGCTCAATATCGTAGAGGCTGGTCACTACTGCGCCGTTGCGGCCCTCATAGAGATCGTTCTTAAAGAAAGCGGTGGAAGGATCACCGCCCACGCCAAAGTCTTGGGTGCGGACGCCGCGCACGCTGACCGCGTCAATGTATGAGTCTTGAGAGTTACCGCTGACGCCCGGGGTATAGGAGATCAGGTCCTTCACGTCATCGAGGTTGGTGTCGGCGATGAAGTTACCGGATAACGCGGTAATCGCCAGCGGCACATCCATCAAGCTTTCTTCGCGCTTGGTGGCGGTGACCACCACCTCTTCAAGCGTTTGTGCACTGACTACGCCGGTAGTGCCGACGGCAGCAGAGACTGCGAGCGGAAGTAAATGGCGGTGAAAATGGTCTCGGGACTGGGAAAAGTTCACGGTGGGCCTCCGTTGTTCTTTCTTTGCGCGATAGAAGCTCTGATATTGGCCGCTTTTGCGTTGAATACTGGCGCATTGCGGCCCGGATCGCTCCAGCGGGCAATCTTCGCGCGATATTAACGCAGTGTATACCCCTACCCACAGGGGGTGCTTTGAGAGGATTTTTTGGGCTCAGTCGAGCGGAATACCCGCCTGGTTCAACGTCTCGCACATCGGGGCGAGCTGGGCCTCGTATTGCCGCCAACGCCCGATTGATCGGGTGTGGGCAGGCTCCCTCACCTGGACTGCGCTGGCGGTGGCGACACCCGCATCACTCTCGTGGAAATTGAGGCAGGCGTCTTCCCACCCTAGGCCCAGCGCCTCGATCAAGGTTTTGGCGTGAGGCTCAAGATCCCCGGCCGCGTCCTCATAGCTGACATCGATGAAGTGTCCCGGGAACTCCTGTCGGTAGTGATCCATCAATTGGCGATAGCGAATGTGGTGCCGCGCCATTTCCTGCTGCTCGTACGAATGCAAATAGGCATCGGCGAATAACTGCTTGAAGCTGGCGAAACAGGCGTCCATCGGCCCTCTCACAAGATGCACTATCCGCGCATTGGGCAGCGCGGCAAGAATCAGCGGCAGGTGCAGATAGTTCACCGGCAGCTTGTCGACAAACCGGGGAGTTTTGCCCTGCATGCGCGCGCTCGTCTGAAGATACATATCGCCAATGGCGCGCGGATCCGCCTTGGCGGCAGCATTAAAAAGCGCTGCGGAGAAACGGCGCCGGTCGATATGTTTTGAGACACGGCGCGTTGCGAGGCCAAACTGTTGTAATTCCCCGGCTGAGTGCACCTGCGAGTGGCTGGTGATCACGCGCTCGATTAGCGTTGTACCGGTTCGTGGCTGACCCAACACAAAAATCGGTGAGTCATCAGGATTACCCGCAGGCTGCTCGGCCAACCATGTCGCATTGAAGCGCTCGCGAATGAGCTCGAACATGGCCACTTCAGCCGCTTCATCGAACTCGACGGTTTGTCGACGCGCCGCGGCCCCGGTGGAGAAGGCTTCGAAGGCTCCACTCCAGTCCTGCAGGTCCTCGCACTCTTTACCAATGGCGTAATAGAGGAAGCCCCGCGCTCGCGGGTTGTTGGGGTACTGCTCCGCCAGGCCTCGCATCTGCAGGATGTGCTGGTCGTCCTTGGCCTTCACGGCATTGGCCAGTCCCCAGTGGCTCTGGGCGTTCCGCGGGTCAAGGCGAATCACCTCTTTGAACAGATCTGCCGCCTCATCGATATCGCCGTTGAATACCAATGCATTGGCCAGATTCATCATGTAGCCGGTCTTACCAGGCGCCCGCTGGTTCACCCGGGAAAAAAAGGCCTTTGCAGTCTCGTATTCGCCCAGTTGGTTGAGTACGGTACCAGTGAGATCCAGTACTGCCGGGTCTGAGGGCTGAATGCGTCGCACCTCTTTTAAAGCGGATTCAGCGAGTGCGATGCGCCCTTCGCTGGCGTTGAGGCGCGCCAGTTGCGCCCAGGCCGCCGCATGATCGCGATCAATCTTGACCACGGACTTGAACGCCTCGTGGGCGACACGGCGCTCGTCACCTTCGACTGCCACTAGGCCCACCAGAAAATGAGCGGGGGCAAGGTCGGGGCGTTGCGACAGCGCGCTTTGGCAGGCTTTGGCCGCAACATCCAGCTGGCCACGGTTCAGAGCGTCAAATCCTTCCTGTAAAAGCCGAGACAGATCTTGATCAGCGTTGGTCATGCCGGCTCACCCCGCGTACTTTGATGGTGATAGCTGGTAAGCGGGTCTGCACCGCTATCCCCCATATGGCTCGCCAGGGCATCCACAAAGAGATAGAACAGCTCTGCCTGAGACGAGATATCCAGCTTCGCGTAGGCGTGCTTTCGATGCAGCTTGACCGTCTCCGCAGAGATCCCCAGTTTTTCGGCCACGAGCCGCGTGCTGTTGCCAAGGAGCACCAACTCAATCACCTGCCGCTCGCGGGGCGTGAGTACAGATGAGCCGAAGGCGCCAAGGGCCTCTTGCAGACGCGCACGCAGGGCTGCGGGTTCCTCGGCCGGAGCCAGCGGGTTCCAGTGGCGGCGCACTAGGGCTTCCACCGCCGGGAACACTGCTTCGAGCCGATCTACTTGGCGTTTCGAGAAACGGCGGCTACTGCCTGTCATGCCCAGCGCAAGGTTTAAGGAGCCGCTATCCAGCTCGATCAATAGCCCACACTCATCCTGAAAGCCACACTCGTGGTACCAGGTACGGAAGTACTCGCTTTCCTTAAAGCCACTTGGTGCCAGTGCGCTTAGACGGAACACACCAAAGCACTCATCAACTTGTGCTGCCCGATAAAAAGGGTCCAATAGAAACGGCCCTTTGACGTAGCGATCCAGCGTCGTTTTGCCCCGTCTCTTTGGCGGCAGGTTGTATTCGATGACGGGAGGGCCTGTATCGGGGTAGCGGATCAGGGACACGTCATCCGCCTCGATCAGTTCGCGCATGCCGTTGCCCAATGCGGCGGCGAAGCCCGACTCTCCCAGCAGGTAGGTGGCTTCATTCATAACCCTCGAGAAGGTGGTCAAGGCGTCCATGACACAAGCTTAGCGGTTGATCAGCGGGCGCCTCAAATTTTTTGCCAGATGATACGCTGGACCTTGACGCCACTGGCGCGAGGCGTCAGGGTTCGCAGGCGCTCATAGGGATAATCAATATGGCCAGCACCGCTCTGATTCTGCATCAATATGACGTCTCCCCGTTCTCACAAAAGGCGCAGAAGATGATGGGTCTCAAAGGGCTGTCGTGGCAGAGCGTGGAGATGCCCATGATTGCGCCGAAGCCCGACGTCGAAGCACTCACCGGCGGCTACCGCGGCACTCCGGTATTGCAGATTGGCCGGGATGTGTTCATCGACAACTGGATGATTGCGCGCGCGCTGGACGAATTTGATGCCAGTGGCCCGGCGATCAATGCACAGGGTGGTTTACGAGAAGCGGCCCTCTATGCCTGGGGGGAACGGCTTTTTACACCGCTCCTGCATGCGGCGTTGGCGGCCTACCAAAGCGAGTGGGATGCCGACTTTCTGGCCGACCGTAAGCGCGTGTTTCCCGATGTTGATTTTGACACGCTCGATGTCTCAGACCCCGATCGTCGCAGTCAGGTGCGGGCGTACCTCGGTACCGTCGAGGCCCAGCTGGGACTGGGTCAGGATTTTTTAGGCGGCGCCCGGGCGGATAGCTGGGACATTCACGTCTGGGGGATGGTGTGGATGATCCGCAGCGCGCTACCAGCGCTGATGCCTATTGTAGAGACCCTTCCGCGAGTCACTGACTGGTATGAGCGGATGTCGGCACTGGGGACGGGTGGTCGCGAGGATGTCGAGATCGTTGCCGCGTGGCAGGCGTTGAAGGAAGGGACAGCCAGACCGCTCCCCTCCACCCCAGATCAGGAGCCTCTGGCACAATGGGTGGGCGAGATGGTTGATATTTCTGCTGGTTCAGCCGATCGCGGTAGCGCATCGGGCCGTCTACTAGCAGTGGATCACGAGCAGGTGGTGCTGGGCGTTGAGCCTATAACTGGCGAGGAAGCTCAGGTGTGGTTCCCCCGATTTGGCTACCACCTCATGCCGCTCGGTTAGTCAGGCGGTTTCTGCCAAATCCAGTGGGAAGCGATACAGTGGTTCTGTTCCGCTCTCGTTCACAATGAAAACGTTTTCCATGTGGGATGGCCCCAGCCCGCTACCGAAGTAGAGGCAGTCAATACTGATCACCATGCCTTGTTCCACAGTGAAGCCTTCTTTCGCGCCGTGTAATCCTGTTCCGGGGTATTTCACTGGGCTTTCGAGCGGGACCAGACCCAAAGAGTGTGCGACCACAAGTAGTTTGTCTGGTGGGTCGAGTCGCTGCGCTGCTGGTATCTCATGGAAAGCGCAAATCTCGGCCGTATTGACCCCAGGCGCAAGGCGCGTGCTAATTGTGTCAAAGATATCTCTTACTGCGTTGAACTGATCGCGGTAGGCGGGTGTGGCAGGCCCGATATGGGCAGTGCGATTGATGTCGATCCAAAAGTTTTTGTACCGCCCTTGGGTCTCGAGAATAGCGATCTCCCCACCTTCGAAGGGGCGGCTGACCGGCGTGCGAAACAAATCAGGGCGAAAGACCAGATCATAGGCACCGCCAAACAGCATGGGGCTACCCGGCAAGGGATCAACATCGTGGTCGATCATGAAATGCGCGACTTGCTTCTCGACTTCGCCCCAGCTTTTGCCAACGCCCAGCTGCGAGATGGTGTAAGCCATAATGGCATCCGCGATCTGCCCGCTTTCGCGAAGTGTGTCGAGCTCGTCATCAGTTTTCACCGCCCGAGCCGAGAACATGACATCTAAGGCATCGCCGGATGCCTGTCCCGTTAAAGCCTCGACCCGCGCCGCTACACGAAGATCATCAAATAGAATCTGCTCATCTTGGGCCACGTGACGGGACAGAGAGGCAGCGATTGTTTGAATGATGTCGGGCTCGCACTCAGCTTCAACCAGCTCCATGACGCCGCCCAGTTCTGCCAACAGGTCTTCGGGCAGGGCTAGATGGGCATCCTCAGCCCGCGCGGTTTCACAGAAATTCAGCATGTCGAAGGTGGCCAGCCGGTCGAAGTGGACCGGGTGGCCACCGCGTTCAGAGACAATGGGCGAAATCAAACTGGCTTCGGGCAGGATGAGCACTACAGGCGATGTCGCATCGGTGGGGACAAACACTGCGGCGATAGGTTCTACCAAATGCCAACCATCCATGACGGAGCTGAATCCCGAGGCATAAAAAATATTGTCTCGTGTGCTGAGCACCGCCCCCCCGGCGCCTTCTGATACCAGTTGCGCCCGAATGCGGCTGATTTTCTGTGAATAACTGCTCATTTCCCTTCCACCAAGCCCCGTTTTTGTCATTTGCAGGATGCTTGTACGGACAAAATTTTAGCAGTATTCTGAAACTTGTTGGCGTTCAGCAAGCCACCGGAAGTGCGGTAAGAATCTGTTAGCGCCGCCATACACCACAAAAAAACACAACAGGAACATGCCATGACGACCAAAACCTCATCCGGGCGGTTTCCCGCTCGCAAAATGGCGCTGTCTCTCGCAGTCGCCATCGCGTCCCAAGCTCTCCCAATCCTTGCTCAGGACAATGACAAGGTTAGCGCTTCGGCGTTGGAAGAAGTGATTGTGACCGGCACCAAGCGTGACGTTCAACAGCAGGATCTGCCGATTGCCGTGAGTACTATTACCGCGGCTCAGCTGGAGAAGACTTTCCAGAATGATGTGACCGAACTGGCGCAGCTCTCTCCTAACGTCACACTCACTCCCCAGAATGGCTTTAACGCCATTGCTGGTGGCATGCGCGGTACGGGTTTTATCTCGATTCTGGTGACGAAAGACCCATCGGTAGGCCTGACTGTCGATGACTACGCTTTTAACCACGTGCAGTCGCAGTTCGTCGAGGTCTTCGATATTGAGCAGGTTGAAATCTTTCGAGGCCCGCAGGGCACCCTGTTTGGTAAGAACACCACCGGTGGCGCGATCGCTTTCACCACCGTCAAGCCCGAGGTGGGGGGCGAGTTAGCCGGTAGGTTCGAAGTGAATTACGGTCAGTTCACTAGTAACGACAGCGATATTGAGAAGTTCAAGTTCGCTATTAACGTCCCATTGGGCGACACCTTGGCAGCGCGGCTGTCAGTGATCCGTGACTACACCGATGGCTATTGGTCGAATACTAAGCCTATGGGCGGCGACCTTTTATGTTTTGCCTGTAGTGAAGTCACGGGTGACCCCAATTCACCGTCTACCGATAGCATTCGTTCGACCTATCCCACCACAGGTGATGGTCGGAACATTGGCGGTAAAGACGTGCTAGCCGGCAAGTTGAAGTTCCGCTGGGAGCCCAACGACTGGATGGCAGCTGACTTGATCTTTGAGCACGTTGATGACGACTCGGAGACGCCCGCTACCGCCAACGATACTCCTTCAGGCGAGGGCTATATCTGGCCCTTAATCGGGTTCCCGGGTTGGCAGGATCAAGGCATCAGCGACCCCTTTATTACTGGCCAGAGCTATACCCAAACTAGAGCGATCGATATGGCCAGCGGTCACCAGATTGATGCTGACGGTATCTATCTGAATATGGAGTTTGATCTCGGGAACTACGTGGTCAAGGCTATTACCGGCATGCGTGATCAGGATGAGATTCTCGCCAGTACCTACACCGGCGAGGCCTATACTTCACTCTACGATGCGAGCCGAAACACCACGCGCGAAACCAACCAGTTGGAGCTGCGAGTGGCCAGCCAGTTCGACGGACCCTTTAATTTTGTGAGTGGCGCGGCGATGTACAACGACGATCTCGAGTTTGTCGTCTTCGGCAATCTCGGCTTCTTCCTGCCCTTGGCGGCCGCCGACTTCTACCGTGAGACTTATGAGATTCAATATACCTCTCAGGAACGGAAGACTTGGGCTGTCTATGGCGATGGATCGTTTGAGGTCACCGACCGTCTGACGCTGACCGGTGGCTTGCGATATACCCACGACGAGAAGGACTTTGTTCGCCTTAATCTGGGTGGCGGTGGCGGCAACCCTGTCAGTAACTTCATCACGCTCGATCAGTGGGACGGTCCTTTCACAAACCCGCTACCCGAATCGGCGTTTGGCAACGTGCAGAAGAACTCTGAAACCTGGACCAAGACCACGTTCCGTATCGTGGCGGACTACAAATTCACCGACGACCTTATGGGCTATGCTAGTTTTGCGACCGGTTTTGTTGCAGGGGGTTTCTCGGAGACCTGCGGTTCGCCAACGTCATGTTCAGCCTACGATGCGGAAGAAAACGACAACATCGAGATCGGTGTCAAAGCTGACCTGCTTGATGGTTCGCTGCGTTTGAACGCTGCTTACTTCAATACGACCTACGAAAGTCTGCAGCGTGACACGGTTGTGACGATTAAGGACGCCGCCGGTAATACGTTCCAAGAGACCCAGGCAGTGAACGTGGGTGAGTCCACCGCGCAGGGTATCGAAGTTGAGATGCAGTGGGCGGTCACAGACAACATTCGCATCGACGGTAATCTTGGTTGGTTGGATCATGAATACGATGACTATCGTCCTGGTATCAACCCTGCGGACCTAGGTATCACAGGTGCGGGCGGTCAGATCAACCCGGACCTTAGTGGACTCGAGGTGCCGTTCTCACCCGAGCTCAACTATGGCATTGGCGTGAGCTACTTCCAGGATCTCTCCAGTGGCGCCATGATCACTTACAACGTGAACATGCACTACCAGGACGACGCGCAAACGAGCTCGTTCCCGGCAAACGTCCAGGGCGGCACCGCTGCGAATCCTGTGATCAAGCAGAAGGCCAATACCCAGCTTGAGGAACGTACGCTGGTGAACGGTTACATCACTTACACCGGCACGCAGGGCTTTGAGATCTCGGTTTACGGCAAGAACCTCACCGATGAGCGTTATCGCGTATCGGCCAACCCGGTGGCCACGTTATGGAACTTCTCTCGCTTCGGACCGCCGCGTGAGTACGGGGTCCAGATCGGATACAGCTTCTGATCGATCCATGGCAGTATTTTTGGGGCCCCTCTGGGGCCCTTTCTTTGCCCAGTCTTTGAAAAACCCTCGGGGGAGGTCTCATGGACATGTCACCTGAAAAATTGGCCGACGCCTATCGGCTGATGAAAACCATCCGCGAGTTTGAAGAGCGCATGCGGTCCGAGTACCAGCAGGGCAAGTTGCCCGGGTTCATTCATATCTATCGTAATCAGGAGGCGATCGCGGTCGCCGCCTGTCTCGATATGACCAACGAGGATTACATTGCCAGCACCCACAGAGGTCATGGCCACTGCATTGCCAAGGGTTGCGAAATCGAGGCGATGCTGCTGGAGCTTGCATGCAAGGAAGACGGACTCTGCAATGGTAAGGGCGGCTCAATGCACATCGCCGATATGTCCAAGGGCATGTTGGGTGCCAATGCCATTGTGGGGGGCGGGCCGCCAATTGCCGCTGGCGCTGCGCTGACCGCCAAAACGCTGGGTAACGGCGCTGTGTCCATGGCCTTCATTGGTGATGGCGCCTCGGATCAGGGTACCGTTGCCGAGTCCTTGAACCTCGCGGTGGTGCTGCAGCTGCCGATGATTTTCATGTATGAGAACAACCGGTATGCGGAATTCACGAAAAGCCCCAAGCCCGACGGCCGCATTGCCGAGCGCGCTGGCGCATTTGGCATGCCCGCTGAGGTGGTCGATGGCAGTGATTTCTTCGCCATGTATGACGCCTGCCAGCGGGCCATTATGCGGGGCCGTGAGGGTGGTGGACCGACCGCCATCGAGGCGGTGTGCAATCGTTATTACGGCCACTTCGAGGGTGATGCCCAAGCCTACCGCAATCAGGCGGAGCTCGACGCGGAGCGCGTGGTCAGCGACCCGCTGCCCCGCTTCCTCGCGGATCCTCGTGCGGCTGCGCTGACTGAAGAAAAGATTGCCGAGATCGATGCTGCCATTCTCGAGGAGATTGACCGCGGCTTTGAGGTCACCTACGCCGCCGCCGATCCGACGCCCGATAAGTTACTCACAGATGTTTATATCCAATACGAGGGGAGGCTTCAGTGATGAAAATGTCAATTCGTGAAGCGATTAATCAAACCCTTCACCGAGAAATGGAGCGCGACGAGCGAGTGATCGTGCTCGGGGAAGACGTGGCCAGTGACCAGGGTGGTGTCTACGGTATTACCGATGGTTTGCCCGCCAAGTTTGGTCTGCATAGGGTGATTGATACACCGATTACCGAGTCTGCCATTGTAGGGGCTGCAGGCGGCGCGGCACTGACCGGGCTGCGCCCGGTTGCAGAGCTCATGTTTGTGGATTTTCTGGGCGTGTGTCTCGACCAGATATTGAATCAGATAGCCAAGTTCCGTTATATGTTTGGCGGCCAGGCGCGCACGCCTGTAGTGATACGTACAATGATTGGTGCTGGCACCGGTACCGGTCCGCAGCACTCGCAGATCTTGTACCCGCTGCTGGCCGCGATACCCGGCATCAAAGTGGTGACGCCGGCCAACGCGGCCGACGCCAAGGGCTTGCTGACCACGGCTATCCGTGACGATGATCCGGTGATTTTCTGCGAGCACAAAGCCCTTTACATGGATGAGTGCGAGGTGCCCGAGGGTGAGTATTTGCTACCCTTCGGTCAGGCGCGTACTGCTGTCGAAGGCTCGGACATCACAATCGTGGGCATGTCGCGCACCGCGATGATTGCGGAAGAAGCGGCCACCCAGTTGTCACAAAAAGGTATCAGTGCCGAGGTCATTGATCTGCGCACGCTGTCACCGCTGGATGAAGGGTCGGTGCTTGAAAGCCTTGCCAAGACCGGGCGTATGGTGGTCGTAGATGAATCAAACCCCTACTGCAGTATGGCCTCAGAGATCGCGGGGTTAGTGGTAGAGCGCGGTTTCGATACTCTTGATGCGCCGGTCAAGCGGGTGACCTCACCGCACACGCCGGTGCCGGCAACGCCTTGCCTCGAGGCCAACTATGTGCCCAGCGTGGAGCGGGTCATGGCGGCGGTAGAGGAAACTTTGTCTTACTGACAATAATGGAAGAAGCGACCCAGAGATGATCACAGTAAAAGATCTGATGTGGCGACTAAGCTTGATGATGGCCGCCGCGATGTTGATGCCGATAGCTAATGCGGCGCCCTCCAGTACGAGAATGCCCACTGACGGGTCGACGACAGAGGCGGCCGACGGCATGGCGCTGTATCAAGCGCATTGCGCTGCCTGCCACGACGGCCAGGTCCCTCGCGCACCACATGTGATTACTTTTGCTACGATCGGTGCTGACACCGTATTAAACGCCATGAACAACGGTGTGATGCGCGCGCAGGCCTCGGCGTTGTCGGCGAGTGAGCGCGAGGTGCTCGCAGGCTTTTTGTCCGGAGAGGCGATGACCCCGCCAAAACCGATTCTGGCGTGTTCTGATCCGATGAGCAGGCTTGCCAAGAGCGATGCTGCAGCCATGCAGGGCTGGGGCGGTAATGCCGAAAATCACCGGCATAGCGATGGCGCTATCGCTGGGTTGGACCGCAACAACGTGGGTCAGCTCGCACTCAAATGGGTATTTGCGTATCCGGGCGCCTTGCGCGCGCGGTCACAACCTTTGGTGCATGGCGGCGTGATCTTCGTCGGGTCGCAGTCGGGTGACATTTATGCCCTAGATCTGGAATCAGGTTGCGCCCATTGGACCTACTCGGCGGGGGCCGAGGTCCGCAGCAGTCTGTCGCTTGGTGAGATACCGGGTCGCGACGACCCGGTGCTCTACATGGGTGATTTCAGCGCCACGGTGCATGCCATCGATGCAAGCGATGGCTCCTTGGTGTGGCGTTCGTCAGTGGGGGACCATCCCGATGCGACGATCACCGGGTCCCCCAAACTTCACGGCGGGCGCCTCTATGTCCCTATCTCGTCGTCAGAGTGGGCCACCGCAGCTGATCCAGGCTACGCCTGCTGCACCTTTCGCGGTGGTGTGGTGTCGGTGAATGCTGCGTCGGGTGAGCTGAATTGGCGCGCACATGTGATCGAAGAGCCAGCGGTGGAAACCGGTGAGACGAATCCCTTTGGTTCGGCGCGAAAAGGCCCTGCAGGTGCCCCGGTCTGGAACAGCCCGACCATCGACGCCGAGCGCGGCGTGCTCTATGTCGGCACTGGCGAGGCCTACACCTCGCCAGCAGCGGATACGAGTGATGCGGTACTGGCGTTTTCTCTGGCCACCGGCGAGCGTAAGTGGGCGAAGCAGCTGCTGGGGGGAGATGCCTGGAATATGGCGTGTTTCATCGGCGAGGCAGCCAACTGCCCGGAGGAGGACGGCCCGGATCTGGACATCGGCGCCTCAACAGTGCTGTGGTCTGGCGGCGAGCGCGATTATTTGCTGGTCGGTCAGAAGAGTGGTGATGTTTACGCGCTGGATCCTGACAAGGGGGGTGCGATTGTCTGGCATAAAAAAGTCGGTCGCGGTGGCTTCCTTGGGGGTGTCCACTGGGGCATGTCGGTGAATCGCGACTCTCTCTTTGTTCCAATCGCTGATACGACGATCACTGGGCGCTTCACCGGGCCAGTTTCGCCGGGTATACATGCGTTGGACCCGACTTCAGGTGAGGTTCGTTGGTACACGCCCAGCGTTGCTGACTGCGACGGCAAGTCGCCAATCCCCGTCTGTGATCAAGGTATGTCCGCCGCGATTTCCAGCACCGACCAGTTGGTATTTGCCGGTAGCCTCGACGGCAACCTCAATGCCTACGACAGCGTCTCCGGCGAGATCCTCTGGTCGTTCGATACCTTCGGTGACTTCGAATCAGTATCGGGCGATACCGCATTGGGGGGCTCTATCGAGTCTGACGGCCCCGTGCTGTACAAGGGGCATGTGCTGATCAATTCTGGGTACCAGTTCGGTGCGCGTATGCCAGGTAATGCCCTAATGGTCTTTGCGTTGCAGCCGAAAGCGGACCTTGCGCAGAGTGCTTCTAATGAGTGAGGGACTGGATGCGGTAACGATTCCCAAGTGGGGAATCGAGATGACCCATGGCACGATCGTCGCCTGGCACAAGTCCGTCGGCGATACGGTCAAGGCCGGCGAGGAAATCGTCGACATCGAAACCGATAAAATCGTGAACAGTTTTGAGGCGCGAAGCTCCGGCACCCTGGTGCGGCTGCTGGCAAAGATAGGTGACGAGCTTCCGGTGGGGCATTTGATTGGCGTTATCGCCTCTGATGCCGTGACGGAAGACGCTATTGACGCCTTTATCGCTGCACAAAGTCGCGATGAGGACGCTACGCCCGCAGCTGAGAAAAAGCCTACCCCCGCTGAACCCACAGCATCCAGCGAAACTGACGCCGCGCTCGTGCGCATCGCACCCGCTTTACGGCGAAAGCTCGATGCCGCCGGTATCGACCCGGCGCAAGTCACAGGCACCGGGCCCCAGGGTCGCATTGTGAAAGCCGACGTGGATCTTGCGGTCGAGCAAGGCGCGGCTGACGCAGCCCCTGCCGCACCTGCGATCTCGGATGGCGAGCCGTTGTCCTCACAGCAAGCGGCCGTTGCGCGCAAGCTCTCTCAAGCGCAGTCCACGCTGCCGCTATACCATGTCAGTATGGATGCGCAGGTAGATGAGATAATGGACACATTGCCCAATGGCGCATCGGTGAACGATCTCATTGTTGCCGCGGTTCAGCAGGCGCTGGTGTCTCATCCAGAGCTCAACCAGACCTTTGACGGCGGGCGATTGACCGCAGTTCAAGGACAGCCGGTGGGTATCGCCGTAGCAACAGATGCCAATGTGGTTCTGGCACCGGTGGTGCAAACGGCTGCGGATGCAGACCTTGAGGCACTGGCCAGTCATTCAGGTGAACTGATTAGCCGTGCCCGCGGTGGCAAGATAATGTCCTCTGATCAGGTACCTGCCGCCATCACCGTCAGTAACCTGGGCATGTATGGTGTGACGGCATTTACCGCCATGGTGACACCGCCACAAGTCATGGTGCTGTCAGTGGGCGCGGTGCAGCGAATTCCCGTTTTCAATGAGGCTGACGAAGTCGTGGCGCGATCTGTCATCACGCTCACATTGGGGAGTGACCATCGAGTGGTAAATGGCGCTCAGGCAGCGGTGTTTCTTAAAGCAGTGGTTACCGCACTCGAGAACAATTGATTTGAGACGGTGATGCCTTTAGGCGTCGCCAGCGATATCCAGATGTGCGGCGCCATCCCGTGCCGCTTTCAGTGTCATCGCGTTGAACACATAGTCGACTTCACCTTCGGCGGTGAAATAAGTGACAGCGCCTTCACCCAGAAACAGCATCTCGGTTTCCACTACGCAATGCGCATCGCGGTGCTCGGCAAACACCGGTTCAAAGCCATAGGTCCCGGCAGGGGCGATACCCACGTCGTAGATCAACTCGCCACTCAGAATAAAAAACTGGCCAGTACCTTCGTGCCGATGCGCCTGAAATCGTGCCCCGGGATCCATATGCACATAGAGCGCCCACTGGCCGGTTTTTTCGCAGACCCGGAGTACCTTGAACTGGGTACCGCCACCCACGTCCAGCCAAGCGAGTCCGTGAATGTTGGCAAGTAGGTCGCCCGCAGGTGTGGTGATAATGGGTGCATTCATGGGATTTGCCTCAAGATTTACCGGGTAGCGTGAAGGCAATCAAGTAATCGCCCGGGGGCGTGCCCATGGCGGCGTGCCCGCCTGCGGCGATCACCACGTACTGTTTACCGTTCTCACTGAGCTGGTAGGTAATGGGCAGGCCATGCCCCGAAGTCGGCAGTCGGCCTTTCCAGAGCTCTTCCCCGGTATCCGTATCAAATGCTCGCAGGAAATGATCGGTGGTCGCGCCAATGAAGGTGAGGCCACTGGCCGTGCTCACCGGGCCGCCGAGATTGGGGGACCCCCGGATGTACCAAAACGGCCAGGGCGCCATGTCCCGCGTGGTGCCCAGCGGCACCTGCCAATCCACATTGCCGGTTTGCAGATCAATGCCCGCGAGGGTCCCCCAGGGTGGAGATGTACAGGGCACGCCGAGCGGTGAGACAAAACCGAGCCAACGCCGATTGCAATAGGGTGTGCCCTCGGAGGGTTCGAGTAAAAACGGACCGTCTGCCACCGGTTCCGGACCTTCGCCGTCACACTGGTCCCGGGGAATCAGTTGCAGCACCGTCCCCATGTGGAGCGTGTTGACCACTAGTTTCTGGCGATCAGGATCGATCGACGGCCCCCCCCAGTTTTGGCCGCCGAAGGCGCTGGGCATGTGCAACGCACCCTCCAGCGCAGCGGGGGTAAAGGGCCCTTCATAACGTAAATTGGCGAGCGTATCTTCGCAGGCCCACTTGTCCCAGGGGACCAAGCCCCAGATAGGATCTCTCTCGCCCGGCAAATCGAATAACGAGCGAGGCTTGGTGGGTACTGGCTGGGTGGGGGACGTGTAGTCGCCTGACACGGTCCCCTGTGGCATCAGTACCTCTTCGACGGGGAACAGAGGCTCGCCTGTCACCCTATCCAGCAGAAAGACATAGCCTTGCTTGGTGGTTTGGGCTAAGCCCTTGACCGCGCGACCCTCGATCTCTGTTTCAAACAACGTTGGCTGGGAGGGCACGTCAAAATCCCAGATATCGTGATGTACGGTCTGGAAGTGCCACTCCACTTCTCCCGTGGCGATCGCCAGGGCTACTACTGAGCTCGAGTAGTGATCTAGGTTGCCGCGGTGTCCCCCGTAGTAGTCGGGCGAGGTATTGCCGGTGGGGACATAGACCAGACCCAGTTCGGGGTCGACCGACAGGTAGGACCAGGAGTTGGTCGTGCCCTGCTGATAGCGCTGATCTGTAGCGCTATCTGTTGCCGACGAACTATCGCTGTCCTCGTCAGCCATGACCGCGTATGGGGGTTCAACGGCGACAACAGGCTCCCAGGCCCACAATAGTGCGCCGGTGGTTAAATCATAGGCGCGCACCACGCCACTAGGGACCGCGGTGGTGATGTTATCTGCAACCGAGCCGCCCGTGATCAACGTATTGCCGGTAATCGCCGGCGGTGTATTCAACATGTAGAACCCGGCCTCATAGGGGCCAAGGCCTTTACTGAGGTCGAGTTCCGTCACATCCCCAAACGGGCAGGTCTGACCTGTCCCCGCATCGAGGCCGACGACCCGCGCATCCATGAGCGGTGCAATGACCACGCGATGGCAAGGTTCCGTAGGCGGGACGCGTTTGTCAGTCCATTGGGTCACGCCGCGACAGCGTGGCATGGGAAAGCTTTCCAGATCAATGTCGGGAGAGTAGGACCAGCGCTCGGCGCCGGTTTCGGCGTGAATAGCCAGAATGCGGTTAAAAGGCGTGCAGAGATACAAATGGTCTTCGATAAGGACAGGTGTGGCTTGCCAGGACGACTGCAGTGGCTCCTCGCCGCTTAATCCACCGATGAAGTTCTCGCCTTCTCTAAAGTCCCCCGAGCGATGCGTCCATGCAATCTCGAGATCAGTGACATTGTCTGGCGTAATTTGCGTCGCGTGACTGAAGTGCCCACCGCCCTCGTCCGCGCCGGGCAGGGACCATCCTTGATAAGGAGCAGTCAAAGTCAGCGGTGAG
>Ga0160422_10000587_pt1 | contig 22266 bp, 22 predicted proteins | sample Fk160mmetaG_FD_108192 | JGI IMG/M metagenome (GOLD analysis project Ga0160422, IMG submission 108192) | Marine microbial communities from the Central Pacific Ocean - Fk160115 60m metaG | ecosystem: Environmental > Aquatic > Marine > Oceanic > Photic zone | place: The Central Pacific Ocean...
AAGCACCATTTTGATTTACGAATGTCTCTTCTGCAGCGGCTGTAGCAGGTTTAAAGTCTACAACTACCTTTAGAAGGTCTTGGTGTAGAACAACGAGCCGCTCTACGAGGTCTAGTTTATACGAAGGCATTATGGTGCCGTGGGCAACGTGACGAATAGTATTGCCATCGTAATCTACAATTCCCCACCCGGCGCGACGCAATCCTGGATCAAGGCCAAGTATTCTGGTATACATTTCTTTTGTCACTTTACCCAACATGCCCTAATTCGTGAGCTTTTCCATATCCTCATCACTAATTTCAAAGTTTGCAGCAGTCGACTGAACGTCATCATTGTCATCCAACACATCTAATAATTTTAAAAGAGTGCTGGCTTGATCTGCAGATAACTCGACAGTGCTTTGCGGCTTCCAGGACAAACCAGCTGATTCCGGTGGACCATATTCGTCTTCCAAATATTCCCGCACGTTATTGAATTCCTCCGTACTGCAGATAAACTCATAGCCTGACTGGGTTGCTTCGACATCTAAGGCCCCTGATTCAACTGCTGCCTCGAAAGCTGCCTCACTTGAGCCCAAATCTTTTGGGTATGATATCAACCCTATTCTATCAAACATAAAACCAACGCTGTTGGTCTCACCTAAATTCCCGCCATATTTATTAAAAGCTGCTCGAACTTCCGAAGCTGTGCGGTTTCGATTGTCTGTGAGAGCATCAACAATAATCGCTACCCCGCCAGGGCCATAACCCTCATACCGAATTTCTTCATAATTAGTTTCTTCTCCACCTCCAGTGGCTTTCTTGAGCACCCTATCAATATTGTCTTTAGGCATATTTGCCGCTCTTGCCGCGGCTATAGCTGTTCGTAGCCTCGGGTTTGAATCTGGATCAGCGCCAGCTTTTGCCGCCACGGTTAATTCTCGGATCAGACGTGTGAAAATTTTAGCACGTTTCTTATCTTGCGCCCCCTTTCGATGCATGATGTTTTTAAATTGTGAATGTCCCGCCATCTTCTCAAGCCCGCATGAGTTTACAAACAGTCGTTATTCAATAAGATTAATACACTATATCTTGTGTTAAGAGGAATAAAAACACCAAAGTTATAGCTCAAATATGGCTTTATTATGATCAGGCATCCCAACACCGCGATGCGCCACCGACTTTCCTTAAACATCGGCGAATTTAGATTTAAGCTTTTGACACCAAACTCGCGATATAGCTTAGTTTGTTGCATTTTTGTTTTGGTCTTTTGATACAAATCTGACGTGATGTGATTCAACGTTGCTAGGACGAGAGTTTTTAAAAAACTCAAAACTATATAAAAACCAAAATGCTTATGCTCTATTACAGCTTCACTTTGTTGTACTTTTTAAATATCTATATCAAATCTCGTGCTGGGAACGCCTCCGAGAGATTTGTGGCTTGAGCCTTGGCTTTCAAGTGCCTCAGTAAGAGCTGCTCTTGGCACATACCCACTGCCGTCCGCGTGACCGTCGGACCTTCACCGATTGTTAAGTTTATTTGTTTTTGTTACAGATTGTCAAACTCAGATCCAGCGTATTTATCCGTAATGAGGCTATGAGGCATCATTGAATAAAAGTCCTATGCAAACGATAAGGATTGGTTTCGATAAAGCTTAGAGGCTGACCTTTTCAGAATTTCTTCATTAATATTACGGGTAGGATACGGGCTAATTGATCGGGGGATTTTCGCAACCTCTTTTTGAGTTATTGGAATGCTCTTCGCGTACGATTATATCACTTAATTTTTTTATTTTGTACGCGACCAGAACTCAAACAAGCTAAAGTCCAACTTTATAAACGATCAGGCATTGATTGGCTGAGAGCCCCACCAACCCTTATAGGCTCTATATTCGTTGCCAATCCCGTCCTATCGTCACTGGTTACTATGGCACCACAAATAGTGGCTTGCCCATCCGCTGGTTCCAGACGTGAGCCCGGCAGTTTCGAAACAAATCTTTTCACCGGTGTGTCTTTTTTCATACCAATTACGGAGTCGTAATCCCCACACATTCCAACATCAGTTTGATAGGCCGTACCCGCAGCAAGGATCACCTGATCAGCAGTGGGAACATGTGTATGTGTCCCGAGTATGGCCGTTACACGTCCGTCAAAATTGTGCCCGAACGCCATCTTTTCACTTGAAGCTTCACCATGCATATCTATGAAGATAAAATCTGCACCGCCTGCCAGAGGACTATCTTCAATTATAAGCTCTATTGCCCGAAAAGGATCATCCAATGGGTCCATAAATAATCTGAGCATTACATTTACAACTAGGATACGGCGGCCATCGGTCGTTTGAAAAAGGCCTGCCCCTTTACCTGGCGTATTTTCCGGGTAATTAATAGGTCGAAGTATCCGAGGCTCTCGATCAAGATATTCTAAGATGTTTCGTTGGTCCCAAACATGGTTTCCAGTCGTAATTACATCTACACCAGAAGCAAAAAGATTATCAGCTATTTCTATATTTATGCCAAATCCGCCAGCCGCGTTTTCCCCATTTACGACAACAAAATCGGGCTTAAGAGACTTTTTTAATTCGGGCAGCTTCTCCATCACAGCCGCGCGACCGGTCTGGCCAACGATATCCCCAAGAAACATCAAACGCATCAGTATTTTTCCTCTTTTTGTATGACCCTTTTTTCTGTTAGAATGGCATCTAACTGGAAATCAGAACTTTCTTTTGGTACAGCGTCAAATTCTTGGGTATCATAAGCAACTCCAATCGTAAAAATCTCTTTCTTTTTTGCTAAATGACTTAATGTAGCGTCATAATAACCTCCGCCGTAACCCAATCGAAATCTTTCTGAGTCGAACGCTAATAAGGGTACTAAAATCCAATCGGGCTCCATCACAGCGGCATTTGTTGTCAAAACAGACGTTTTATAGCTCCCCTTTGTCATCTGAGCTTCCGGCGTCCATTTTCTGAATAAAAGAACCTTACTTGAAGCCACGACTTCCGGAAGAACAATATCACAGCCAGCTCGGTGCAGTTTTTCAATAAGAAGTCGGATATTAATTTCGCTCTTTATTGGCCAAAAGACGGCGATCACTTTAGAACGCCCGGGAGCCCAAGTCCTAAAGAAACGTGCTGCTATTGCATCTGCGGCTTCAGCAGCAACCTCATTGCTAATTTCGCCCCTGTTTGAGATTGCCTTCTTGCGTAGCCTCTTTTTTAATTCCTGTGTTTTCAAAATTTGTTATGAACCAAAACCCTAATTTTTTGTTCGAATGGAGTCGAACGGAAGCCAAATCGACCGTTGGCAAAGAGTATCCTCTGTGGCCTGTGAATACAGGTGGGTGCCACTATATCGAGGCCACGACCTCGACAGCGGTAGCTCCCAAAGGATTGATTATAGCCCCAGAGATATATCAACCTGTCGCATCGTCCAGCAACCGTTCGATCTAAATCTACGCTTGTTCGACCTCGCCAGCAATATTTTCTATTCTTTTTGTTATTTCTTGCAAAGTGAGCACCATATCTTCCTGTTTGATATTATCCTCTAGTTCTCGCGAGGAACCCACTTCATTTTTCAAATCGACTAACTCATCGGCTATAATCAATGCTGCCATAACCAATAAGCGGTTGCTGCCCACCTGGCCTATTTGATTAACTAACCCTATAACCTTTTCATCGACCATGGCTGCTAGGTCAACTAATCGGTCCTCTTGCCCGTCCTCACAGGCTATTCTGTACGACTGTCCGTTAACTGAAACATCAACCTGAGCCAACGATCAATCCTCCGCTAGATCTATCAATTTGCGTATAATGCTATCTAAGGAATTTGTTACACTTAACAATGCCTCTTCCAATTCATGTTGTCTAGATAAAGCAGCTTTCACCTCATCAATTTGTTGTAATTGCTGGCCCCCACGAACTGTTCGCGATTGCATTTTTTGCTCAAGTTCCAGAACAACTTGCTTGAGACTATTAACAGCTTCATCAACACCAGTCATTTGTAGCTTTCCCGGTTACGCTTCTTGTTTGTAAGCTTTTCTTGGATTATGTAGAAAATAGCTTTATCGTCAACCAAGAGTACCAAAAGAATTAAGCTTATCAAGATGGACAACGCGGACCAATTGCATTATTCAAAATGCCAAACATACGACATTGTCCCTATCGTCGATTGACCATCCTGAAAAACCTTAGTGGAGGAGCGTCGCTAAAAGTGATCAATAAAAACTTCGATGCAAATAAATACTCTAGAATGGCAAATGCTATTAGGGTACTAACTATAGACGCAGTTGAAGCTGCAAACTCTGGACATCCAGGCATGCCAATGGGCATGGCAGATGTTGCAACTCTTCTTTTTTCAGAATTTCTCAAATTTGACCCAAAAAATCCAAAATGGGTCGATAGAGACAGATTTGTTTTGTCGGCAGGCCACGGCTCAATGCTTATATATGCTTTGCTATACCTTACTGGCTATTCAGATATTTCTTTAGACGAGATTAAAAACTTTAGGCAATTTGGATCCAAAACAGCAGGCCATCCCGAATATGGAGAGCTTGATGGAGTAGAAACGACTACAGGCCCGCTTGGTCAGGGTTTTGCAAATGCAGTAGGGATGGCAATGGCTGAAAGGCAGCTAGCCGCTAAATTTGGTGATGAGATTGTGGATCACAATACATATTGCATCGTAGGAGACGGCTGTCTTATGGAAGGGATAAGCCATGAAGCGGCGTCGTTAGCGGGACATCAAAAGCTTGGGAAGCTAATAGTTCTCTTCGATGACAATGGAATATCAATAGATGGATCAACTGATTTAACAGTATCTGACGATCATATAGCACGGTTTGAGGCGTATGGCTGGCACACGGCTTCGGCCGATGGTCACGATTTTTATGCTATAAGATCGGCGATTTCTGAAGCCAAAGCTTCTCCAAAGCCATCTTTTTTAGCATTCAAAACACAGATAGGCTTTGGCTCACCAAATAAAGCCGGAACCGCAGCCTGCCATGGCGCTCCGCTTGGCGCAAAGGAAATCGAACTGGTGAGATCGACTTTAAATTGGTCTGAAGAACCGTTTGTGATACCTGAATCTATTATTATCGCTTGGAAAAAGTTAGGTGAACGAGGAGGTAAAGAGGAGAAGGCGTGGCAGGATCGGTTAAACCAGCTAGAGAAGGGACAAAAACAAAGTTTTAAAGATACTCTAAAGGTAGAGCTAAACAGCGATGTCTTAAAAACTTTAGAGAATTATAAAATTGAGCTTGTTAATGCTAAACCAAATATTGCAACTAGAGTTGCTTCTCAAAAAACACTAGAAGTACTTACCCAAGCAATGCCATGCTTGATGGGGGGCTCGGCAGATCTATCTGGATCGAATAATACAAAAACTGTTGATCATCAGACATCAAGCAAAGACAACCCGACCGGCAACTACGTTCACTACGGGGTCAGAGAACATGCGATGGCCGCAGCTATGAATGGCATGTCGCTTCACGGGGGCGTAATACCTTATGGAGGTACTTTTTTAGTTTTTACTGATTATTGTAGACCATCCATACGGCTTTCCGCACTCATGAAACTGAGGGTAATTTATGTTATGACCCACGACTCGATTGGACTGGGTGAGGACGGTCCAACTCATCAACCAGTAGAGCATTTAAGTGCCTTGAGGTCGATACCAAACCTAAATGTCTATCGACCTGCAGATGCTGTGGAAACCCTAGAGTGCTGGGAACATGCACTTCGGACCAGCCAAACCCCGTCCATTATCGCCCTCTCACGTCAAAACTTGCCTTTAGTTCGTCACGAGAATAAAGCCGATAATCTTTGCTCAAGGGGAGGCTACATAATAAAGCAGTCTTCGCAAAAAAATACAGAAGTTACTATTGTAGCAACGGGTTCTGAGGTATCCATTGCGTTGGAGGCACAAACAAAACTAGAAAACGATGGTATTCCTACCTGTGTCGTGTCAATGCCATGCCTAGATATTTTCAACGCTCAGAGCGAAAAGTACCAAAATTCAGTAATAACGCCTGAATCCGATGTAATTGTCGTTGAAGCTGGTGTTCAGCAAAGTTGGGACAAGTTGCTTGGTAGATCAGGCGCGTTCATAGGGATGGATAGCTTTGGAGCGTCTGCGCCAGCTAAAGATCTATTCAATCATTATCAAATAACGGCCGAAGGAATAATAAAGGTTGCAACTAAAAAGTTTGTTTCCTCTTAAAAATTTTTGGAGATTTAAGAATGACCACAAATATCGCTATCAATGGATTTGGACGAATAGGTAGATTGGTCCTACGGGCGATTTTTGAAAGCAGAAGAGAAGACCTAAGGGTAGTTGCGGTTAATGATTTAGGCACCGTTGCTACAAACGCACATCTTCTCAAATGGGATAGTAATCATGGGCGATTCCCCGGTGAAATTTCAGTACAAGAAGATGCTATAGATATCGGTTTTGGGCCAATAAAGTTTACCTCAGAACGGGATCCCAAACAACTTCCCCATAAAGAACTAGACGTGGATATCGTTATGGAGTGCACAGGTATATTTACAGATAGAGCGAGGGCTGCTCGGCATATAGAAGGTGGTGCAAAACGCGTGATAGTCTCCGCACCGGGAAAAAATGCTGACATTACTGTCGTCTTTGGTGTTAATCACGATAAAATTACTAAGGAACACGAGGTGATTTCGAGTGCTTCATGCACTACAAATTGCTTAGTCCCAGTAGCGTACGTGCTAAATAATACCGTCGGAATAGAAACCGGTTATATGACGACAGTGCATTCCTATACCGGCGACCAACCAACACTCGATACGTTTCATGGTGACCTTCGTCGGGCACGCGGTGCCGCGTCCTCAATGGTTCCAACATCGACCGGAGCAGCTAAAGCTGTCGGATTGGTCTTACCTGAATTAGCGGGGAAACTAGATGGTGCTGCTATTCGCGTCCCAACATCGAATGTCAGCTTAATTGATTTAAAATTTATGCCTAAACGGAAAACTAATGTAGAAGAAATTAATTCCGCGATGATTGAAGCCGCTAACAATAGCCCACTGAGGGGGATACTTGGGATAAACGATGAACCCCTAGTATCAATTGATTTTAACCATAATCCGAATAGTTCCACTTTCGACCTAAATCAAACACAAGTGCTTGAAGGCGGCTTAGTTCGAGTTCTTGCTTGGTACGATAATGAGTGGGGCTTTTCCACTAGGATGTCAGACACGGCAGCTTTCCTAGCTGACATATTGTAAAACCGCAGATTCTCCAAAACGGCCGTAGACACCCTTAGGGTCAACTGTTAGAAAATAAAAATAGTATGATTTTCTTTGAAAATTGATTGAAGGCATAAGCATGAAGATTAACGGTAATGCTCTACGGGTTGGCAACGTTATAGAACATAACGGGCGATTATGGGTTGCCGTAAAGACTCAAGCGGTAAAACCTGGGAAAGGAGGCGCGTTTAATCAAGTTGAGCTAAAAGACTTGCGCAACGGAAGTAAACTGAACGAAAGATTTAGAGCTGATGAACAAGTTGAACGTGTACGTTTAGATCAACAAAAGGCTCAGTTTTTATTTCGGGAGGACAATATCTTAACTTTCATGGACGCAGAAACTTATGAGCAATTAGAAATAAATGTCTCAATTCTCGGAGACCAAGCCACTTTCCTTCAAGATGGAATGGAGGTCATGATCGAGTCATTTGACGGCGATCCCTTGTCTGTAGTTTTACCGGATACGGCCGCTTATGAAGTGGTTGAAGCCGATGCAGTCGTAAAGGGACAGACAGCATCTTCATCATATAAGCCTGCTGTATTAGAAAATGGTGCCAAAATTATGGTTCCACCCCACATTGAGGCGGGTACCCGTGTGATAATTAAGCCCGAAGATGGTTCATACGTAGAACGGGCTAAAGACTAACCTTTTGACAAACTTGATGGAGAGCTAATGGCAACGCGAACGGCGATAATTAACGTCATGGCCAAAGCATGCTACAAAGCCTCGCGAAATCTGCTGAGAGATTTTGGCGAAGTTGAACAACTTCAGACTTCTCGCAAAGGTCCAGAAAACTTCGTCAAATCCGCTGACGACAAGTCTAAACGAAAATTGCTTGACGAGTTATCTTTTGCGCGGCCCGACTATGGAATACTCGTAAAAGGTGGGGGATTAACCAAAAGTAACGACCCAAAAAATAGAATTTGGATCGTCGATTCCTTGAACGGGTCAAAAAATTTTTCGCATGGAATACCGCATTGGGCAGTTTCTATAGCGTTAGAAGAAGATCAACAAATTGTAGCCAGTGTGATCTACGACGCGACAAGGGATGAGCTCTTTTGGAGCGAAAAGGGTTTGGGAGCGTATTTAAATGATACACGACTACGAGTTTCTGAACGAAGGCACTTATCGACATGTTTTTTAAGCGTAGACCATATTGGCGACAACAAAAGCTTAGGCATTTCTGAAAAACTTTTGGGTACTGTTAACAGCACGAGAAACTTCGGGTCAGAGGCACTAGATTTAGCGTATGTGGCGGCGGGTCGTATTGACGCTTCGTTACAGAGTGATGCGAGGTTGTGGGAAATCGCCGCTGGAATTCTTATGGTTAGAGAGGCGGGAGGGTATGCAACTGACTCATTTGGCAGACCAAAAATATCTAAAGATGGCGCAATAATTTCGGCAAACACCCATATTCATCATGAATTAGTGAAAACTTTACGGTTGTAAAAAACGACTCTTTTGAAAAACTGTTTTCACTAAACCCTACTTCAAGTTGATGAAACCGATCTGATTATATAGTTTATATGCTATGAATATGAACTTTAGGGAGATCAACTATGAAAGAGAAAATATCGATGCAACTCCAGATCCCGTTGGCATTGATAACTGTTACTCTTTTTTCAATCGTCTCACCGCTGGCCCTTTCTGATGATGCGACAACAACAATAGGGCGTCAGATACAGTCAGAAGTTGAAATCAACTTAGAGGTTTTAAACAGCTTACCACCGAATGACGTATCGCTAGGCACCTTTGAAGTAGGCAAGCCAAATAAGAATTTTACGCCAGCTCAAGAAGCAAAAAATAATAGGTCTAAGATTAACACACCAAAGAGCAGCAATAATGTAAGAGTCACAAGTCGCCCAACTAAGCCAATAATCTCACTTTCCAAAACACCGAATTTTCTGCCTCCTAAAAAGAACACGCCAATAAGTGTCCCCAAAAAACCAACCGTCGAGTTAAAAAAAACACATAAAGAAAAAGTTGCGCAGTCCAAGAAAAGGATCAGCGTTGCAAGTAAATCAAGGAATAAAGTAAAAAAGATAAGATCTGCAAGCTCGTTGAATTCTGATAATCGGGAAAAATTGGCAATAATATTCCGTGATGAAAAAGTACAACTTACGAATACTGAGCAAGAAAAGTTAGATAAGGTGGCTATCAAATTACTGAATGAGCCGGATCAGCGCCTCCAACTTGTTGCTTATGCAACAACAGCCTCAGAAAATGCCGGCGCTGCAAGAAGATTATCCCTTCTTAGGGCTTTAGAAATTAGAAATATACTTATAAAAAAGGGTGTTTCCGCAACAACAATGAGCGTCAGAGCTTTGGGAGATAGAGTAAAATCTGATCCACCTGATAGAGTTGACATAATTATGACAAAATAATGGATATTTTTTAAAAGGTTAAGATTTTCCTAAAAGCTCTTTTTCGAGAGGTCCAAAGTGACAAATCCAAACCACTACCTAATCAGAATATTTCTTTTTCTAATTGCTCTTCTCGTACTGGCAGGCTTTTTATTGATACCGTTAAAAGGTGCTTTCATGGCAAACCCTGGGCTCAATGGCCTTATTTTGGCCAGCTTTTTAATTGGCGTGATCTTTATAAGCTCAAAGGTCGCATTGCTTGGGCCTGAGGTTAAGTGGATATCAAATTATCGTGTCGCTTCAGCGACTCGACAGAAAAACCAAAAAGCGCCGAGCTTATTGGCTCCAGTAGCAACAATACTTGCCAGTCGTGGGGACGGTGCCATCAGTCTGTCAACTAACTCTCTGAGATCGTTACTGGATAGTATTGATGCAAGGTTATCGGAGTCTCGCGATATTTCAAGATATCTCATAGGCCTACTGATATTTCTTGGTTTATTGGGAACTTTTTGGGGGTTATTAGAAACCGTAGGCGCCGTGGGAAGCGTCATAGATGGGCTATCCCTCAAGGATGATAATTTACAAGGAGCTTTCTCCAACCTAAAAGAAGGTCTAGCTGCACCTTTAGCAGGTATGGGAACCGCATTTAGTTCTTCTTTATTCGGATTAGCAGGGTCATTAGCGCTAGGTTTCTTGGATCTTCAACTAGGACAAGCCCAAAATCGTTTTTACAAAGATTTAGAGGAATGGCTGTCGGGCCTCACAAAATTAAGCTCTGGGGGAAGTGGTTTTGTCGAGGGTGAAACTTCCGCCAGTGCTTACCAAGCCGCTCTATTTGAACAAACCGCAGAGAGTTTAGATAGGTTACAGCGTGTAATAGTTCGAAACGAAGACCAACGATTGGCCAATAATAAAAGTTTAGTCAAAATGAACGATCAGATTTCATCAGTTTTAAATGAAATTAAAGATGGAAATGCTCTTTTGCATAAATTACTCGAAACGCAAAATAAATTGTTAAATTGCACCTTGGCAACATTGCCCAGCGAACAAACTGAAATACTTGAAGCTACAAAAACTCATCTCAAAAACATTGAAAATACAGCGGGACTTTTACTTGAAGACATACGATCTGGCCGTGACAACTCTACAGATGAGATAAGGCAGGAAATCAGATTATTGGCTCGAACGATAGCTGCACTTGCAGAAGACACAGAATAAGTTAGAGGATTAACTCGGAATGACAGGTTCTGTCCGCCACAACAGAATGCGTGAAAATACTACTTGGCCGGGCTTTGTAGATTCTCTTGCAGCACTACTAATGGTTATAATATTCGTTCTTATGTTATTTGTAGTTGCTCAATTCTACTTAACCCAGGCACTTTCGGGCCGGGATAAAGACCTGCTTCGACTGCAGAGTCAAATTAATGAATTAGGAGAATTACTAGCACTTGAAAAAGTAGCAAACAAAGAATTACAAACAACGATCACGCAGTTAAAATTCGATTTAGAAACCTCAAATACTGAAAGAGACAAGCTTACAAATCAAGTCGCACAACTCATCATCACAGGAGATCAACTTCGCGAAAAGTTGGTCGTTGCCGCCGATACAGAAGAAAAATTAACCAATCAAATAAATACATTAGAAACTAAAGCGGTTGATTTGGAGAAAAACCTGAAAAATAGCAGTGAGATAGCCCGCTTAACAAAAATCGAGCTAGATAAATCCATTTTACAATTAACTAATCTGGAAAAGGAACTTGCCGCAAAGAAAAGAGAAAATGATAGTGCCCAGCAACAGATTCAAAATAGTGAGTTTCAGAAAGAGAAGCTTAAGCGAGAAATCGATGAAGCCCGCAGATTACTTGATAAAATAATTATAAAACTCTCGAAAGAAAAATTTAAGCTAGTTGCTGCGGAAAAATTATATTCCAAGTTAAAAGACGAAAAAAAGTCATCCAACCAGCGTCTTAATGAGCAGATTGAAGCATTACGAAAAGAAATTGCCCTCCTCAATAAAACCCTAGAAGCAGCAGAGAGAGAAGCCGAGGAAAAAAATGTTCGGATACTCGATCTAGGGAAAAAGTTAAATAGAGCTTTAGCCTCGAAGGTTCAAGAGCTCGCAAGGTTTAGATCAGAATTTTTTGGAAAACTCCAAGAAGTTCTTAAAAATCGGAAAGATATACGAATTGTAGGGGACCGCTTCGTTTTTCAATCCGAAGTGCTTTTCGCGTCTGGCGCAGCTAAAATAGGCATCAATGGGAAAAAAGAGCTAATCAAGTTAGCAAATACATTGAATAAAATTACCCCAAAGATCCCACAAAATATTGATTGGATACTCCAGGTGGAGGGCCATACCGATCATATACCAATCTATAATGCAAAGTTCCAAAGCAATTGGGATTTATCCTCAGCCCGTGCTATTTCAGTTGTTGAATTTCTTATAAAAAAGGGGGTAAAACCAAGTCGACTTTCAGCTGCAGGCTTTGGAGAATTTCAGCCACTTGATAGACGCCGGGATGAGATAAGTAACCGCCGCAATAGAAGAATAGAAATCAAACTCACTCAAAGATAAATCTACCCTTGAACCCGCACTCATATTAACTATCCTCAGCGGTGAACTTAGTGGTTGTAAAATCCCAAAAAAGACGCTATACCCTGCCCGTAATTTGTGGCGCACGAAAAGGGGTCTTACATGAAAGCTGATATTCACCCAGACTACCATATGATAAAAGTGGTTATGACTGACGGGACTGAATATGAGACCCGCTCTACCTGGGGTTCCGAGGGCGACGTAATGCGGCTAGATATAGATCCTAAAACGCACCCAGCATGGACAGGCCAAAGACGCATTATAGACAGTGGCGGGCGTGTTGCACAATTTAACAAACGCTTTGCTGGTCTCAGTGTAAAATCTTAAAAATCTAATTTTTTTTCTTCCAGACCTTGTAATTTAAATTGTACGAACAATATAAGATGTGGTCGCTCAATCCGAGGACCACACAACTAAACCGGTCCGGCCACGACGGCGGATCAACATTACGTCCACTTTGCTTTTTAAGGAGGAATCGGACATGCATAGAATTGATTTTACACCCGTATTTAGATCTACGGTCGGCTTTGATAGAATGGCCCGTTTGGTCGACGCAGCTTTCCAAGCTTCAGAGGGTTCTAACACCCAAAGTTATCCACCCTACAACATTGAAAAACTTTCTGAAGATGCCTATCAGATAACGATGGCTGTTGCTGGATTTTCCGAACAGGATATCGATATAACAGTTAAGGAAAACAGCCTATTGATTTCTGGGCAGATAGGGAAAGCTTCCGACAATTCAGAGAGAACTTATCTACATCGTGGCATCGCATCACGCTCCTTCGAACGGCGATTTGATTTAGCGGACCACATCATCGTGACGGAAGCCGATCTTGAAAATGGTCTTCTCAACATTTCCTTGGTGAGAGAAATTCCAGAAGAGAAGAAGCCAAGGAAAATAAACATTGGCTCCAAGGCACCAAAACTCGCAAAAAGTGCTGCTTAATTAAAGCTCTTCAACTACTGTGAGCAGGGAGTCACAATTCTCTGCTCACAGCCACATTCCCTAAGGCTATAGATTTTTTTAGGATGACGTTTCTTTAACGATATGCGGTTCACATCGTCACAACAACTCGATTCCTGAAGGAAGATCAACCTAAAGACTAGTTATTTGAATAAACTTGATTATTGAAAAAATTTGATAAAATTTCAATCGTTTGATCTGGCTGCTCTGTCATCATCATATGGCCTGCGCCCTCTAAAATAATTGTCTTGGAGTTATGGAGTGCTTGAGCTAACTCCTTTGTTCCTTTTGGTGGGGTCATTCTGTCATCTTCACCAAGCAACAACAAAGCTGGGCATTTTATTTGACCTGCACTTTCTAAACCGCCTTCCCAGAGATTGCACGCATTGAGATCGTTCCCTAAGACCCCTGGCTTACTTGCTTCAAGTAATCTCATACTTGCACCAGCAATCCAACTACCCGGTGCTTTATGACCGCCTATTTGAGCTTTGCGTCCAACACCCCAGCCAACAATAGTCTCGAAAGCCCCATGTTTATTATCTATAGCGCTCGTGAGTAAATCTGGGTGCACTTCAATTTTTGGTAGTGTTCCTAAAAGTGCTATTTTCTGTATCTTCTTTTCTAATTTTGCCCCACCGCAAAGAGCTATAAGTGAGCCCATCGAGTGACCAACCATACCAACATTATCTAAATCCAGACAATCAATTAGCTCACATAGCCAATCCGAATATTCTTCTATGGTTGTACACGCTGGTCCTTCCGATTTTCCGTGGCCGGGTAAATCTAGGTTCACTACAGTGAAGCCATGATGAGCAAAAAAACGCGCCTGCATAGACCATACCGTCCGATCCATTCCGGCTCCATGTATAAATATTATTGTTCGCTCAGTATTACTAAATTTTGCTCCACCCGTAGAAAAAAAAACACCCTTACCATTAACTTGTGTTTCCATAATCAAACCACCTTGCGAATTGTGGCAGCACGCAAAGCCTGTTTGAGGTCAGCTTTAAGGTCGTCAATATTTTCTAAACCGACTGATAAACGAACTAGGTCTTCCGATAGGCCTGCCTTTTTCATAGTATCAGCGTCCATTTGTTGATGGGTGGTACTAGCTGGATGTATAACTAGCGACTTTGCATCACCAACATTTGCCAGGTGAGACCAAACATGGAGCCTCTCGATAAAAGTTTTACCCGCTTCTCTTCCCCCCTTGATTCCAAAGGCAATCATGGAGCCCGCTCCTTTAGGCAAAAGTTCTGACGCTAGAGCTTTATCAGGATGATCATCCAACTCTGGATATACTACCCATTCAACTGCGTCTGAACCACCTAGAAATTCTGCAATCTCCCTTGCATTACTAACATGTTTGTCCATTCTAAGTGGTAACGTTTCGATACCTTGTAAAATGTGAAATGCTGTTGTAGGAGACATGCAGGCTCCAAAGTCTCGAAGCCCTTCTGCTCTCGCTCTCATTATAAATGCCTGTGGACCAAACTCCTCGACAAAATCTAAGCCATGGTAGCCGTCATAAGGCTCCGTAAGCGTTGGGAAAAGGCCTGATCCCTCCCAGTCAAACTTACCACCATCAACTAGAAGGCCGCCAATAGCAACCCCATGACCGCCTAGCCACTTTGTCGCTGAGTGCACTATGAGGTCGGCGCCGTGGTCAAAAGGTTTACACAAGTGCGGTGTGGCGAAGGTGGAATCTAACATAAGCGGCAGTCCCGCCTCATGCGCCACGCTTGCGATAGCGGGTATATTTAGGACCTCTAAACCAGGGTTCCCAATTGTTTCGCCAAATACTAACCTAGTCTCTGGTTTAATTGCTGACCTAAAACCGTCCACATCACGAGGATCAACTTTTGTGGTTGTTATTCCAAATCGTGGCAAAGTGTGACTAAACAAGTTGTGCGTTCCACCATATAGAGCACTAGACGCAACAATATGTCCCCCTTGTCCCATGATAGTCAGAATACCTAATACTAACGCGGCATGTCCGCTAGCCGTTGCCACGGCACCAACACCCCCTTCAAGTGCCGAAATTCTCTCTTCTAATACTGCTGTGGTTGGATTAGAGATTCTTGAATAGATATGCCCAGGTCTCTCTAAGTTAAACATAGAGGCCGCATGATCCACTCCTTTAAAAACGTAGGACGTCGTCTGATATATGGGGACGGCCCTAGAACCGTTTTCGGAATCAGGTGTTTGTCCAGCATGTAATGACAGCGTATCAAATTCAAAAATATTTCCCATAGATGTCATATCTTCCTCCAATCGTGTCGTGGCTGCATTTTGCGGTTCTGCGTATCACAAGCTATAAAGCGTCCTTAAAAAAGAAACAGAAGAAAATAAAAGAGGGTCACTCATCTGTTAGCAAGAGATAATCATTTTTTTTAGGCTACCGAATACTATCTGCAATTGCCTGACCAAGTTCCTTGGTATTTGCTTGTCCACCAAGATCTGGCGTTTTCGGCCCACCCTCCGATATCACTTCTTCGATAGCCCGGACAATTTCATCTGCTGCCTCTCTATAGCCATGATGTTTGAGCATCATAGAACCTGACCAGATTTGGCCAATCGGGTTTGCTATCCCTTTCCCCGCTATGTCAGGTGCTGATCCATGCACAGGCTCGAACATAGATGGTAAGTCCCCGTCTGGATTAATATTCGCTGACGGCGCAATGGCAATCGATCCTGCTACAGCTGGTCCGAGATCCGACAAGATATCCCCAAATAAATTTGAGCCGACTACGACATCAAACCAATCAGGATGCAATACAAAATTAGCTGTCAATATATCGATATGATATTGGTCTGTGGACAACATTGGATATTCTTCCGCTATGAGAGAAAATCGTTCATCCCAGTATGGCATCGTGTGAATAATACCGTTTGACTTTGTCGCAGATGTAACTTTTTCCAGACCTAGTTGCTTACAAAGTTCAAAGGCATATCGAAGGATTCTATCTGTGCCAAACTTGGTAAAAATTGACTCTTGTATCGCTACTTCATGATCAGTACCACGATGTAATCTGCCACCAATTTCAGAATATTCCCCCTCATTATTCTCGCGAACCACCCAAAAGTTTATGTCTTCGGGGCCCCTATTTGCCAGCGGACATGGCATTCCTTTCAACATTCTGACGGGTCGAAGATTAACGAATTGTTTCATTTCTCTACGGATTGGAATTAATAATCCCCAAAGAGAAATATGATCGGGGACACCAGGGTAACCACAAGCTCCCAGAAATATCGAGTCAAAATTCTTCAGAGTTTCAATTCCATCATCAGGCATCAATTTACCTGTCTTATGGTATCTTTCGCATCCCCAATCGAATTCGGTAAATGAATATTCAATGTTATATTTCCTGCCAACGGCTTCGAGAACTTTTAAACCCTCCGGAATCACTTCCCAACCAATCCCATCACCAGGAATAACTGCGATTTTAAGTTTTGACATAATTCGCTCCCATGCGTACCCCTGTCTATTTATAAGATAGTTATTCGCATCAAACAATCTCGGTCTTTTCTGAACTACATTCGGTTAAAAACTTAATGCCATCAAAATGAGTTAGCTTGAGGACCAGTCTCGTTTTCTTTGTTACAATATGCTAATGAAGTTTGATATCTTGGGATCTTAAGCTTAAGTAGTCTCAATGACCTTGTTCAATTCTTATTTCAAAATTATCCGTCTGGAAATTCCAAAATGATAGACCTTAGAAGCGATACAGTAACCAAACCATCGCCAGAAATGTACGCGGCAATGGCAAATGCCGAAGTTGGCGATGATGTTTATAGGGATGATCCAACAATAAACGAGCTAGAAGAATTAGTCGCCGATACACTAGGATTTGAAGCTGGACTATTCGTGACATCTGGGACGCAATCAAATTTCACGTCAGTTTTAACACATTGCGGCCGAGGCGAAGAGTATATCATTGGCGAGAGCTATCACATATATAAATCAGAAGCCGTTGGCACAGCAGCTCTAGGCGGCGTCATACCGCAAACAGTTCCGGTGCTAGAAGACGGATCTATTGACATTGAAGTGGCTATTGGAAAAGTAAAATCTGATGATATGCACTTTCCTCGGACCAAACTTCTTTGTCTTGAAAATACATATAATGGTAAACCGCTGTCACCCAAATATATGCAATGCGCTACGGCTGCTGCAAGAAAAGTTAATCTTCGCTCGCATCTAGATGGCGCTAGGTTAATGAATGCTGCCATTGCCAACAAGTGTACACCAAAAGAATTAGCGAGTAGCTTTGATACCGTTTCTCTTTGCTTATCAAAAGGCCTCGGCGCGCCAGTTGGATCTGTTTTGGTGGGAAACCAGGATTTTATCAATGAAGCAAGAAGGGTCCGAAAGATGCTAGGTGGGGGGATGCGGCAGGCTGGCATTCTCGCTGCTTGTGGCATTGTAGCGATGAAAAACCAGGTCGATCGGCTAATTCAAGATCACGCTTTAGCAGCTCGGCTAGCTTCTGAGTTAGCCCAAATACCAGATATCGAAACCGAACCTCAGGGCGCGAGTACCAATATGGTATTCATCAAAGTAGAAGATAAATATAGAGCGCCGTTGCAAAGCTTTCTTAAAAAAGAAGGCATACTGATAGGTGGGCGTCCACCAACATTTCGCTTGGTATTACACCGGGATATCACGGAAGACGACGTAAATAAAACAGTTTCCGGAATTGCCAAATTTTTTCGCATTCTTTCATAGTAAGGCTTAACTAATCTTTCCAAAAAACAGGTATATTCGGCCGAAATAACACTGCTAGCAAAACGCAGCCAAAAAGTGCGTAAACTCCGCAGACTAAGGAAATATACTCTATCCTTATATTCATATCGATAAGTAGGCCAAAAACGGCGGGGCCAAGAGCGCTCGCAATAACTTGAATACCAGCTACCATGGCCTTAATCGAACCTAGATGAAGTACGCCATATAATTCGGCCCACATGGTTGAAATTATCGTTGCCGTAGCTCCTCCGGTCGTACCCGCCAACGCCATAAATAATACTATGGTCCAAGAAGCATCGCAAAACGCTATGACAAGAGTAGAACATACCATAGGGAGCAAATAAAATGGCGTCAAACTTAGCGCGCCAAATCGATCAACTAGCACTCCTGTAACAATAGACATAGCAACCTGACAAACTGCGTAAATAGAAAAACAGGATGCATAAAACCCAAGATCCCAGCCTTTAACGTCAGTTAGGTGTACTTGGTGAAAATTCAAACCAGTTATTATGAATGCAGATGACATTAGCGCCGCCATAGACAAAAAGAACCTTATATCTCTCAGCACGTCACTGCGTGTCCACTGTTTCGTGACATGACTATCGCTTCTCTTATTGTGAGGCACTTCACGTGCCAAAAACTTTAAGTGCCGTTGTTTATGTCCTTTCAATAACCAAAGTAATAAGAATGGGGCAGTCACAAACAAAAAAATAGCGCTTGTAGCCCAGACCTCCCGCCAGGCCACTAAAGTCAATACCAATACGGAAGCGAATGGAAAAATAGCCTGACCACTAGGAAATCCCAAAGCCGCGAGGCTTACGGCTTTTCCCCTGCTAAAGTCGTCAAAGTATCTGGCCATTGTAACTGTTGCGGCTTGACTTAATAAGCCTTGCCCCATCAACCGAAGAAGGAAAATAGCCACTACCAATGTGATTACGCCTTGAGCTACGGACATTAACAAGCAAGCACCAACTAGCCCTAGACAAAGGCAAACAGCGTAAAACCTCAAATCTACTCGGTCTATTATTTTACCTAGCCAGATAAGAATAAAACCACTCGAAAGTGTGGCAACAGCGTAGATGTTCCCAAAATCCCCATGGCTGAGATTAAAAGCTGCTCTTAATTCGCCGCTGTACATTGCTATGTAGAACGTTTGACCAAATGTTGATAAAAGCGCTGCTAAGTAACCAAAACCAATGAATCGTAAGTTTTGTCTTAAGAAATATAGATAATACAATACGACTTCCTTAACTTCGCCAATTAAGGGTCGTTGGCTTTATCGGATTAACAAATGGTTGTTTATTTTTTACAGCCTGTCTATAGGATTTTTTGAATCGAAAGTCCCACCTGGCTTTAACGTCCGCATCATAAATCGACATCAAGTTCGGTTCGTACTCTAAACCTCTCTGCTGCTTTTCTGCAATATCCCTTAAAGCAAAAGGTTGCCCCCCTTTTTGACGACCTCGCACTATAGGCTCACCAAGTAAATTTAATGATAAGAGAAGCCTGGACTCCAGTCCGTTAGAACGGATTGGAAAGTGCCAAATATCGCTAAGGAAGCCGTCTTCTTGATTTGTGATCATAATTCTTCACAGTGCCATCACATACCAGACCAAGCAATAAGCTAAGCTAAAGAATTTTGTAAAGAAATAATATAAATCGTTAAACGGTCAGTTTATTCTTGGATGGTGGAATAAACAAACGTCTCAAACCAATTATTTATGCGATTAAAAGCAGCGGAAGCCCCTTCTGCGTCGCCTTCGGCTAAAGCTTTCGCCGCTTGTGAATGTAGGCGCGAAGCAAGCCCAATGTCGGTTGATGCGCCATGATGCGCAAACCAAAAACGCCTCGTCAGCGGCTGTATTAAACGACACATCTTTCTTGCGTGTTCGTTACCCATAGCCAACATACACAAATTGTTAAATTCACTGTCTAGTCTTATTTGGGCAACGCTATCATTACTTGTACTCACGCTATCAAATTCTTCCGCCAGTCTCGAAAATTCGTGTCTTTGCGTAGATGTAGCTCTTGAAGCCGCAGCCCTCGCTACTGATGTGTCCAAGCTTCGACTAACTTCAAGTAAGCGCAAAACTGAAAGAGCATCTACTTCAGACACCTTAATGCCCCGCCGCGGCAGCACGCTTAGAAGACCAGCTGTCGCTAAGTGTTGGATGGCTTCTCTAACGGGAGTTCTTCCAATGCCGATAGACTCAGCAAGTTCCCTTTCAGTAACAAATATCCCGGGTTTAAACTCCAACCTGACTATTTTATCTTCTAGTCTATCATAGGCTAGTTCTTTGAGACTATCTGTTGCTTGCGGTTTTGATAATTCGAGGTCTAAGGCGATTGATCTGTAGAAGTCCATGCGAAAAAAGGGTTCCTTTTAATACATTTTTTTGTGAGGTAATTTTAAAAAACTTCAACGCTATACTAACAATGTGCCATGAATTATTTGAAGTGAATGTTTACAGAAGTGTGCGGATAATACATCCCTAAAACAAATGGCTTATATGTGATAATTAACAAACTGTTGATTCACCAACGACTGTTGTTCGGTGCATTATCCGCTTTTGATTTCTATCCCAAGGCCGCCCTCTATGTAGGACAGTCCGGTTATCCCAAACAACTAGATCGTTTTTTTCCCAAGAATGTGAGTAAACAAAATCTGGATGAGTAATTGTCTCGTTCAGCTCTGCTATTAGTGTTCTACTCTCTTCTAGTTCCCATCCTTCAATATAAGATGCGTGGGCGCCCAAAAATAGATTTTTCTTCTTATGAACTGGGTTTTCTCTAACCATTGCCTGCCGAACTGGCGGAACTTCAGCCTTATTGTCGCTTGTTAATAAGTTTGGATCGATTAGAGCGCGCGAATAGGCAAAATCATGTACACAAACTAAATCATCGAATTCCATTTTTCTCTGATCGGCAAGAGAGCCGTAGGCAGATCTCATAGATGCAAATTGTGTTTCACCGCCTGTAGAGGGGACTTCCCTCGCTGAAAGCAAAGACATCAAAGCAGGCACTCGCTTAAAAGAGCTATCTGTGTGCCACATTTGGTTGCCAGTATTGAAGACCATCCTTTTGTCTTCAGGTGGAATAACTTCATTCTGTTGGTCAACATTGGATAAAACCGTCATAACGGTTCCGCCACCTTCGGGGTTGGAGTTAACCGTGGTCTCCAAGGAACCAAACCGCTTAGAAAAACTAATTTGGTCCTCGTCTGAAAGGGGTTGTCCTCTAAAAACAAGCACCGAATAGTCATCAAATGCTTTTTTGATATCTACAAAATCATTTTCCAAGAGCTGGCTAAGAAGCACATCACAATCTATTTCCGCTCCAATATGCTCAGTTATTTTTTTAATGGAGATAGCCATCAAAACTTTCGCGAGATTGTTAAAAAATTTGCTATCAAAAACGTATTTTAGCGCTACGGTAAATCGATCAAAAAAAGAGGTCCAGTAACTCTACCATTTCCAAGAAAAACATCAGTTGCTTGATCTCAATAGTAAGAGCCTGCTAAATTCTTTCACTTATCAAAATAAATATTGGCTTAAAATGACAGAGTTTGCTGTAGGAATTGATATCGGAGGGACATTCACCGACGTTGTAGCACTAGATTTAAAAAGTGGTAAATACGCAACGGCAAAAGTTTTAACAACACCAGAGGACCCTCAAATTGGAGCAATCAACGGTGTTGATAAAATTTTAGAACAAATTGGAGACCCAAAGCAAATCAAGCGGCTTGTTCACGCTACAACCTTGTTTAGCAACGCACTAATCGAGAGAAAAGGTGCAAAGACTGGCCTAATAACAACGATGGGCTTCAAGGATACTCTCCAGCTTGGCAGGGAGCGAAAATATGACATTTACGATCTCTTTCTGACTTATCCATCACCGCTTGTTCCCACAGATCTGAGGTATGAAGTCGAGGAAAGAATAAGCTCGAATGGCGAAGTCCTTACGCCTTTAGATGAAAACGGTTTATTAAAATCAGCCAAAGAGCTCCAATCAAAAGGGGTTACCTCTATCGCGATCGCATTTCTTAATTCAAATGCTAAGCCCAAGCATGAAAAAATTGCATCACAAATTTTATCGAAAAACTTCCCCAACCTATCCTTAACACTATCCTCTGACATTAGTCAGGAGAGTGGGGAATTTGAACGCACGTCTACTGCCACCATAAACGCCTACATAAAACCATTAGCTGCCGATTATATACAAAAGTTAGGGCTAGCTCTTAAAAACAAAGGAATCCAAGCCCCTTTAATGCTTATGCTTTCAAATGGTGGGCTCACAAATACCTTGGAAGCAAAACGTCGCCCCGTGGATTTACTGGAGTCTGGCCCCGCAGGCG
>Ga0160422_10000589_pt1 | contig 22235 bp, 20 predicted proteins | sample Fk160mmetaG_FD_108192 | JGI IMG/M metagenome (GOLD analysis project Ga0160422, IMG submission 108192) | Marine microbial communities from the Central Pacific Ocean - Fk160115 60m metaG | ecosystem: Environmental > Aquatic > Marine > Oceanic > Photic zone | place: The Central Pacific Ocean...
AATAACTAAGTTATCTTGATCGTTACCAAAAACTGCACTAACTCGGTCAGTAGGATCTGATAAATCAACATAAAATCTATAAATTGTACCATGACCATGACTAGAAGCCGATGCTTCTACTGTGAGTGAATACTGTGCAGATAGGTCCGTGAAAAGTGTACAAGAAAGTAAAGCCAAAATGGCTAGGCGAATGTTCTTAAACATGATTTTTAGATAATTTTACTCGCTAAATATACGGCTAATCGAAATAAATAAGTCAATTATCTATAAAAAATTAAAATTTATCGGGTTTATTATATTACTCGGCATATTTCTTCCCTACTAAAATAACAGACCCTAATTTTGTGTACTAACGACTAAACAAAACAAAATCAATGTTTGAAAATCTACAAGAAAGATTTGAAAGAGCCTTTAAAGTTTTAAAGGGCCATGGACAAATTACAGAGGTCAATGTTGGAGAGACCTTGAAAGAGGTTAGAAAGGCATTATTAGATGCCGATGTAGATTTCAAGACAGCTAAGGAATTTGTAAATAGAGTAAAAGAAAAAGCATTAGGCCAACACGTACTTACAGCTCTTAAACCCGGCCAAGTCCTTGTAAAAATTACTCAAGAGGAGCTTACAGAGCTCATGGGTAAAGCTGCTGCGCCATTTGAGATTAAAGGAAATCCCTTTGTAGTTCTCTTAGCTGGTCTTCAAGGTGCGGGGAAAACAACACATGCGGGTAAGCTTGCAATGCACATTGCATCTAAAGGCAAAAAGCCCCTTCTGATTGCATGTGACGTATATAGACCTGCTGCAATTGATCAATTAAAAGTAGTCGGTGAAAGTATAGGTGTTGAAGTGTATTCAGAGGAGGACGTGAAGGACCCTGTTGGAATTGCAACCAGAGGTATAAAGCATGCAAAAAAGAATGGATTTAACGCAGTAATTGTCGATACTGCTGGACGACTTGCTGTCGATGAGGCAATGATGGACGAAATCGAAGCCGTAAGTAAGGCGGTTAAAGCCCAAGAAACTTTATTTGTTGTTGACGCAATGACTGGTCAAGACGCTGTGAATACTGCAAAAGCATTTAATGACAGAATTGATTTTGACGGAGTTATACTAACAAAATTAGATGGTGATGCAAGAGGTGGATCAGCGCTTACGATATACGATAAGGTAGGCAAACCCATTAAGTTTGTTGGAGTAGGTGAAAAAATGGATGCCTTGGAAACTTTCCACCCAAATAGAATGGCGGAAAGAATTTTAGGCATGGGAGACGTTGTTACTCTTGTTGAAAGAGCCCAAAAATTTGTAGACGAAAAAGAGGCAAAAAAGCTTGAGGAAAAGATAAAAAAAAACAAGTTTGACCTTGAGGACTTTTTAGGCCAAATCCAACAGATAAAAAAGATGGGTAACGTTAAGGACCTTCTGAGTATGGTGCCCGGAATGAGCAAGACTTTAAAAGGTGTAGACATTGATGATGATGCATTTGTTCAAGTTGAAGCAATCATTAGATCGATGACGCCCAAGGAAAGATCTAATCCTAATGTTTTGGATTCTAGCAGAAAAAAAAGAGTAGCTAAAGGATCTGGCACTCAGCTTGAAGATGTAAACAAACTACTCAAGCAATTTAACGATATGAAAAAGGTGATGAATATGATGAGTAAAGGAGGAAGAGGCAGAATGCCTTTACCAGGAATGAGACGATGAGTTACCAACTACTAGACGGAAGAGCTACATCGCTCAAGGTACAGGAATCTATTGCTTCTGAGGTAGAAAGTAGAATCTCTAAAGGATTAAAGCGCCCACATTTAGCCGCTGTTTTGATTGGTAACGATGCTGCAAGCAAAGCATATATTGGTCATAAAGTAAAAGCCTGTGAAAAGGTTGGGTTTAAGAGCACTATTGTAGCAAGAGGTTCGGACATAAGCGAATACGAATTACTTGGGATTGTTGATGAACTCAATAACGATCCACATATAGATGGTTTTATAGTTCAGCTTCCCCTACCCTCACATATAAACTCTCAAAGAGTAATTGAGGCAGTCTCGCCAATTAAGGATGTTGATGGATTTCATCCAGAGAATGTGGGCAAGATGGCATTGGGCTTAAAGACATTTAAACCAGCAACACCAGCAGGTGTAATTACTTTACTTAAGCATTACAACATCAATACTGAAGGTTTGCATGCGGTTGTAATTGGCAGGAGTGACATCGTTGGCAATCCTATGTCAGCTCTTTTGAAGATGAATACCGTTCCTGGAAATTGTACTGTTACTCAATGTCACAGCAGAACTGTGGATTTAAAATTCCATACTCTTCAAGCTGACATTATTGTTGCCGCTATTGGAAGACCAAACTTCATTACTGAAGATATGGTCAAGGAAGGGGCAATTGTAATTGATGTTGGGATTAACCGAATAGAAGATTCGACTCGGAAATCAGGAAGCAGATTAGTGGGAGATGTGGATTTTGATAATGTTGCAGATAAATGCAGTTGGATAACTCCAGTACCAGGTGGCGTAGGACCTATGACGATTGCTACACTTTTAGAAAACACTCTATTAGCTGCCTATGGGAAATAGCTCGGACAAATTCTGGATGACTCGGGCACTCGAGCTGGCCATTCAGGGAAAGAGCAAAACCCAACCAAATCCCATGGTGGGATGTGTAATTGTATTAGATGGTGAAATTATTGGAGAGGGGTTTCACGAAGAATACGGTAGTGCTCACGCTGAAGTAAACGCTATCAATTCTATAAAGGACCAGAATTTTGATTTAAGTAAGGCAACAGCTTATATAAGCTTGGAGCCATGTTCTCATTTTGGGCTAACCCCACCCTGTGCTAATCTACTTGTAAAAAAAGGAATCGGCCGGGTTGTTACAGCGATGGAAGACCCCAATCCCAATGTAAAAGGTAAGGGCCATAAAATATTAGAATCTAATAACATCAAAGTTGATATTGGAGTACTCGAGAAGAATTCTAGAGAAATGAATAGGATTTTCTGCCATCTTCAAAATTCACCTCTTCCCTATATTACTTTAAAATGGGCACAAAGCAAAGATTCATTTATAGACCCAGAAACCAATGCATCAAGAGGTAGAGGTTCGTTTATGATTTCATCAAAAGAAAGCTCATCAATAGTCCAAAGCCTAAGATCTCATCACAACGCAATTCTAGTAGGAAGAAAAACTGTCGAAATTGACAACCCCAAACTAACCGCTCGCGAAGAGAATGGTGTTAACCCAATTAGACTTGTGATTGATCCTCAATGCAAATTGGAAAGCGACTACTTTGATATAATTATTTGCAATTCAGATTTTCAGAGTAATGCAAAAGCAGAATTGTGCTTTGGGCTTGAAAAAGGATTGAAACACGTTCTTATTAAACTGAGGAAACTAGGCGTTTACAGTATCCTAGTTGAGGGTGGCGCAAGTACACTACAGAGTTTTATTGATAATGAGGTTTGGGATGAGGCATATGTTTTTGAATCATCTGAAGAATTAAAAAAAGGGCTTAAAGCACCGCAAATTGATCTATCTGAATTTGACCAAAGCGCAGTAGGATTTGATACACTATATCACTTGATAAAATGACGGATTTAATCTTGTGCATATTAAGTACTGGAGGCATCTTTTTAGTCTTTAGATATTTCAAAAATTTTGGTGTGAATACGCCAATGGCTATCGTGATAAACTATGCCGTTGCAGCTGGTTTGGGCTGGAGCTTAGCTGGTGGATTAGAAGCGATGAAACAAGCAACAAGTGAACCGTGGTTTGTGACTACTTCTCTAATGGGTGCAGGGTTTTTATTCCTGTTTAATATGATAGCGCTTTGCACTCGCGAACTAGGGGTTGCGATCGCATCCGTTTCAACAAAGTTGAGCTTGATTATCCCTGCAACAATTTTTATCCTAATTGATCCAAACGATAATTTAAGCGTCGAAAAACTTGCTGCTTTTGCTCTTGCTATAGTTGCAATCCTTTTTTCAAGTTTAGGTAAGATAGAAGTATTTAAAAACCCAAACCGTCTCCTTATCATCGTTCCTGCAATAATATTCTTAGGTTCTGGAGGGATTGATTTGGTTTTTGGACTCAATAGTGATGCAAATCCTCTAATTTTCACATCAGTTCCATTCAGTGTAGCATTTGCAATTGGGCTTGCGATAAGAGTTATACCCAAGTACAGGCATAAGCTAACAGCGAAAGAAGTTTTAGGCGGAGTGGTCTTAGGGGTTACAAATTTTGGATCTCTTTATTATCTACTTGGTGCATTTGAAAATAGTGGCCTTGACAAATCTTCTGTCATCCCATCATTAAATATAGGTGTAATCATTTTCAGTACCTTATCGGCTTTTTTATTATTCAAAGAAAAACCCAGCAACAAAACCACTTGGGGTCTTGCGCTGGGCTTAATAAGTATTAGTATTTTCTTATTCGTCGCCTAAGGTGTCGAGATAATCTTGGTTATCTCTATCTCTCTGCATAGGATTTCTGAATTCACCTACACTTCCTCCATTCTTATAAATTTGGAAGCGTGTTGGTTGAGGTCTGTGAGGCCAATAGTTATTAGACATGTCGCAATCAGCAGTCTCCTCCATAGGGTCTAATACTATTTGGGTTGCAGGCTGGCTTGTTTCAAAAACCTTAGTCACCGTTGGCTCGCTCATTCTCCAAATCTCAGCAGGTATTCTATGCAAGTCTGACGTGCCATCAGAAAATTGGAATTCTATAATCAACGGCATTACTAGACCACCGTGATTCTTGAAAGTAATTTCGTAGAAATTCTTACCACTATTTAATAGCGCCTGCTCTTCAGCTGTGAGGTCTTCTAACATTTGGCTGTATTCTACCCTGTCGAGGTCAAGAACCTCGTATTTTCCAGTAGTAGTGTAGTAGTCGTTAAGAGTTGGGTCTGCCTCAAGATAAGTTTGCTCAATATCCTTAGCGTTTCTAATATGGCTTATATCATCGCGAACAAGAGCGTCCTGCTGCTTTCTAAATTGTGCTTCCACTTCAGGATTCTGAGTATTAATCTGCATCCATTCTACGTTTTCTAAGCTAATATCACAGTGGTCGTTCGTGTAGAACCATCCTCTCCAGAACCAATCTAGATCAACACCTGATGCATCTTCCATTGATCTAAAGAAATCAGCTGGAGTTGGATGCTTAAAAGCCCAACGTCTACAGTACTCCTTAAAAGCATGGTCAAAAAGATCACGACCCATAATTGTTTCCCTAAGAATATTCAATGCTGTTGCTGGCTTACCGTAAGCGTTTGGGCCAAACTGATAAATTGACTCAGAGTTTGTCATAATTGGAGAAATCCTCTTCTTATCACCACCCATATAATCTGTAATATCTCTAGCAGATCCACGACGTGATGGATAGTTTCTGTCAAACTCTTGTTCAGTTAAGTATTGAACAAACGTGTTTAAACCTTCATCCATCCACGTCCACTGACGTTCGTCAGAGTTAATAATCATTGGGAAGAAGTTATGACCTACCTCATGGATGATTACTGAAATCATTCCATGTTTAGTTCTTGATGTATACGTTCCATCTGGTTCAGGACGACCTCCGTTAAAACAAATCATTGGGTACTCCATACCTATCCACTTTGAGTGAACTGATATTGCTACTGGATATGAATAATCAATGGTGTACTTAGAATACGTTTTTAAGGTTTGGGCTACAGCTTTAGTGCTGTACTGCTCCCAAAGAGGGTTACCTTCCTTAGGGTAGAAACTCATAGCAAGCGGCTTGTACTTTCCAACCTTCACAGCCATTGCATCCCAAATAAATTTCCTACTCGATGCCCAACCAAAGTCTCTAACATTTTTTGCGCTGAAAATCCAAGTCTTCATTCCTTTCTCCTTGCTCTTTTCTGCCTCGCGTGCTTCTTGTTCAGTTACAATCATCACTGGTTGATCGTATGTCTTTTTTGCTAGGTCGAAACGCTTTCTCTGCTCATAGGTCAGAACGGATTTGGGATTCGTTAATTCACCTGTAGAGGCTACAATATGATCCGATGGGACAGTAATAGCAACTTTATAATTACCAAAGCAAAGAGTAAATTCGCCGCTTCCTAAGAATTGCTTGTTTTGCCACCCCTCATTGTCGCTGTAAACACAAAGTCTTGGATAGAATTGGGCTATGGTGTATAGGTAGTTGTCATCTTCTTCGAAGTACTCGAAACCAGATCTACCGCCAATCTTCATTCTATCATTAATGTTGTACCACCAACCTATAGTAAATATCATTTTCTCACCTTTTCTTAAAGGAACTGGAAGGTCGATACGCATCATTGTCTTGTTAACGATAAAGTCCAAATTATTTCCCATAGCATCAACCACTTTCGTGATTTTAAATCCTCCATCAAAAGACGGTTGAAGCTTCATGACAGTTTCATAACTTTCGCTCCCACCCCACTCAGTTTGTCTGATTTTATAAGAATCGCTATCCTTTGATCTAACGTTTTGATCTAATTGAACCCAAAGATATCTTAGCTCATCAGGGCTATTGTTAGTGTACGTAATCGTCTCGTTTCCCTCTAATCTTTGATTAGTATCATCTAGTTTAAGCTGCATGTTGTAATCAACCTGCTGCTGCCAGTATTCATGACCAGGAGCACCCGAAGCTGTACGATACGTGTTGGGTGTAGGTAATTCCGTTCCAAGCTGGCGGAAAACGTTATTATTCGTTCTGCTTACTTCTTCTTGTTGAGCAGAAAGAGGTAAAGCAGCTAAGCCACAAATAAGAAAAAAAAGTATTGATGTCTTTATTGAATTCATAATCATAATTCTAAGTGGGAGCACAATTTACACAAGAGAGGCACTTCAGGCAATATCTAACCTACTTGATTCTTAGCCATTTTCCAATAATCCTCCATTTCCGCAAGAGGCATATCGCTTAGATCTTTACCATCTTCCATAACAGCCTGCTCTAAATGAGTAAACCTCTGGATAAATCTTCTATTTGTTCTTTCAAGAGCTTCGTCAGGATTGATGTCAAGGAATCTTGAATAATTTATTAGTGCGAACAACACATCGCCAAACTCGTTAGCTATTTTCTCCTTGTCGTTTTTGCTTACCTCTTCAGCTAATTCACCCATTTCCTCATTGACCTTGTCTAGAACCTGTGTTGCATTATCCCAATCAAATCCAACACCTCTAACCTTATCCTGAATCCTGTATGCTTTTACGAGGCTTGGCAGAGATTTTGGCACTCCTTCAAGTACACTCTTTTTACCCTCCTTAAGCTTGAGTTTTTCCCAATTCGATTTAACTGTATCCACGTCATTTGCTTCAACATCACCATAAATATGTGGATGCCTTGAAATGAGCTTTTCTGAAATAAAATTGAGCGAATCTGCTATATCCCAACCTCCTTTTGACCTATCTAACTCCTCACCCAACTTCGCATAAAAAACCATGTGGAGCAAAATATCTCCTGTTTCCTTCTTGATCTCATCTATGTCGCCATCTAAGATTGCATCTGCCAACTCATAAGTCTCCTCAATCGTCAAATGCCTTAGTGACTCAAATGTTTGCTTCCTATCCCAAGGGCATTTCACCCTCAAATCGTCCATAATATCCAGAAGTCTCCCAAAGGCTTCTAGTTTTTCCTCACGTGTATGCATGGCTACTAAGTTAAGGCCTAACTTTGTGCTATGGAATTAAGAGTAGTGCTTTTGACAATTGGCATGTTAGCCTTAGCAATGGCTGGCATCGCAATTAAAATTTTAGTCAAAAAGAATGGTGAATTTGCAGGTACTTGTGCAAGTAATAATCCAATGTTCCAAAACGAAGAAGGAGGATGCAGTTACTGTGGTGCAACTAAGGATGAAGTCTGCAAAAAAGAGGAAACAGAAGAATTTACTCCAGCAGGGTAATTTCACTTTCCCAACCTGGGCTAGCCCAAACCTCAAAACCATCTTCAACCCCTGAGATAAACAAAGCATCAACCTTATATTGGGGTGCGTTTTCTATCCTTTCCTCTATAAAGAATCTTCCTTCCTCAGGCCCAAGCACCATGCATGATGTTGCATAGGCATCAGCAATTGCTGCATTACTTGCTTTAATTGTAACACTCAACAAATTATGCTCTACAGGATATCCTGTTCTTGGGTCAATTGAGTGCGATCTTTTTACTCCATTCACTTCGTGGAATTTCCTGTAATTACCGCTAGTGCATACAGACGCATTATTTACTGAAACTATAGCTTGGAATTCCCTGTCGTGATGTCCTGAATCAATGGGTTTGTCAACTGCTATCTTCCAGGTTTTGCCTTGGGGATTAACTCCCTGGCATCTCACCTCACCTCCTAGCTCAACCATAGAATTTTCTACTCCATTTTCTACAAGCAGATTGTGAAGCATATCTACTGTATAACCCTGGGCTATAGCATTGAAGTCAACACGAGAACGAGGGTCCCCTTTGACAATGTTACTCTCTACGTATGCAGTGTCATTTTCAATCTCATTTAAGTCGATAAGATCAGTTCTGAAACCAATGAATGCCATAATGCTATCCACTTCTGCTGTTTCAACTTTTGAAGCATTCTTTAGGCCAAATCCCCATAACTCCACCAGCGGCATAACTGTTGGATCGAAGGCTCCATAACTGTCTCGATTTATCTCCCATGTTATGTCCCATAAAACAGACCAAATTTTGTTATTGTCGTAAAATGTGTAGACTGTATCTATTCTTTGGAAATTATTGACCTCAGTGATTCTAGAATCTGGGCGCCAAGAATTCATTTCTACGTCCATAGACTCTAGAACTGAATCAACCATTAATTGAGTAATAAGTTTATCACATGTGTACTTAATGGTGTAGGTTGTTCCTTGCGCTTCACCTGAGATTTCGTATAGTTTAGGCGTAGTAGAACATCCTGAAACAAATACCGCGATAACTAATGTTACCGCGGTAATGATATTAGTTTGATTAGCCTCCAAAGTCGTCGAAGCTAACATTTTCTTCTGGGATTCCCCAATCGTCAACCATCTTTATAACAGCTTGGTTCATAAGTGGAGGTCCACAGAAGTAAACTTCCATGTCCTCTGGCGCCTCGTGACCCTTAAGGTGGTGGTCGATAACAGCATTGTGTACGAAACCTAAAAAACCATCACCTTCGTCATCAATGTGATTTTTCTCATTCCAATTATCCTCTTCTAATGGTTCTGAAAGAACAACATGGAATTTGAAATTTGGGAATTCTCTTTCAATACTTCTAAAGTCTTCCAAGTAGAATAGCTCTCTCTTAGAACGTCCACCGTAGTAGAATGTTACTTTTCTTCCGGTCTTAACAGTATGGAATAAATGGAATAGGTGTGAGCGCATTGGCGCCATTCCAGCTCCTCCACCGATATAAAGCATTTCTGCCTCTGTTTCCTTGATGAAGAACTCTCCGTAAGGTCCAGAAATCATCACCTTATCTCCTGGTTTTTGGTCGAAAACGTATGAAGAACAAACCCCTGGGTTAACCTGCATGTAATCATTTCTCACCCTATCCCATGGCGGAGTAGCTACACGAATGTTCAGCATTACAATGTTACCCTCAGCTGGGTGGTTAGCCATAGAATATGCTCTAACTACTGGCTCCTCATTCACCATCTTAAGTCCCCAAAGCTTGAACTTATCCCATTCTTCCTGGAATTTCATTGGCTCGTCGTGGTGATCCGGGTGAGCTGTGATGTCGATGTTTTTGAAATCAACTTCCGTTTCAGGAACGTCAATTTGTATGTATCCACCAGCTTCGAAATCCAAAGTCTCTCCCTCAGGGAGTCTTACAACAAATTCCTTGATGAAAGATGCAACGTTGTAATTTGAAACAACTTCGCATTCCCACTTCTTAACTCCAAATACCTCTTCGGGAATTTCGATAGACATATCCTCCTTAACCTTTACTTGACATCCGAGACGGAAGTTGTTAGATATTTCTTTTCTAGAAAAGTGAGGTTCCTCTGTTGGTAGGATTGATCCTCCACCCTCGTGAACTTGACATACGCACTGAACACATGTTCCACCCCCACCACAAGCTGACGGTAGGAATACTCCATTGTTACTTAAAACGTTTAAGAGAGTAGACCCTCCTTCTACCTCTAACTTCTGATCGTTATTTATAGTGATTGTAACTGCACCGCTTGGTGAAAGTTTAGCCTTTGCGAAAAGTAATAAGCTTACTAGAAGCATTATTACAAAAAGGAAAAATCCTATTGAAAGTAAAATCGTTGTAGTCATCGTCTGTTCAAATTTCTATGCCCATAAAGCTCATGAATGCAATTCCCATAAGCCCTGTAATGATGTATGTAATTCCTAAACCTCTCAATGGCGGTGGTACATGAGAATAGCGAATCTTTTCGCGGATTGCAGCGATTGCAACAATTGCTAGCCACCAACCTACTCCTGATCCAAGCCCAAACACAGTTGCCTCTCCAATTGACGGGTATTGGCGCTCTTGCATAAAAAGTGCACCCCCAAGAATTGAACAGTTTACAGCGATAAGAGGAAGGAAGATTCCAAGTGCTCCATATAGAGCGGGAGCAAACTTCTCAACTATCATCTCAACTAGTTGAACCATTGATGCGATTACTGCAATAAACATGATGAAGCTTAAGAAGCTCAAATCAACGTTTGCAAAAGATGGGTCAAACCAAGCTAGAGCGCCTTCTTTTAGTACGTAGTTCTCAAGTAAATAGTTGATTGGAACAGTGATTCCAAGTACGAAGATTACTGCAAGACCTAGACCATTTGCCGTTTTCACAGTTTTAGAAACTGCTAGGTAAGAACACATACCAAGGAAGTATGCGAATATCATGTTCTCAACGAATATGCCTTTTACGAATATGCTTAAGTATTCCATTAGTCTTCAATTAATGCTTCATTGCGCGAACGCTGAATCCAAATAATTATACCTACAACCACGAGCGCCATTGGAGGCAAAATCATAAGGTTATTGTTTTCATAAAATCCCTCCGAAGCGATGAACCATCCTTCTGGAAGGAATTTCACTTGACCCATACCAGGAAGCGAAATTGCGCCCGAGCCAAATACTTCACGAACAATTGATACTACTAGTAGAATCCAAGCGTATCCCATTGCGTTTCCTATTGCATCAAGTACAGATGGGCCCGGCTTGTTTGCAAGAGCAAATGCCTCAAGACGGCCCATGATGATGCAGTTTGTGATAATTAGACCAACGAAAACCGATAGTTTTTCGCTTACGTCAGGTTGGTATGCTTTTAGAACTTCATCTACTACAATTACAAGTGATGCAATCACTACTAGTTGAACAATGATTCTGATTCTATCAGGAATTAGATTCCTTAAAAGAGAAACGATTAGGTTTCCACCAATCATTACAAATAGTACAGACAAACTCATGATTACTGCTTGCTGAAGCTGTACTGTAATTGCTAATGCTGAACAAATGCCAAGAACTTGAATAGTAATTGGGTTTGAGTCCCCTAGTGGGTCTTTTAGAAGCTTTCTATTTTTCTTGCTGAATAGCGACTCTTTTCTTACTGGTTTGTTTTCAGAACTCATTATGCCTCGCTTTCAAAGAATTTTTTATAAATGTCGAGTGTGCGGTTCATCATCTCCTCAACACCCTTCGAAGTAATTGTTCCTCCTGTGATTCCGTCAACACTATGCTCATCAGTATTTGAACCACCCTTTAGTACTGAGAAATATGGTGCTGCCTCACTTAGTGTTTTTCCATCAAACTTTACAGAAAAGAAATCTTCTTTGATCTCAGCACCTAGACCTGGTGTCTCAGTTTTATGATCGAATTTTACTCCGTAGATAGTTTGATTATCGCTATTTAAAGCAACATAACCCCATATTGGGCCCCAAAGTCCAGAACCTACTACTGGTATCACAAATAAAGTATCACTCTCCTTTTCACATATGTAAAGTGGGAATTCTAGCTCATTTGCATTTCCCCAAGAAATATCACCTTTAGCTGGCTTGTTTGCCCTGTAGTCTTTTTTAACATCAATGTTAAAAGGATCAGTTGCATCTGATGCTACTACATCACCTGTCTTGGAGTTTACCTTGTTTCCGTTGTAGTCGATAGAAATTCTTTCAACCACGTATTTCTGGAAATCAGCTTTTGCGTTTGATCGAGAAGATTTCACTTGAATTGCTCCAAGAACATCAACCATCTGCTTATCTGCAGCATTAGCTTTCTGAAGCGGTTTAAGTGATAGAGAGGTATATGCAAGAGATGCACCAACAATCACCACCATGATAATGGAGAATGTAAACGTATAAAATGTGCTGTTTTTATTTACTTCCATATCATTTAGTCTAAATAGTCTGGAGACGTTTTTGACGTCTATTGATGTTTGCTTGAATTACGTAGTGGTCAATCATAGGAGCCATTACATTCATAAATAAGATTGCCATCATAACCCCTTCAGGGTATGCTGGATTGAATACTCTTATCATGATTGAGAAAAACCCTCCAAAGAATCCATAAATAAGTTTACCCTTTGTCGTTGATGTTGCTGTAACTGGATCTGTAGCCATAAATACCATACCAAACATGAATCCTCCCATTACTACCTGGTGAACCGGATTAATAGTCATGTAAGCATTCATTCCCAAAAGGTTGAACAAAAATCCCATCACCAATCCTCCTGCGAGGAATGACGTCATGATTCTCCAACTTCCAATTCCAGTTGCAATTAATACAGCTGCACCAATTAAGATTGCTAGTACAGAAGTTTCACCAATTGATCCAGGAATGTTTCCGATAATACAATTGTGAAGTGAGAACATACCTCCTTCAGCAAATAAAGTCATAATTCCACTCACTTCGGCAGAATCTAAAGTCTTACCGACAGTTCCTGCTAAGTGTCCTAATGCAGTGGCACCTGTGTAACCGTCAACTAAGATGCCAGCATTCTTTGTTGAGTCTATGTTATGAATCCAAATTTCTCCAGACATCTGTTTTGGGTATGCGAAGAACAAAAATGCTCTTGCAGTTAATGCTATATTAATGATATTCATTCCAGTACCGCCAAATACCTCTTTTCCGATAATTACAGCGAATGTTACTGCTATAGCTACCATCCAAAGTGGAACATCGACGGGCATAACTAAAGGAATAAGCATTCCCGATACTAAAAAACCTTCATTAATTGAGTGATTCCTCAGACCGGCAAAAACAAACTCAATTCCTAAACCGACACCGTAACTGACAATAATTAGAGGTATGACTTTGTAAGCTCCAATAATAAGTTTAGCCATCAAATCAGCATCTACACTCAAGCTTGCGTAATACTGGTCTCCGACATTCCACATGCCAAAAAGGAGTGCTGGAATAAGCGCTACAATTACTGTAAACATCGTTCTCTTTAGATCGATACCATCTCTAATGTGAGAACCACTATGTGTAGTGTGTCCTGGTGTAAAAGCAAAAGTTTCAAGCGAATCAAAAACAACCCAAAACTTAGATAGCCTTCCTCCCTCCTCGAAATGAGGCTTTACAGACTCGATTATATTCTTTACAAATTTCATAGGTAATCCGTTTATCCTAATTCGTTTCTTAATGTGTCTAACCCTTCTCTAACAATCTGTTGAACAGGGATTTTTGAAGTACATGCGTACTCACAAAGTGCAAAGTCTTCTGGTGACACCTCGTAAATCCCAAGTTTCTCCATTGAATCTATGTCGTTGACTAGGATAGACTTCAAAAGGTGTACAGGGTAAATGTCAAATGGGAAGTATTTTTCATATTCACCAGTCACAACAAATGCTCTTTCCTCTCCACCTAAGTTTGTATCGAGAGTGTACTCCTTTGATTTGGGCCTAAGCCAAGAGAAATAACTTTTTGATAGAGAGAATCTATCTAAGCCCAAACTCAACCAACCATTTGACAGCAGAAATCTACTTTCATGTCCTTCAGGAATCATGGCAACAGCTGTGTGGAAAGCTCCAACGTAGCCTGTAGCTTGTACCTTATCTCCTGTAAATGGAGAACCTGAAATGATTCTTACATCATTTGAGTTTGGTACATCTACGAGAGAAGAAATCTCGGCACCTGCTAAAGAGATTACATGTCCAGTTTTAGGGCTTTCAGAACCACCAATTGCAACAACTTTTGTTGGGATGTATTTACCAGAGCTTAAAAATGCACCCAAATTTGCCACATCTTGATATCCTATAGTCCAAACCACTTCGCCCTTGTTAATTGGGCTTGTATGGTGAATCTGAACGCCAACATTACCAGAAGGGTGTGGACCACTAAATTCAGTTATTGAACAACCACTAACGTTTGAAAGTGTACTGTCACCAACTTTAACGCCAAGATGTACACCACCTTCGCCAGCTAAAATTGATAAAACGTTAATTCCATTTTGGAAATCATTAAGTCTTCCTTCAAGACATACTGAAGTACTAGCTGCAAGTGGAGAAGAATCAAACCCACTAACATGAATTGATCTTGGAGTATCGCTTGGGTTTGCGACAACATCAAATGGACGCTGTCGGAAACAAGGAAACATCCCACCTTCAAGCACTTTATTCAGAACATCTTCTCTAGATGCTCCTTTTAAATCTAACGCGCCAAACTCGTGATATGAATCTGATGCGTCAGCCTCGACAACAACAGCTAAGATTCTTCTCTTATCACCTCTAACAATTTCTTTCACTGTACCAGAAACTGGTGAAACGTATTGTACAGAGTCCATTTTCTTATCGTAGAAAAGTGTTGACCCAGCTTTTACATTATCTCCTTCCTTGACTTTAAGTTTTGGCGTAAGCCCCTCGTAATCTGATGGCTGTATAGCGTAGGTTTTTGATCTTTTAGCTACTGAAATAGTATCTAAAGGGTTACCTACTAACCTGATATCAACACCTTTACGGATATTTATTTGTTTGCTCATTCCTGTATCTTGAAAATACAATCAATTCGGAGGGTAAATATAACTCCCTAAACCCCGTTAACATAGTCTAATAATGACGATAATTGCACTATTTTGTTATCTAGAATTATTCTAAATAATAAAATAATAAAACAATTCAAAAGATGTTTGTAAAACTGGGGAAATTGAAATTTGATAACTTAGATTCACAGAAGTATTATTTCACTTTATTTCAAAAAGAAGTTAAGAACTTTAGGGTATGGGTAATTGTGTAACATCTTGGTTTGGAGTTATCTTTTTTTGGTGTTTTTCTACCCAAATCACATACTCTCAAGGACCACTTATCGAGAAGTGCTACCCAACGCTATCTACAGTAATTCTAAAACCTACAGGACTTCCAACAACCACTCCTTTTATACCCCTTGTAGGTGGTGGGCTGACATTTAGATTTGATGATTTAGAGGCGGATTACAAAAGCTATAATCTCAGAATAATTCACTGTACTCACGATTGGTGGCCAAGTGACCTACACCCTAGTGAATACATCGATGGCTTTTATGAAATTATGATAACAGAAATGGAGGACAGTTTTGGCTCCATGGTAAACTACACTCACTATAAAATTGACCTTCCTAGTTTGGACATGCAATGGACAAGAAGTGGAAACTATTGCATTGAAGTGTACGACCCTTCAGTTCCCGAGGAAGTTTTAATTAGAAAGAGATTTGTCGTTTTTGAAAACCTTTGTTCTATTGAAGGACGGGTAAATGAGCCCGTAGAAGTATCCCAAAAAAGAACTCACCAAGAGGTGCTTTTTTCAGTATTTGAAGATGGCTATAACTTATTAGACCCCTATTCTAACCTTTACGCTTTAGTACTTCAAAACGGCAGGTGGGACAACGCTATCGGCGGCCTACAACCTAGATTTGTAAAAGGCAGAGAAATAGACTTCTCTAATGTTGGATACGTTTTTCCAGGAGGAAATTCTTTCAGGTTTGCTGACTTAAAGAGTCTATCATTTACTGCAAGAGGTATAGCTGGGATTTCGAAAGGTGAATTTTCGTTTCACCATTTATTAGAACCATCAGAAAGAAGGACTTATAAGTATCATAGCTATAGACCTGATATAAATGGAAGGTTTGTTATCTCTAATGATAGATTTGACGCTCATACAGGATCTGATTATACAAGAGCTCATTTTAATATTCCTATGCCATATAAACTTCACGGTAGAAAGATTTTTGTTTTTGGTGATATTAGTGGCGGAAGGTACCTAGACACACATAAGCTGGTTTGGGATGATAAAAGCTCCTCATACAAGGGAAGCATTTTGCTGAAGCAAGGGTATTACGACTTTTTATACCTAGTTAAAGACGAAGGCGAAAGCTATAAAAAGCCAGGCGACACAGCTGATTTAGAGGGAAATCATTTTGCTACAGATAATCTTTACTCAATCATTATTTACTACTCTGATTTTGAGGGTTACGATAGAGTTGTAGGATTTTTACAATGGAACAGCAGGCAACAACAATGAAGAAATTAAACGTTTTAATTACAGGCGCTTCAAGCGGAATTGGATATAGCGCAGCAATAGCTATATGTGGTGCAGGACACAATGTATATGGGCTTGCTAGGCGGAGTGACAAACTTCAAAAACTAAGTGAAGAGTGTGATGGTTTAAGCGGATCGTTCTTAAGCATTGTTGGTGACGTAAAAAATGACTATGATATTGAAAATGCAGTTAAATCAATGATTGATGAATTTGGCAGTATTGATGTTGTAATCCCAAACGCTGGATTAGGTCATTTCAATCCACTAGAAAAGGGCACTATGGAGGAATGGAGGTCGATGATAGACGTAAACATCACAGGTGTATTAAAGACTATTCACTCTTGTCTTCCCCATCTATTAAACTCTAGCGGTCACGTCGTTAACATTGGCTCAGTTGCAGCAAGACAGGTTTTTCAAAACAGCGGTGTATACTGTGCAACCAAGCACTTTGTACTTGCAATGAGCGAATCATTGAGAATAGAATTCGGAAATAAAATTGCAGTTACAACCATAAACCCAGGTGCTGTAAATACTGAATTCATAGGCCACACAGCAAATGAAAGTCTAAGAGAGGAATACAAACCCAGATTTGATTCTGGAATGAACCCAAACTTCATTGCAAATGCGATTTTAGAAGCAATAGAATCAGGAGGAAAAGGCATTTATAGTGAAATAACTATAAGACCTGATATAAGGTAGTCTGGGATGACTATTTTTGCGGCCTATTTACAAGCTGATGTCGAAGATTAAAGAAGAAATTGCTAAGAGGCGCACATTCGCTATCATCTCCCACCCTGACGCGGGAAAGACTACTCTTACGGAGAAATTCCTTCTCTTTGGTGGTGCAATTCAAACTGCAGGAGCTGTAAAAAACAATAAGATTACTAAGACTGCCGCTTCTGACTTCATGGAAATTGAGCGCCAACGTGGCATTTCTGTTGCAACATCTGTAATGGCATTCCACTATAAGGATATGCTCATCAACCTCCTTGACACCCCTGGTCACAAAGATTTCGCCGAGGATACTTACAGAACGTTAACCGCTGTAGATAGTGTTATTCTTGTTATTGACTGCGTTAAAGGTGTCGAAGCCCAAACTGAGCGTCTAATGGAAGTTTGTCGAATGCGCAAAACTCCAGTGATAGTTTTTGTAAACAAGCTAGACCTTGAAGGACAAGATCCATTTGACCTGCTTGATGAGTTAGAAGAAAAGCTTGACATAAGGGTTAGACCTCTGAGTTGGCCTATAAGCGGAGGTGCTTCATTCCAAGGCGTGTACAATTTATATGACCACAACGTCAGACTATTCCAAAGCAATAAGACAAAAATCGCTGAGGATATAGTAGATATTAAAAACCTCGACGACCCGCTCTTAGAAGATTTGGTTGGCGAACATTCTGACCAACTTAGAGAGGATGTAGAACTCATTGATGGTGTGTATGACGAATGGGATTCAGCACCATATTTAGATGCAGAAATTGCACCTGTTTTCTTTGGAAGTGCGGTGAATAATTTTGGGATACAAGAGATGCTTGATACCTTCATAAAGATAGCGCCAGACCCCAAACCATCTGAAACTAGCACAAGAATGGTAAATCCTGAAGAAGAGTCATTTACGGGCTTTATCTTTAAGATACACGCGAATATAGACCCTCGACATAGAGACCGCATAGCATTCCTTAGGATTTGCTCTGGAAAATTTGCTAAAAACACGTTTTACAAGCACACTAGGTTAGACAAGAAATTGAAGTTTGCAAACCCTGCCACCTTCCTTGCTCAGGACAAAAGCGTGGTTGAAGAAGCTTGGCCTGGTGACGTGGTTGGTTTATACGATACTGGAAACTTCAAAATAGGTGACACTCTAACCGAAGGTGAAGACCTTCAATTCAGAGGAATACCTAGTTTCAGCCCAGAAATATTCAAGGAACTCGTTAATAAAGATCCCATGAAGAGCAAGCAGCTTGAAAAGGGAATAAAGCAGCTAACTGATGAGGGAGTTGCCCAATTATTTATTCGCGAGGCGGGCAATAGAAAAATAGTTGGAACCGTTGGTGAATTGCAATTTGAAGTAATTCAGTACAGATTGGAACACGAATACGGAGCAAAATGTGAATTCCAGGCCAAACCTTACCACAAGGCCTGCTGGATAGTTTCCGATAATGAAGCTAAACTTGGAGAATTCCGTAAAATCAAAGTTAACGACATTGTAAGAGACAAGGATGGTAACGAGGTCTATCTAGCACCTTCTCCATTCTTATTAAAGATGGAGATGGATAACTTTCCTGAAATCACTTTCCATACAACTAGTGAGTTTAAGACTGCGCAAGCTTAATTTGGCCTAAATGAAGATCAGTCAACTAACATATCTGCTAGCACTGAGTGTATTTGGGCTTTATTCCTTTTCAAACCCTCAGCCTCTTCGTGAATCAACTAGTACAATTTGCGCAAAAGATTCAATTGAAGAAGTTGTAGTGCAAGTAAGTGGCCTTGTTGTCACTGGCGATTCTCTTACACCCCTGCCCTACGCAACTGTTTATAGAGCAAGAGACCAAAGGGGCGCAATGACAGACATGAATGGATTTTTCAGTCTTCCAGCACTTGAGGGTGATACAATCCAATTTTCTAGTACTGGATATACTACAAGACATATAGTGATTGAGGAGAGTGGAGAGAAAAACAGGATAAGCATAGTACAAGCAATGTCAAGGGATACAGTTATGATAAACGACGCTTTGATTTACCCTTGGCCTTCTAGAGAGAGATTTAGGCAAGAGTTCATCGCTTTGGGTCTTCAAGACGGAAGTATGACCTTGGGAAATCAAGCTATTGATCCTTTCGATGTATACGATAGATTAGTAGATATTGGAATGGACGGGCAGGCTTCTTCGTCAGAGGTGTTGAGACAGATGGCCTATGAGAGTGACTACGGAGGATATCCAACTACAAATATTTTAAACCCTATTGCTTGGGCTCGATTTATTCAGGCACTAAAAAACGGCGACTTTAAGAAGCAGTGATACAGGCGCACACATATGCCAAACCCTTGTTAATTGCCCTTTTAGCGGGCATTTTCTGCTTTTTTACATCTTCTTTTTCCATAGCTCAAACCCAACAAACACATTCCATTTCTGGAGTAGTCAAGGGAGATAACAACGAACTACTCCCTGGAGCATCTATTTATATGATGGAGAACCCTAGGTTTGGCACTTCTGCAGATACAAATGGAAAATTCAGCCTACAGGTCCCCCACTCTGGGCCTTGGACTATGAAGTGCTCAATGGTTGGATTTACAAGAAAGGAAGTACCGATTGTATTTGAATCAACAACCAATCTAGCGCTTACCATAATCCTTGAGAGTACTGTAAAAATTGGCGAGGCAGAGGTTTTAAGTCGTGGTGAAAAAAATTCAACTTTAAGAAGAATAGATCCAAGGGTTGCTGCTAAAATCCCAACCCCCAGAGGAACTATTGAAGATGTACTGCTCCAAGCTCCTGTTAATTTTACTAGCGAACTAAGTAGTTCGTACAACGTTAGAGGCGGAAGTTTTGACGAAAACTTAGTCTATGTAAATGATATTGAAGTTTACAGGCCATTCCTAACTAGATCTGGACAACAAGAAGGTCTTTCGTTCCCTAACCCAGATATGGTTGAGAGAATAAACTTTAGCGCAGGAGGTTTTGAAAGTAAGTATGGAGACAAAATGAGCTCTGTATTAGACATTCACTACAGAAAACCTCAAGAACGATCTACTACAATTACAGCATCAATGCTTGGCGCCCAGGTTCAGCATGATGGAGTGAACAAAAGCAAATCCATTAGAATTAATTCGGGCTTTAGGTATAGAAATAACTCATATGTACTAGGCTCATTAGATGAAACTGGAGAATATTCTCCAACTTATTTAGATGCCCAAACCTACATTACATGGGATCCAGACGGATATGGGCCTTGGGAGGTTCAACTACTCGGTGTTTATGGGGAAAATGACTATCAGTTCATTCCTAAAAGCAGGCAAACTGATATAGGAACAATCAACAATGCTATCAGATTAAATATAGCATTTGCTGGAAAGGAAAACACTTCTTTCCAAACAGGATTTAGCGCACTAGCTTTAGAACGTACTACTGAGAACAGTAGAATTCGATTAATTAATTCAGTATTTAGAACTGTCGAAAGTGAAACCTTCGATATAATTGGTGCCTACAGACTCGACGAATTAGAATTAGATCCAGGGTCTGACGATTTTGGAGAAAGTGCAGGCAACCTAGGTATCGGCGGCTTTTTCAATCACGCAAGAAATCAATTAGAAGCAACTGTTGTATCATCAGCTTTGAAAGGGTCATACAACTTTGAGAAATCCGGACACTTTTTTGAATATGGAGTTAAGTTCCAAAAAGAAATAATCAATGACGACTTAAGCGAATGGGCGTTTGTTGATTCTGCTGGATTTTTAACCCCTCACCCACAAGACAGCATAGGCATTTCTATTCCTGATTCATTAGTCACATTTGATCAACCTCTAATGATTCAGGATGTACTAAATGCAGAAAACAATGTAATGTCAGACAGAGTCACTGCTTACTTCCAAGACACCTGGACAATTAAGACTAAACATGGTGAGATAAATGCACATATGGGATTTAGAGGACACCTATGGAATCTAAATGCTGATATAAGCACAGAAACAAAGAGGACTCATCTAGTAGGTGGCCCCAGGACACATTTCAGTTACAGCTCTTTTAAAAAGCCCAAAACAATTTGGAATGTTAGTGGAGGTTGGTATTGGCAACCACCATTCTACAGGGAGATGAGGAATCACGACGGAGAAGTTAATCAAGACATTCTTCCTCAAAGAGCCATTCACGCAGTTGCAGGCGTAAATCATGAATTTGAAATGTTCACAAGGCCGTTCAAATTTGTTGGTGAGATATACTACAAAGACCTAAACCAACTAATTCCCTATGAAGTTGAAAATGTTAGGCAGAGGTACTTTGGTACAAATAATTCAAGCGGATATGCAACTGGTATAGATCTTATGCTCAATGGAGAATTCATTGAAGGAATTCAAAGCTGGATGAGGATTAGTGCATTGAAAGCAATGGAAGATCTTAGTGACGATCGCTACGTAGAATACTATAATTCTGATTCAGTTCTTATTATTCCAGGATATACTTGGAACGATGTTGCTACGGATTCTATCACTATTTATCCTGGCGCCATTCCTAGACCAAGTGACCAAAGGTTAAGCGTCAGCTTATTATTCCAAGACGAAATGCCCAGAAACCCAGATTATAAGGTTCTATTATCTTTGTTCTTTGGCACTGGCCTACCATATGGTCCTCCGACCCACAATAGATATCAAGATGTTCTCAGAACACCACCTTATAGAAGGGTTGATTTGGGCTTTTCAAAGGATTTAGCAAAGGGATACATTGCAATTGAAGTCTTTAATATTTTAGGGATTAACAATACGATAAGCCATACTTGGGTAGAAGATGTAAATGGAAGAATGTACGCTATCCCAAACTTCCTAACTGGAAGGAGAATAAATCTTAAACTTCATCTAAACTTCTAGATTGAGTAACTTTCGGTGCTGTGAAAAAAACCATCTTATTCATATCTACCATATTATTTTGCTTCAGCTCTTTAGTTGCGCAATTCAATTTACAAGGGGATGGATATTACTTGGGTAGTAGTTGCTACCTGCTAACTGAAGCTGAAAACGGTCAAATATCTACTATTTGGCATGAGGAGCAAATAAACTTAAACCTCCCATTTGAACTCCAATTCAAAATGAATTTTGGAGATAATGATCAGGGTG
>Ga0160422_10000590_pt1 | contig 22227 bp, 32 predicted proteins | sample Fk160mmetaG_FD_108192 | JGI IMG/M metagenome (GOLD analysis project Ga0160422, IMG submission 108192) | Marine microbial communities from the Central Pacific Ocean - Fk160115 60m metaG | ecosystem: Environmental > Aquatic > Marine > Oceanic > Photic zone | place: The Central Pacific Ocean...
AGGATGCGGGACATTGCTGCTCTTATTTTTTGAAAAAATGAATGCCGTTTTCTTCACCCGCATCCTCACATATATCATTACACATATTATCACTATTGCATCACATACCATCAGTACTGCATCGCATATCATCACTACTACATCACAAATGATCACTACTACATCTTTCGCTTCATCTCCGTTGTATTTTGAAGTTCCTTTTGAGCCTTATCAGCTTGCATATGTGCTCAATCTGAGCAAGACATATATGTCTTAATAAGAAACGGTGCAATTGCTCATATTCTCATTGTCGTCATCCAGCGTCTCGTAGCAAGTAAGGAATGCAAGGACCGATTGTTCAACAACGTGCATGTAGCAAACATCACAATATATGCCAGTGATGGAGATGAGTGGTACGACCGATTTGCATGTGTTTTTGCACCTTTTGTGACACATAGAACAAAAACGGGATTGCTTGTAGACACCGCGATGCATTTCACCGCGATGCATTTCACGGCGATGAAATTTCAAACCAGGTGTCATTTTTTCGAAAAATATGTTCTGCTCGAACTATGTTATTGTTACACAACCTGGTGCTCCACATGAGTGTATTATCATGGTGCAATGCGATGAAGTCACATTCAGCGAACTGAACAAGTTCCAAGAAATCCCAGGGCGCTTTACTCGTAAAATGATCGACGACAACGACAGATATCTTCAACGCAACGTTTTAAGACACTGCTCAATGCAGTGTATGGCGGGATGGCCGCAAAATTGCATTTGCGCAAATGATGCCAAAGGATGGGTGTCAATTGTGAAGCCGAACCTAAATTCCTTCAATGCGGAACCAAGCATGATTGACTACAAGATCCCTTGGTGTACGCAGCACCAGAAAGAAATTCGACAATATGCAGAAAACTATATTTCACTATATGGTCGAAACAACTATTGGAGTCCAATACATACCATGCAGAACTACTGTCCGGAGGTTTATCACAGAAAAATTAATGCTTGAGCAATACATAGAGTAATACATAGAGGATGTAAGGGTGATAGTGTCACACAGGTTCCTATCCGTGATTGTTTCACGACTTTGCTTCCTTTCCTAAAGCGAGCACTTTCAAAACTCACCCACTTTTCTGAAAAAAAATGACGCGTCACCGTGTGGTCAACCCGTTGACTGGGCGTTTGGTTCTCAAGACCGGCGCAATTGGTCGCTCTCTCAAGACCAAGAAGATCAAGAAGATCAAGGTGATCGTGAGCCGCCCAGTCGGACGTGCTCCGAATGACAAGAATGGACGTGCCAAAAAGTGGGACTCTTCCAAAGGCAAATGGGTTCAGAAAGGCACTGGTGGACCGGTCAAGGGCAAATACTACGGCTACGAAGGTGCGACGAAGAAGCCGTCGCCGTTGATCAAGACCGCGGGAAAGACCAAAAATTACGCGACACGTCCGAGTGCTCGTGCTTTCTATGATCGTGGCGAATATGGTCCTGTGTTCTACGCAGGTAAGCATCATGTGATGGCTTTCCGCTCGAACGGTTCTCCTTACTGGAAGGAGATGTGATCGAACGGTTCTCCTTACTGGAAGGAGATGTGATCGAACGGTTCTCCTTACTGGAAGGAGATGTGATCGAACTGTTCTACTGGAAGGATAGATCGAACGATTCTCCTTACTGGAAGATCATGCATAGGATGACCTTGCGATGTCTTGAGTCAATAGGAATAATGTGATGTAAGTTTGACTCAATACATTATTCATCACCCCATATCCCCCAATCCCAGCATTACTGGCGATGCAGGTCCGACACATGACACCAATTTTCAAAGCTTGAGAGCGTTTAGCGCAAGCTTCCATTTCCAGTAGTCACGATCTGAGCTTGCCTCATTGGTCACGTGCACAGCGAAACCGATCAAATCGAAGCTTACAATCACCAAAAGAGTGAGAAAGGCAAAACATGCCACATTTTTGACAGTATCAATCATTTTTTGAAAAATGCAAGAGCTTGTCATCGTCGACTGCTACTTCTACGCGTTCATCACTACTGTGAACGAAATTGCTAAGTACAATCTAGCGCGTAAAGTGATTCACTATCCGTATGTACCACTTGATCCGAAACAAGGCCCAGCAATAACAATGAAACGATCGGCACGTACATGGAATGACATGGATGCAATGTGCAGTGACATGCATGCAATGTGCAGTGACACGCATACAATTTGCAGTGACACGCATACAAGTTGCAGTGACACACATACAAGTGACACACATACAAATACAAGTGAAACACAGTCAGGTGGTAGTGGTACTTAGCAAGTCGTCGTAAATCAAGGCAAACGTTTTTTAAACGGCGCGCCGGCGGCGGCGGCGGAGCCGGCGGCGGAGGGCGCCACCGAGGCCGACGAGAAGGCGCCGCGGAGGCGGGCGAGGCGGTCGAAGACGCGGCGCCAATGGAGACGGAGGCGACGGCGGCGGACACCGCCGGCGGATGGGAGGCCGATGCGGGCGTCGCGATAAAACAATGAAATCTTAGTCATCTACTTTCTATGCTTCGTCTTCTCCCGTGCCGCGTGTTTTCGGCACGCTTTAGAACAGAAGTTCACAAAATTCTGATCTTGTTCCAAGTGAAAAGTCTTTTCGCATATGTCCCCATTGCAGCTGTGACATTTACCTTTCACTTGATGCGGAATTAAGCAGACAGCTTCAAATGCCTGCTTTCTGTACGCTATTTGCCATTCCGCTGCGAACTCCTCATCGTCGTAATATATTATCTTTGCAGTGAAGTTCATGTCGCCAAACCTGTACACTGTATTCTCTTCAACATAAGAATACTTTGCAAAGGAAATCGCATCTTGAAATGCTTGTCGCGTGCTTTCATCGTTGTGACCGCTCAGCTGAATCTCCTGTGGTGATAAACCAAGCGTGCGCAAAACGATAGAGTTATTGTTTGTGACTTCTTCTTCAGTACACAACATTTTTCGGAAAAAATGGTTATCGCTGACGAGCAATCGCGCGGTATGCAGCTTATTTTATTTGCGTACAGCGTTCTCAATAACATACCGTACATGTCGATCGAAGATATTAATTACGACAACACATTCACGAACTACTTTTACCGCAACGGTTCGGAGATCAATCTCTGTGTACCCGACTCAGCAGATCTACGTAATGCTGCAACTGAGATGGGTGTCGACCACATCGTTTGGTTCGGTTACAACACGGATCCTGTGCAGGTTGTGTCTCCGAGCGAGGTCACTCGCTTGATGCAGGTGGCTGCGGCTGCTTCTTGAATGTCTGTAGTATCGTCTCTAAGATAGCATGTTCCTGTTCTGCCGAAAATGAGCCGAGATATTTTGGCTCATCATTGTTCGTAGGCAGAACAGACGGAAGAGATGCATCAAACTGCATAGCGAACGCTTGCTCAGATAGTGAGATGACAGTAGCAACCGGAGGAGTCGGCGTCGCTGAGACTGGAGGAGTCGACATCTTATTTTTTGAAAAAATGAAGAGAACCTTTGATTCAAACATCGATTGGGCAGATCTGGTTTGTCCAATATCGCACGAACTACCAACCGAACCGGTTGTTGCGGAGGATGGCAAAGTATATGATCAAAACGCTTGGCAGAACTTCATAAAAGCAACCAATTGCAAGTCTGTGACTCTGAAATCACCTTGGTCAAGGAAAAGGATTTCCAAGAAAGTTTACTTCTCAACACCGATAAAGCAGATTATACAGCAAGCGGTTTGTGATGGTCATGTACCTGAAGAGTTATGTGCATCATGGAAGGAGAAGCTTCGACTTCAAACTGACTTTCGAAAGCTTCAGGCAGCCGTGAGAAGGAAACCATCAGTGTGGATGGAGATAGGCGATCATTACTACAATGGTACAGGTGGTGTAACTAAAGATCTTCAACTTGCATACGAGTCTTACGAGAAGGGATGGAAGGCTTCCCCTGGTACCTTTTATGATTTCCATATCAAGATGACGTTGTTAAATACTTTGCGAAGTAAACGCTCAAAGACTGATGTTATCTGCTCTTGGACAAGCCTTTGTAAAATGCTAAGCTGGAAACGAATCATGGTCTCACCAGCGTCAACTCCTATCGGCATGCGCAATTTGGTATTGTTTACGGTCAATACAACATTGGAAATGCTTTCTGAGTCAGATCGGATGAATATTCGCAAAATGTCGCTGCTTTCTGATGATGACTTGACTGAATCCGATGTCTCGCATAAAGTCAGTGGATCGGACTTGAACCTTGCAAGTTCTTGCGCTAAAGAGTTGGCAGGCTTTTTGGAGTCGAACGCAGAAGACCATTTTGATTCGGAAGTTGATGAATCGGAAGACGACGATGATGAAAGCAGCGATGAGAGCGATGATGTTGCTGATCATGATCATGGTCATTAAAAGCATAGTAGTGTAATAAAGATTGTTGTGTACCCGTCTTATACAATCAATCTTACATGTTTGCTATGTCTAAGACACGCCTGAGTAATATCTTGTCTGGACCGCGGTCAGACTTACCGTGAAGCACAAGAGCTACACGCATTCTCCGTCGATTCGATTGGCAAAGATCATCTTCGTATTCCTTTTCCTCTTCTTCAGCTTCCTCTTGTGCTGCGTCTTCTTCAGAGTCCGCATCATCCGACAACGTGTTGCCATCCATACAAGATTTCAGACGTTTTATGACTTCAAAGATCTCGTCATAATGCTTGCTTGCTTTAATAGTGGAAAGTATGTCTTCCATGCTTTTACCGGGATGACTCAGATCAAACCAATTACAAATCTCACGCAACTGCGTGGCATTCACCCCAGTCGGGTTCTTCTTCGAGAAGACGATAGATTCCATTGTTTTTTTACCGAAAAATTTGCGCAATGAAAAGACAATACTCTGTTGCTCAGGTAGTTTTGGACAACGAAGCCACCTGGGCTGATCCTGAATTCGAGAACGGAGTACTACCCGACTCTTTTTTGAAGGATCGTCAAACATTCTATCCAGATGGAGTTTGCAAGCCTCTTCTTGATGTTATAGAGCTTAGCAAAGAAAATCGTCCTATGTTTCCAGGTTCACCTATGGATAAGGTAAGCGGACGAGGTTTCTTGGGTAAGTGGGGCGCAAATTTTGCGGCCGATCCTTTGTTCGTTTGTTACAAAGTCAAGTGGTTCGTTCCAAGACCGCACCTACTTGTGGTAAAACGCGAAGATACTAAGCAGTGGGCATTACCTGGAGGCATGCTCGATGCGCATGATAAAGACTTTAACGCAGCTGCTCTACGCGAGATACAAGAAGAAGGCGTTGTTATCTCTCCCGAGTTTCTAGACGAGCTGAGATCCTTGGCAATTACACTTTATCGCGGCATAAATTGGAAGGATCCACGAAACACATTCCACGCGTGGATGGAAACACAGGTGATGCTTTACATACTGCCGGCTCACATTACAGAGACACTTATCCTGCGCCCTGCACCTGGCGAAACAGAAGACTCGAAATGGTTGGATATCTCATGTTCAGACATCAGTCTTCTATACGCAGACCATGGGCATTATGTTGATCTTGCAAAAAAGAAGATTGGTGTCATTACATCTCGCACCAAGGGACTGAACTTTCTTTCTGTCAATTATCGTCGACACCGGACAATGGCAAGGACCTTTCTTGCTTTTTTCTTGCTCTCCATTCTTCTCTTGTTGCATTTTCTGCACAGACACACTCTTGAGACACAAAAACTGACGGCTTTGGCTTCTGAAGATTCTGACGATTTTGTGGTTCATGATGTGATTCATGGAGAAGTGTAGAGCTCCATCCTGGTCGGAATCGAGACCATGTAGTTCGTGCGTCTCCTGATTTCGAAACGTTGTTATTCAACATTTTTTTCGGAAAAAAAGAGTTCGATGAGTTTCAAACGAAAACGCAGTGAAGAGCTAGATGAAACTCCACCCGAACCTTTACTCAATGCAAATTACGCTCCCGCTAAATCGTGTCGATACGGTCTCGCATGCAAGGATCACCGCAAGCTTCAGTGCAGCTTCTTTCATTCGACTCGTGACGAGTTGCGCACCATGTTTTGTCAATGTGAAATGCACAATTGCATCTTCCCTCATCCTCTACGACGACGAAAGCTCATATGCACCAAATGCAGCGGCGCACATCTTGTGATTCATTGTCCAGATGTCAGATGCTCAAACTGTAATAGATACGGACACATTGCGCGCAATTGTAAATCATAATCCAAATACGAAAGCACTGAAAAGCGTCACTTCGTCTTCTTCTTTTTCTTCTTCTTCTTCTTCTTCTTGCTCAGACCACTTGTCACCATACACATATTCCGGATCAAGGTGGATGGTTCTCACACGATTGCCTTCTTTTCTGATAAAGTTTGGCGGTTGTGTTTTTTCCACTTTGTCAGCTTGAATACGAGTTGGTGTAAACTGACAACTTGATGGTTTGCAAATGTGTCCAAGCAGGAATTTGCCACATTTACCACATATATTTTTTGCCATACCTGCATTTACATGTCTTTGGCCTTTCATAATACGTTGATGCCTATTCCGTACGCACGAATCAGTGAATGTTTCTTGAAATCGTTGTGACATTTCCTTTGCGATCCGTTTCCACCGTGGACCCAAAGTATCTCTTAGCAACAATATGTATTCATCCTGTTCGCCAGTATATCGCATAATTTTTCAAAAAAATGGAGACCGATACTTACGTCCAGATCGAGGACTTACACATGAGTTCAGACTTGCGCCCAATATCAACGGATACGCATTCGACTTGCCGTCCCATCACGACAAACACCACCGTCACGACAAACATCGTCACGAACGAAACGACGACAGCGACAAGCAACATCACTTTGAAAGCTGAGGTGACAAACACGGTGGTAGACAAGTACTACATGATGCTGTGGTGGCGTCATTTCTGCAAGACAAATGAACTCAATTGGATTACGACTTCTAACGAACATCAACTCGGAAAAGATGCACGTAGCAAAGGCATCCCAATACCAACTCATGGATATCTGCAAAGAATCTTTTCGAAGTATAGCGACGATTCTTCTTCTGACTCTGACGAGGATACTATCGATGCGCATCCTCTTCACGCGAGCGATAATAACGACCATTCATTTATCGTTCAGCCTCCATTTACATCTTTATTCCCTCTATCTGCCAACCTCACTCTGAGCCGCAAGCGCAAACATGACAGCTCAAGTTCCGACATCTAGTCGACTTCTTGACTGTATTGAAACATGTATTTTAAGACACTACTGTTCGAAATAATTTGACGAAGACGAGGACGACGAGTCATCCGCGAAAGAGTCATCCGCGAAATCTGTAACGTGAGCGACATATGGAATGTTCTCTCGCGCATCACTGCTGTCGCTGTGATACACATGATGATCGAATTGATCGTATGTACTTCTATGGACCGCAGGAAGCTGTTTGATATCCTTTAGCTCATAAACTTCTTCTGTTGACTTGAAGCATGAGTTTCCCATTTTTTTTCAGAAAACTTGATGCTAACTTGAGTAACATACACCGATAGACCTCGCCTCATTTTTGTTAAGTATACACCATGACACTGACAACTTTGCTTCAAGGCGTGGATGCATGCTCTTTCCATTCACACACGCTTACTTTTAATCTACACAATACGCTGCTGCACCCACATCATCACATCCTGACAACAGTAAGGACACTTACGCTGCACCTGCGCTTTTTGGGAACATGCTTCGCATACGCATTGATGACCACATGGTACTGCAAGATGAGTCTTCTCATTGGACATGCATATTATGCAGCTCGTCTGTCCACCGATGGTCGATTCTATTTCTGTCGAATCTTTTGGATTCTCCATCAAAGATGTCACTGCAAATAATTCTTTGATATCTTCTATCTCAGCTTGATGTACTTCTTTGGCTTTGTGTGCTTCAGCTTCATGCCCTTCACATCCGTGCATTTCCACTTTGGATTCATATATTTCCACTTTGGATTGCACTTTTGATCCTTCTCCTACTTCCTCTGTACCAATAGACATTACTTGTTTGTCCACAAAAGGAATAGGTGCCCGCTTGGCTTCTTTGTTTGCTTTTCGTTGTGCCTTTTTCTGTGCAGATTTCTCAGAACGAGCAGCTTGCAAAAGAAGATCGTGCTCACGTCGTCTTCTTTCAGAATATTCCTGTTCTGACTTCAATCGAGATTCTGCTTCCGCCTTGCGTTCGATCAAAGCTTTATGAGCAAGCTCTAAACGCTTCGACTCCATCATACGAGCATCTTCCAACCGTTTTTGCAACTGGATCTGTCTGGCTTCAGCCTCTTCCTCTTCTTTTTTCTTGCGATGTATCTCTGATTCGTGCTCTTTTTGAGCTCTTAGAAGTTCTTTTTTTGCGTGTGCTTCTTGGATACGTTTCGATTCAGCATCTTTTTTTGCTTTCTTGATAAGTGCTTCTTCAGCCTCTTTTTCTTTCTTCTTGCCATTTGTTTCTTGTATTTGGCCAATCAAATTTTCTCCATGGCGAAGATGGTATGATCGACAATCAGCATCAGCGTCAACCATACGACGTTGAATTTCTTTCTCTTCAAGCTTTGCTTCTTGAAGTCGATATGATTCAAGCTTCTGTTTTGCTGCTTCAGTCGCTAATTGCATTAATTCTTTCTCTTCTGCTTTTGCTTTAGCTGCTTCACGCATAGCCCTTACCATGAAAGGAGCCATACGACATGTTAATTCTTCAGCGATCATTATAGGTACTGGAGATATCTGCTGGTAAAGAAGAAAGACTGGTTCTTCTGGTAAGGGTCCACCCCACCCACCTGCACTCCTGCAGTTATCAAGATCAGATAGATGCTCAAAAGTCCGCCAGTATGGCTTCCAACCCAGCGTTGCAGCTTGTAGTTCTTCCTGCACGGAATATACAAGACCATTACATTTGACATAACCATCTGATTCGACATGACTGATGTATTGAATCCCCACCAACCGATATTGTGCACCATCCACACCATCTGCAAATAATGTTGGATAGTTCTTTGCCGTCAAATCAAGTATTGTTGGATATTGCATACGATCCCGATTGATTGATGACTGAGAAACATACCGACACACCGAAATTCCTAAAATAGTTGGAAGCCTCACCAAGCGTTCCCACAGCCTTGAATTATCATCATCGCACACCTTGCTTTGAAATTCATCCTTCAAGGCTGCTTCCAGAGTACAAGACGGTCGGATCGTAATATCAAAAAAACATTCCTCGCGAGGAAGGGGATAGTGCGAATTGTAAAAAAGCTTGCGACCTCTGTAAATTGATTCTGTTGTCTCATCATCAAAGACTACCATACCCATCGTATAAGAGCCTACTGTTTGTAAATTGAATACTTGTTTCATGATCTTGAGCACACTGGAGTGAGCTGAGAAGAAATGGTTCTGCAACGCTCTCTTCAGTGCAGGTTCAAAAGTATGGCTTTCATCCATCTTTAGCTTGATGTATTTGTTCGCATATGTCTGTAATCTATATGTGAGCTTGCTGAAAAAGGCTGAACTGTCTTCTTTGTAATAACCGTATCCAGCAGGTCCTTGTTTGTAAACAAATCCAGGTCGTTCACCTGTATATGAACTATATGAAGAACTTGCTGCTGCGTTTGCATCGCTGCTTCTTTTAGTGCTGTGTCCCCCGTCCTCGTCCTCATCGATCCACCTGCCGTTCTTGCAGTCCCATTTTGTTCTGTTCGTCATCTATTTTTTCAAAAAAAATGTTCTCTGCTGCTAACCGTCTTATTCAGAGCGATGATGCATGGTTCATTACCGCTCTAGATTCCCTCCTATCGAGGCGCTTGTGGCTTGATCACCGCTCCATTGATGATCCAAAGAAGCTTTTTTACAAGATCCGCTTCACGATCCGACGGTATACGACTTCAGAAGAACGTTACAAAATATTGCCAATCTCTGCACAAGCAATGACATCTCACCTGCGAAGACCTACGCCATCTTATCCATTCGGTCGGTCCGTAAAACGAATAACACCAATAGTGTTTGAGTGTAAGATGATTCGTGCAGCAATGGAGGTGATAAAAGTAACATCATCAGTTGAGGAAGCAGAAAGATTAATGGATAAGGTCGATGAGATTCTGGAATATGTACATATGGTGAGGGTAGAAGCTTAAGTGCAGGCCAGGGATGCAAGCTTACTCATGTCTTTTTTCTTACACCCATTCATCCTCCCTCTACCATCCGCACCCTCATTCCTTCTACCGTCCTTTGCACCCTTATTCATTCTCTCTACCACACTCCTTGTTGCATTAATCGGCTGTGCGTTCAAAGCAGGTTCATATGCTCGTTGCTGTAATAGCCGATGATCTCTTTCTTGAAGTATTCATTACCTTTGACATAATGTCTCTCACCCTTGATCCGTGAGTGAATCTTGGAACGTTTGATTGGGCCACCATTTACTTGGAAGGCGACCATCTTGGCCGTGCGTTTAACAATGTAGATCTTGTCGTATTGAGGCGGCAACTCGCCAAAACTGGCCCAGTCGTAATGCCACTTGTGAGACCAGGTTTGTCCCGTCTTGAAAGGAACGAGCTTGGACATTATGCAAGTGATTTGTTGAGACGCCGTCCAAGTAAGAAGTAAAGAAGAGCTAACTTGAATAGCATACACCGATAGAGCTCGGCTCATTTTTGTTAAGTATACACCATGACACTGACAAATTTGCTCTCAAGGCGTGGATGCATGTTTATTTGTCATGAACCCGTGCGCAACCGTCGCTCAACTCGGCGAACATTGGTGATCCGGGGCGCGGCGGTGGGCCGCTGCCCAAGCTGTTGCCAGCACGTTGCCGGTGTCGTCATACCAATTCGGTTCGGCTGAACCGTCGTAGCCCATGTCGCCTGCTCTGATTTGCACCGCACCGTACCCCATATTTGCAGATAGCATTTGCCCTTTTCAAAGATAGGCACCAAGGATCCCCAGTGTAGTTCTATCCCATCATACGTTCCTTTGCTCGCGAAGTCATTCTCTTGTGCATGTGCATACAACTCGCGCAACTCATGTTCGATTTGTTGCGCCTTACACTCAACATAGCTCCCGCATGCGGCACTTATGGTGACTGCGCGTTTATTCGTCTCGAAATGAATGCGCGGGATCAATAAACTTACGCAAAATTTGTCCATTTTTCCGAAAAATGTTTAGAAGCAAAGTCCGTAATGTCATCGCTGAGCATGGCTTTGACGCCGATGCTTGGATGCGTTTACTAGATGACAACGAACTTGAAGCTATTACGGGCATCAAGCGTACTGCAAACGAGACGCAACAGAGCACTGATCGGAAAAAACAATGTCAGAAGGGGTACACCGTTGTGAACATTGGCTTCACTGGATTTGATCCGGTCGACAAGGAAGACACTCCTTATGTCCGAATGGATCCAATCGGGTTGCAGAAGTCGCTTGAGAACATGTATGACAAAGACGAATGTATAATTACGGCCAAAAAAATCTACGTGGAGATCAGCTTCGGACTTGAAAACCCAAGAACCGTATGTTGGCAAACGGATGGAATTTGGACACGAGCAGCATTCGCAAAGAAGTTGGCACAGGAATACCAGATGATGTTTCGTCGTAAGCAAATGTACCACATCTGGGTTGCGCACTTGGAGCAGGTGCATATCTTCTGTCTGTGGTATGATCCTCGGAAAAATGCGTATTGTGTAGAGGGGGATATACAATAATACTTTACTAATCTGTCGTCGTCTGATCGGTCCGGTTCGCTGTAATTTCTTCTTCTGCACGAACCCAGCTTGACACCACATGCATATGACAACCTTCCATGCCAAAATTGTATACTGTTTTCAGTTCTTCGAGAACTTTGTGTCGACACGACATGCAGAATGGCATTGGCTGATCTCGAAGAAAAATCATATCGTCTTCTTCAATGACATTGACTTGTTTTGCGCACGAAACCATGCTGTCAAAACGACCTCTGCAAAACTGACATTTGACATCACTTGATTGAGTGCAGATATAGTTCAAGTTATGAAGAACCAGAGTAAACAGATCCTGTTGAGTAAGCGTTTTTATGTCGTCGTACGCAACTTGCTGAGTGTAAAATCGATCGACAGAATCTAACCTCGATACAAATTTAACAATCATTTTTCAAAAAAATGAGCCGTCGAAAGACGATGTAGAAGTCACTAGTGTGATGTAGAGCATTTGTTGTAACCTGTTAGTCAAAAACAAGTCATTACTACACTCACTCCGCCTCCTCACCATCCTCCTCGTCACCATCCTCCTCCTCACCGTCCTCCTCGTCACCATCTTCCTCTTCGTCGTCATCTTCCCCACGGTACTCATCATCCGCCTCTTCTTCGTCGTCATCTTCTGCTTCACCGCCGCCGCCGTCAGCATCATCGTCGGCATCGTCATCGTCGTCTTCTTCTTCGGGAATCACATCATCTTCTTCATCGGATCCACTATGGTCGTCGAGATCATCGATGTCCTCGTCGTCGGTGTCGTCCCAAGTCGGATCTTTCGAGACAAATTCTTGACTCAACTCCAACATACCTGTGATGCGCTTCTTTCCAATGGTCTTTTCTTTTGGATTGTTGTCAGGACAAAGGTACATTGGCTTCTTTTGCTTGATGACCTGACGCATGTTCCTCAGCGCAGTTTTCCACATGCGATATTTGCTATAGTCCTTTGACTTCTTTTTGCGAATGCCTCCGCACATTCTGAAATCTTGGGGACTTATGCGATCTGTCTTCTTGATGTTTTTTGTTTCTCGAAGCATAAGCGTGTAGACTTGTGCCAACGTGGTAGCGACACCTGCGTCGTATATAGACATTTTTTTCGAAAAAAATGAAAGTTACAGGAACTCCGTTTGTACAACACGGCGAAGAAGGTGATTTCAAATGGATGCGCCAACAAGACAAGTACCGTAACACTTTGTTCTTATTTAACGAGAATGTAGTAGATTCCTACAACGATCAACCTTTAGCAGGAGCTGGTTCTGCTGCAATACGTCCATACACTCATCGCTTCAAGGAAAAACCGCGAGCTGCGGGAATTCCAACTGGTTGGTCCGTCGCGTCTCGTGGGTTCACTACTTTTGACTTCCTCACTAAGAAGATCATCGATTGGTCACTTGAACGCATTCGTACTATACTGCACAACGATCCGGAGATTGATCAGATCATATTCTCCTGTTCAAGCGATGACCCAACTCGCATTGGTACGAGCATATTTCAGCTTCCAGAAAAAATCGTTTCCTATATCAGCGATGGTATTGCTGCATTAGCAAACGACAGTGGTGATGACATCAAATCTCACGAGACTCTGAATCGACTGGAAGCAAACTTGGCAGCTCATGCCTTTTTACATGAAGAGTTGGCTGAATACAAGTTACAGCAGCAGAAACGTGAGAGGCCGAACAATGGATATGGAGTTATGCCAGTAAAAAATCGTATGCGTAGCTCGTACTTTTGAACATGTAATGATAACTTGTAATATTGGTTTCATGCCTCACTTTCTTAGTTTACTTTGCTTTTATATCTCAAAAATCTCAAACTTGCCCCCTGACGAGATCTTTGATTAAAACACGATGGGCGACTTACCCTTGTCTCAAGCCTTTGCATCAAGCCCTCCAACGATCAGACGCGAATTAGTATGCCCGGATGCACCACTGCGCCCTAAAGCATTCGATCCGACGAGCAGATGTGACAACTCCGACAAGGTTTACAAGGCAAGCTTTCCATCAGCATGCACGTGGAAACGTCTTGGTCTCCAGCAAATCAGACGGGATACAGAAGCTCAGTACCAGCAGAAGAAACAGAAAACGAAGGATCAACCTGCGACTTGAGCATCGATTGTCTACTCTTTCACACATGCATTGCCCATGGAAATTTTGCTTGTTTACACTTGTTCGAACCTAAACACAAATTCCGGATACGCGCGGTGATCACTCCCGGCAGACAACACAAACATCGTAGGGTTTGAATGATTGTCGGTCATCGAGTCGTACAGACGACCATCCGGTTTCGAAGAAGGCACTTTCATCCCCGAATGTCCTTGACAGTAGTCGCCCACCAGCACACGAGAAAGCAAAAGAACCTTGTTCATTTTGCCAGTCGTTGGATTCATTTCGGGAATCGCAAAACCGTCATGCCATGAGTATGAAGCAAAAGTCGCAAAATACGATCCGTCTCCATATTGTTGTCGTGACCCGTAGTCACGGAGAAAGCCGTTTTGCAATATAGCATCGAGCTTTGATGGTGGCATACCGTGCCATAAAAGCTTTTCCCGCACATCGGTAAGTCGCGACTGCATCTCTGACTTGTTCAGTTGATACATGTCGAATCGCATTTGATTTCCAACAGCGCAAACCTCAAGCAACTTGTATGAAGAGCTTGTGATCATGTGTTGTCCATTGAATACTGAACGAACAAAGAAGCCTGCCAAAGACTGTCCAATCGAAGAAGTGTCCAAAGACAAAGGCGCAGAAGAATTCAGACTATTCGGCCAGTAAGACGGGTACTTGGATGACCAATCTCGCAAAAAATCCCGCTCAAACTGCTGATTCAATTGATAGCATTCGCTGCGGGTGTCTCCAGTAACATTAAATGCAGCTTGAGCCGTATTGTAATCAAAGAGGTTATGTTTCAGTGTAGATGCAGGAGCCGGCGCGGGAGCCGGCGCAGGAGCCGGCGCAGGAGCAGGCGCAGGAACCGGCGCAGAAGCAGGCGCAGCAGCAGGCGCAGAAGCAGGCGCAGCAGCTGACGCAGCAGCTGACGCAGCAGCCGGAGGTGGTTGATGTAATGCCTTTGTTGGTGGATTTATGCATATTCCGTCGATTCTGAGACGCCGAATGTATCCAACTGAGTTGCTTTGTGCGCTGTAACTTTGTCGGATCTGAACCATTGCATGAAAATCGACAACATATGATGCCGTACCAAGCGTTATGCTCGATACGCCGCCTTGGTTCTCGCCACGCAGTCTGGCAAATCTTCTAGTAAGCGTCTCAGCAGTCGTTGAATCGCACTGCTTCCAATTGTGTGTAACATTGTATGTGTTGCTTGTCGCATCCCATGTAGAACCATCTTCGAATTCCCAAGGTAGACAATAAGCGGGTAATCGCTTGGTAGCGCACAAATGCTGTTTGATCTGATATCCAGTCGCAGGTGCTGAAGCGCCTGCCCCAGCGCTCGATGACGCTGCGGGCGCTGGGGCAGGCGCCGGTGCAGGAATAGGCACGGGTGCAGCAGGCACTGGAGCAGGAGCAGGCACCGGTGCAGAAGCAGGTGCCGGTACTGGTGCGATTGCAGGAGGAGCAGGCACTGGAGCTGAAGCAGGCGCTGGAGCAGGCACTGGAGCTGAAGCAGGCGCTGGAGCAGGCGCCGGAGCTGGAGCAGGAGCAGACACTGGAGGCATCCTAGATCTTGGCGGAGTCTTCTTGTACGCGCTATCAGGAGCATCAATGTAAATCCATGACCTTTCTCCACTTGGAGATGATAATAAGTATGCTTTCTCGCGAACAGTGTATAAGTCATTTGACTCCTTCGTTACGCCTCCTCCATCTACCTTGATGCAGTGCGCCATCGCCTTGGCAAGAGTAGAGAATACTTTGGTATCAACGTAGTTTGGCAAATACATATCAGCATAACAGTCTGAAAATTTGCCATCGTCGTCGGAAAGTTCGATCGCGGTATCCTTCGTGTCTTTGACAGCAGTGCAAACATGCCCTTTGCGCAACTGACCGCATTTCCTGCAAATCTGAGGTGCATACGGCCTCTTGCGAGATGCCATCGTTGAAATTTTTTTCAGAAAATTTAGCCAAACTTGCAACTATGTTTGATGACAGTGGGTTGCCAGCTATATTTTCAAGTCATGTATGCTCTCGTAAAGCATTCTAGATATGGTCACCGACACTCAATGATTCTACTTCCACTAAAACACGGATCACAAATAGGTAGTATTTACTGCAGCGGCGGCGCGAGGTAGCTTCTAGTCCAGAATACCACACGATTTGCCACACGGATGGCATTTGGCCTTCTTGAATTTGTTACACTTCTTGCAGCGAAATGGCGTGTCCTTCTTCTTTACGATGCTCTTCTTTACGATGACATTTGCAATCTGAGCAGTGGGTTGGTCGACAGTAAACTTATCCACCAGTGCAGATATGGTTGGGTTGATCCGTGTATCGCGCATGGAGCACACAGGTGTGTTGCACAGAGGGCAGCGTTTGTTGTTCATAACGGCGAGAGACGATGTCAAACAACCGTCGCAGAACGTATGCATGCATTCCATGATCGTTTTAGGAACTTTGAAAAGCTCCATGCAAATGGAGCACTTCAAGTCGTTTGTCGTCAATGTTTGACAGGGCATATCCGCGTGGTCTGTATGTATGATATGGTAGTCAGATCCGCGTTCCATGAGAGCAAAATTATGCCATTTGCGATCACCATCGTGGTATTTGATGAAAGAACCACGTTGAGGGTGATGTGCAGTAACCACACCAGTGTACCACTTGAACATTTTTGGCCACCATATGTTGACCGTCGTGCCTATTACGACGAGAGTGCGAATTACAGTGTTCAGAGAGATAATGTATGATGCATACGTGCAGTGCAGTTACCTATCTGCACAATGTGCTCCTCTGCTTTGACACGCGAAATCATTTTTTGAAAAAAAGTAAAGTTCCAAAAAATGGAGAGCACTCATTGTTTTGGAATACGAGGTTACCATCAAAACATATGTGTCATGATCGTGGGCATTCGTTGGATTCCACGAAAAGAAGGAGAAGCACAAGCAGAAATTCTACCCCTTATTTACCCTCCAACTCCTTTGACTGTTTTAAGATGATACACCTTCACCCTTTCCGCCCTTACATCTGTCATGCACCGTTTCCATAAAGCGTAATGTGCAAACCCCGCGCACAAACGAGTTCCAGCGCCGCTTCTATGACGCCTCCACCAACGCCAGTTGATGTTTTGCTACATCTTCCGATAAATCTGCAATGATACCATCAAATATGTTGCAGATTATTCTTTTCATTCGGAGATCGTAGACCTGTGTCAAAGTTAACACAGTGACCGAATCTAGATTCGCTCCGAAAAGCATCATGTCGGTTAGGTTGAGGATAACCGCTTCCTGTCGTAAAAGAGGTGTGTCTTGCACCACCAGAGTGATTGGATTGTCAAGGTTCCATGGTGTACTGCAAAAGTAATTGTAGTACGGGTTATGGTAATGAGTGAACTGTTCGGGTATCTCAATCGTGGGGTCTGCAGCAAAGCGAATCAGGAATAGTCCCATTGATTCTGCATGAGTTGTTTGCACGACGTTCATATTTTTCGGAAAAAAATGTTATCAGATGCGGAGTTTGAGATCTTTATATCAAATCCAAATCTTGGTCAGACACCTCCGAGACAACTACAAATTATTAAGCCGATTGTGAAGCCGGCTTATACAATTCACCGGAAAGACTGTCGATGCAACAAATGTGCTTCATGTTTGCATGTATGTGGGACGTGTAAGAACTGTGTGGACAAGCCACGTTTCGGAGGCAAAGGTAAACGCAAGAAGGCATGCGCTAAACGACCAAGATGCATATCACCCATCTCAGAGGAATGGATTGATCCTAGCAGTATACCCACCGAAACCCGTATGCATGAAGAGTGTAGACCATGCCAACAATGAAGTATGTACGTCGGTTCGCTTTTTCAATTATTCGTGATATGTATACTTGTGCTCCGCATTCTTCGTAGTTCACATCAAAAGTTTGCGCAGCGTAAGACTTGAAATTACTCAATGCACGCATCAACACTTCTTCTTGCGACATATCGAAGTTGACATGCATTTCCGCTGCTAAACTTGTCATTTTTCAAAAAAAATTATGGCACACACAAGGGTGTCATCTGAGGCGGCATCGACAACAGACTTATGTACCATTTGTTTGGATCCGCTTTTATCCGACGAGAACATAACTACACTTCCGTGTGATCATCGACTTCACACTCGGTGCGCACTTGATGCGGCTTGGAGAGGTTGCATTGCTTGTCCCGTCTGTCGTCGAGTACCGACGGCAACGAGCTTGGTAGATGCAGAAATCAATCGTGAGGATGCTGTCTGGCAGCACAACGAAGAAACTATGATGCAAGCGTTTCGCAAAGGGGTTCGTGCTGCAAACAACAAAAATGCAACATCACGTCTCAAAGTTGCAGTCAAGAAGTATCGCAACTTTCAGGATAAACAAAAGCAAGCTGCTGCGCAACGCGCAAATGTACGCAAAGTTCACGCAGAAATGCGTCAGAAAATAATGCAAGCGGTTCAGAAGATCAAGAATGCCTACAAGGATAAAACTTGCGTGAAGACGGTGAGCTCGCTTCATGTCAACATCCACTCTAATCCGCCCAGGTATGTGAAGAGATGCAGATCAAGAAGATTCAAGAGGAAGATTGCGCAAGTCATGGGGTGGACACCTTCTGTTGTTTAAAAAGCTCCCAGCCAGATTCGAACTGGCGTTGAGGGATTCAAAGTCCCTAGTGATCACCGCTACACTATAGGAGCAAAGAGCTTGTCCAGGTTGTTCATGAGGGGACTCATCGGAATTACCTCCTCCCCCATCTTTCCTCCACTGGGACTCGAACCCAGGTCGTTCGGGTGAAAGCCGAATATCCTAACCAACTAGACTATAGAGGATGAATGTGGAAATTTACAGTGTATGGGTGTTTAAGTAGAACTGATATGCATCTCTCCACATCTTTTAACCTTACATTTTTCTTTCGACACTTGAACGAAAGGTATAATCACTCTCTCTTACGCTTCTCACCACGATGCCAGTAAGCAACGCGTTCGGGACATTGCGTTGCTATATGTCCCTTCTGTTGACAGTAGACACATATGTTGAGAGGACAGTTCGCAACATAATGATCCGAAGAGGAACACCGTTTGCAAACATAACCAGAAGGAGGCTTTGAAGTAGCGATTGCAGACTCTATCGGCATTCCGTAGTAATTGCGATTCGGATGAGCTTTGTTGCACCACCAAGCTTGACATAAGCAGTTTGATGCATCTTTCTCAGTCCCATGAGCATAGCGACATTGTAGAGTATTCCTCAGCTTGCATTTATCTCCATAGAAACATCGAGGAGCTTTCTTCTCTAGCCGATCCTTTGCTTTTGTTTGCTTTGAGACGTGAGTCTTCAACAAGTCGCCCCAGTCTGACATATTTTTTGAAAAATAATGCTGTTGTATGTTTCTCTACTCTTCAATGGTATATGTTTATTCTATTTTATTGCGCGCGCTAGTCGCAGCACACGCGATGCGTCAATTCAAGTCGACGAAGATTGGGACGACTCGTCCGACGACGACACAAATACCACTCTGCAAAAGCTACACATTTCTCTGACACCTCCCGCGACACCTTCGCCTAAAAAGTTGCTGTCCAACTCGACGCGCTCTTACGAGAAAGATGACAATGTGCGATCATGGCCATTGGATGGTTCATGGTCATTAGAAAAAATTTGTCCGGAATTCAAAGGGGAATTCAAGTCAAACCGCTTGGCTGGTCATGGGATTCGGGTTCACAAACGACTTATGAACCCAATGGCGGCTGACTAAGGACCAATAGACACCATCACATCTTCAGCCTCGGATTCCGAAGTTGCACCGTCGAGTGGTTGTGGACCCAATGACGGCTGACTAAGGACCAATAGACACCGTCACATCTTCAGCCTTGACCAAATGTTCCGGGGTGATGGTGATGTTATAGTCCTGCGCATTGTCGCGCATATCGTCCCGAAAATTGCGTCCCGTAAAAGCTTCGACTGTCTCGATACATTCGGAAAGTGTTCTGCGAACAACCTCGCGTCCCTTGTTCATGTCAAACACTTTGTAAGTTCGAATGTACTGTCGCGAGGAAGAAGCGGCTGCACCACGCTGACTTTCCATTTCCACTTTGACCAAATCGACTGGGGTCTGTGTGACTGGATCTATGCAGAAGTTTTTACCATGCTTCTCAAACCATGCACAAGCAGCGTCGGTGACTGCAGTGCGCCGCAGTATGCCCATGTCACCAAACTGTACATTCTCAACAACATTGACCCTCTTTCGTTTGCCACCACCTTTATTGCGAGCCAAATCTTGAATCATTTTGTTTGTGTATCTGGGTCGTTGTCTGAATGTCTGAATGTCAGATGACTTCATAAAGAGAAAGCCGTTTGCACCACTTCCAAAGCACGTTTCCATCTTTTCCGAAAGAGCCAATTCATAAGCATGTTGCGGTTTCAAAATCGATGGCATCTTATCAGAAGCCACGAATGTGATATCTTGAAGCTTATCTGGATCCAACGAATCATCGGGTGGTCCATGCGTTGTCCGATTGCATTTATGCAGAACAACCTCACATAGTGCATAACGTCCAGACATAACAACACCAATTCTGCACGCGACATTGGATGGTAATGACTCCGTGACAAAATCGACAAGCGATAGGCTGAAGTAATCGTCGTCGGATTCCGTGTCCCCAAGTACTTGTAGGACATTAGGGTGCAAAGCAAAGTCGTAAAGACGCATGTATTTTTTTCGAAAAAAATGGCAAAATGGCTGCTTATCTCACCCACAAACGGCTTTCAAGTGGTACAGCAAACAAAACAGGTTGATTCTGATTTCAACACAGGACAGTATAGCTCCGTACATAAAGTTGGCACATTTGTGTTTGATTCGATGATCTGCATGACAACTTCTGGTGCAGTTGTGCCCATAGCACGTGTACACAGTGGAACGCCGCCAAGATTTATGTGGAGATACGAATGCGATCCGGGTGCCTATCAACAAATGGACGAGCACACCAGCGCTATTCTGGACAATGCTCGCAAACATGCAAGAAAGCGAGTGTGCGTTCATGTGCTGGATGATTATTCGAATCCAACCACGTGGATTGTGACATACACTTTTGACTTGGAAGAAATGTCACAGCAAAACGATACGAGTGGGACTAAACGACGCATCATCGGGTACACTCCACACGAAGAGGATGGAGATGATGAGGAAGGAGACGATGATACTTTGAGCGCTGTACCAGACGAGTTCAAATGTCCAATTACACATGACATCATGAGAGATCCAGTTGTTGCATCAGATGGTGTCACTTACGAACGTCATGCAATCGAAGAGCACATCATTCGTGGTAACTATTACAAGACCGCCGATGAATTCCGATCCCCTATGTCTGGTGTTTCGATCCATCCTCAAGTTTACCCCAATCGTGTACTGAAACAAGTTATGACTTCAGACTAATGAGACCGGAGAGATGTGTGACTAAGTAAAGTAAAGTAAAAAGTATGGGTTGTTCCGCTCTCTGTGCTTCAAGTTTGCTTTTTTTCAAAAAAAAATGAGCCTTGCTCTTGCAAATACTTTCGACCAGTGTGGTGTCACATGCAATCACGAGGAGACCAACAAGTTAGCTTCGTTCGCTATGATGTTACTCGCAATCATCTTCATCATCATGCTGTCATTTGAACACTTCAAGAGGTGCATGGATAACATGCAACGTATCCTGATAGATACTGGAGAATTTCAAAGAGAGCTCCTCTCTTGTGTTCATGCAATCGAATATCGTCTTGCTTCTATCGAAAAGTCAATCTCCGCAAGCGTGGCTAAGGCGGATAGTGTGAGTGTGGCGCGTGAAGTGCTGAGAGCCAAGCGTATGCGCTTCCTACCATCCGATCATCGAGTTCTTGATATGATCGCGGACAGCGGTGACAGCGGTGACATTTAAGTTGACTGTTTACGCACGCACACAATTTTCACAAATCACACCCTACAAGATCGTCCCCCAATTGACGGATCATACTTCTGCCTCTGCAAACCTTACGCAGAATTTGTTTACGTTGAGTACGAAGCGTTGTTGTTCGACGCTTCAAATCGTTTTTCACATTGGATGAAGATGCGAGATACCGAAGCTTTATCCGGCGTAGTTTAGATGTATTCTCTTTGCGCAGATCAGCAAGATTTTCATCGATCGATGTCAATTGCTTTCTTGCTTGCTTGAAACGTTCCTTCCACTCTTGAAGTCTCGTGATTTTTCTTCTCGTGGTGCTGTCGTGCTTCTTACGACGAATCAGATTACGCAGCTTGCTGCTGCGCTGCATCTCATATTGTCGGATGTTGACTCGTTGCACTTCTTCATCATCCGACTCTGATGAATCTGATGAGTCGGATGATTCCACCGGTTGAGCTCGACACAATGGGCATTCCTGTTTCTTCCAT
>Ga0160422_10000591_pt1 | contig 22218 bp, 17 predicted proteins | sample Fk160mmetaG_FD_108192 | JGI IMG/M metagenome (GOLD analysis project Ga0160422, IMG submission 108192) | Marine microbial communities from the Central Pacific Ocean - Fk160115 60m metaG | ecosystem: Environmental > Aquatic > Marine > Oceanic > Photic zone | place: The Central Pacific Ocean...
CAGTTCCTATTAGGCTAACAAACTTACTGGAGTAAACGAACGCAACAAAGTCCTCAATCGACATAAATGAGCATAGCATTGATAGCGTATTTATCAAACTCTTATTTTCTTCACTTAAAGTATTAGCACGTTCAGCATCCAATGATTTAATCACCATGGTTATCAATGGTAAATCAGGGTTTACCACGGTAAATCAACACCGTCATACTGAACAAATCGACCAGAATCCTCTAAGGAGTTAGCATAAATTAAATCTATCATTCCATCAACACTCTCTTCTAATTCAACAGGAGCATGCTCACCTCCCATCCTAGTTTTTACCCAACCCGGATGCAATATCAAAAAAGAAATGTTATCGCTAATTGCTTCTTTTTTCATCGCCACACTAAGCATATTGAGTGCAGTTTTAGAGGCTCGATAGGCATAGGATTTTCCTGAATGACAGTCATCAATAGATCCCATTAAACTACTTATCATTGCAACTGTGGTAAGTGAATCATGAGTCATTTTGTCATATAATTCTCTTACCATTCTTACAGGCCCAACGGAATTTACATCTAAAACCTCTAACATCCACTTATCGTCGATTTCTTTGACATTCCGCCAGCGCCCGTCTGGGATTCCAGCATTATTAATTAATAAATCTACATTCCCACTTATCGAATTAGCAAATTCTTTGATAGAATTATTATCTGTAACATCTAGCCGGCGACAAATTAGATTGTTATTATTGATTAACTCTAATCGATGTTTATCTGAGCGATAACCAGCATACACTATCCAACCATCATCCAACAATCGCACTACGAATTCCGAGCCTATACCACGACTAGCGCCAGTCACAACTGCAATTTTCATAATTGATCATTAGTGTTACTCAGTTTTAGTAATCATAATTTTATGAGCATATACTGCTGCTACTGCACCGGCTATTTGGGGTATGAAATGCATCCAACAATCAGCAACAGCCAACTTTCCACTCGCTATTAGCATAGTAGTAACTGCGGGATTGAATGAACCAAGTGAGATACTTCCAACAGTAAAAGCTCCTGCCATCACCGTAAAGCCAATTGCAGCACCGTAGAATTGGTTGCCAGATTGTTCCGTGGCGACGTTAATAATAACGAACATAAGGGCGAATGTCCACAAAAGTTCAGCTGCAAGGACAGATAACGTGGAAGCGAAATCCATTTCGGTAATTTCCCCGCCTGTTAGATTAGAGCTTACACCGTTGAGAACGAGCTCTGAACCGACGAAGAAAGCGAGAACACCAGCGATAATTTGAGCCACTAGATAGTAGGGCAACTCTTCTTTACTACAGTCTCCTTTTATGAACAATCCAATGGTTACAGCAGGGTTGAAGTGAGCCCCAGATACGTATCCAACTGCATAGATCATTACCATTAGAGTCAGACCTATCGCAATTGGCGCGAAGTTTCCAGCCAAGCCACTTACTGCTGCGATGAAAATAGTTAGCGCCAAAAAGAAAGTCCCTACAAATTCTGCGATGCCTTTACCAACATTATTTGATGTCATGTTCTTGCCATAGAAAACCGGCATAAAATCATAATCATTATCGCAACTTAGCGGTTAAATCTTATAGCAACCAGATAAATAATGGGCATGACTACCATTCAACATCGAAATCATCCCCAAAAGACGAGGGAGGCTTGTCAAGAATAACATCAATTTTCTTTTGAATGGTTTCGCCTTCATTACCCACATCTTCATTATGAATATGTTCGTCTTTTACGTCGATAGGAGAATCAATCAATTCCTTTGTCGCTTTAATTGGCTTCACTAATAGTTTACCTGTTTGATTCTCGGAAGAATATTTTTTCTGGTATATGATTGGCTTTTGTTGTTCAATTTTATCGTTTGGTTCATCCTTTCGTGGCTGAAAATGTTCTTCTCCAATTTTCATTTCAGAGAAATTGCTTTCCAACGCTTCCATAAGTTCTGGCAATACCTCATCATTCGGCATAAAATTACATCGAACCATCATTCATGAAATCTTTCCTTCACTGATTCTCACTTGAGACAGAACTTCATCAAGTATTAGCAACAGGCAAAGGTATGCGCATCGGTATTGTAGTTAATCCAGATGCCGGCCTCGGTGGCAGGCTTGGCTTCAAAGGAAGTGATGGCCGAGCAAAAGAGGCGAGAGATGCAGGCGCACAAGATCGTGCTGGTCCTAGAATTAATCAGTGCCTTACTAAATTTTTCAAATTGCTTGACTCAAGCTTAAATCGAAGTGACGTGTTACCTGAATTATATGCTTGGGAAGGCAGAATGGGTGGTGACTGGATAGCTAACGACTACCACATCGTGGGAACCAGTCCACAAACGACCTCAGCAAACGATACAACCACTCTCGTCAAACAATTGATCGAACTGAATGTTGACATTATACTGTATGCAGGAGGGGACGGAACTACCAGAGATATCGTCAATACACTGGGCCAAGAAAAAATACCTCTTATTGGAGTTCCTGGCGGCGTTAAGATGTATTCAGGCTGTTTTGCTACGACGCCTAGTGCAGCAGCAGAAGTATTATTTTCATTTGTTATTGGCGATTTGATGGCTTCGATAACTGAAGTAATGGACTTGGACGAAGAACTCTATCTACTAGGCCAGTGGAAGGTTCGAATGTATGGTGAAGCTTTAACACCAGCAAGCCCCAGATTTATGCAGGGTGCTAAACAGCAGGTTGAACGGGCCTCAGAAGAGGAAATAATTGAGGGATTGGCTAACCACATTGCAGAATTGATTGCTAGTAAACCAGATTTGATGATTATCTGGGGAAGTGGCGGGACCCTAAGGTTAATTGGTGAGTTAATCGGGCAAAAACTAACGTTATTGGGAATAGATATTCAACACAAAGGCCGAATATACTGTGACCTGAACGAAACAGAACTGATCGAGCATCTTTCTTCTCATCACGGAGAAAAGCTCCTCCTCCTTTCACCTATGGGCGGTCAAGGCTTCCTCATTGGTCGTGGTAACCTACAATTATCACCAGACGTGCTAAGACTGATTGGTATAGAATCAATACTCGGGGTTGCAACACCGGCAAAATTGATGGGTCTATCTCACATTAGAATCGATACTGGTGACGAAACCCTCGACGAAGAGTTTAGGTTACGCAAATTTGTCAAAATGCTCCAGGGATATCGGACCACTAGGGTAATTCGGGTCTCAGATGTTTAGTTACATTTCCAAACCAGCAGCAGCCATCAATAACCCGAGGAACGGTGGACTTGGACGACCGGGTCTGGATTTGAATTCAGGATGATATTGAACGCCGACGTAGTAAGGGTGACTGTCTAACTCAAAGATTTCACATCGCTGTCCGGTCTCATCTTTGCCAACAAATTTTAGCCCGGCTTTTTCTATTTCATCGATTATATCAGGATTGACCTCATATCTGTGCCGATGGCGCTCATCAACAGACTCATCAGTGCCGTATAGCCTTTTGATCTTGCAGTCATCAACTTGCCAAATTGTTGGCCTACTACCTAATCGCATCGTGCCCCCTAAGTGGGTTTTTGATATTTCAGGCATGAAAATTACCGCTGGATATTCGACATTCTCGTCGAATTCTGTTGAGTTTGCACCCTTCATACCCAAAACATTGCGGCAGAATTCAATTGTTGCAACTTGTAACCCAAGACATATGCCAAGATATGGAACATTATTTTCTCTAGCATATTTGGCGGCATTCACCTTACCTTCTACACCACGGTCACCAAAACCTCCAGGCACCAAAACACCGTTAGACGATTCCAAATCTCGCCATGCCGCATCGTATTCTTGACTATTCTTGGCTTTCCAATGACTTTCCAAGTGACTTGCTTCAATCCAATTTATTGACAACTTTCGCCTTACTTTCATTGCAGCATGTTGCAGGCTCTTAATGACTGACAGGTATGCATCTGATAAGTCCGTATATTTACCAACCATAGCGATTGATACGCTCTCAGTGAGCTTATCTAGATCATGAGCCATATCGCGCCATTGGTCTAACATCCCAGTGGTGTTGCAATCAACTCCAAGGATTTTACACAATCCCTGCTTTTCTAACATTAGCGGTACGTGGTAGATGTTGGGAACATCGTGTGTTGACATTACAGCATCGGGAGAGACGTGGCAGAATGCCGCGAGTTTTTCTTTGGTCTCATCAGTCATCGGTTCAGTCGAGCGACAAACGAGGATATCAGGGGTTATACCCAATCCTCGCAACTCCTTAACCGAATGCTGGGTAGGCTTGGTTTTCTGTTCACCTACCGGCCCCATAACCGGAACCAATGAGACGTGAACAAAAGTGACATTTTCTCTCCCGACTCTGAACTGGAACTGTCTTAATGCTTCAACGTACGGCGAGGATTCAATGTCTCCAACAGTCCCACCTAGTTCGATAATACATGCGTCAGGAGGGGCGACTTCTCCATCAGCCGGTACGTGAGCAACACGCTCAATCCAATTCTGAATTTCATCAGTAATGTGTGGTATTACCTGAACAGTCTTGCCTAGATAATCACCTCTTCGTTCTGCTTCAATAACTTTCGAGTAGATTTTTCCAGTGGTGAGATTATTATCTCTGCCTAAATTCAAATCTAAGAAACGCTCGTAATTACCTAAGTCAAGGTCCACTTCACCACCATCATCTAAGACGAAAACTTCACCATGTTCGAAAGGGGACATCGTCCCCGCATCGCTATTTAGATAGGGATCTATTTTGATTGAGGTGGTGCGTAACCCAGCACTCTTGAGTAAAACTCCGATACTACTTGCAGTGACGCCTTTTCCTAGTCCGGACAGGACCCCGCCGCTGACAATTACGTATTTCATCACACACCAACGGGAATTTTACCACCGATGCCCCCTTAATCAACATATCCGAAAAATTGAGGGTTTGATAAAATATTTTCATGCTTTGATAGCGAATTATCAATAGGTGTCTCCTACGTCGATAAACTGACGAACATGACGGCCATACCAAAAACCATGATGGCTTGGAAAAAAGTCGCATCCCGGCCCGGAGGATTCGACTTTGTGGAAACACCAGTTCCACAAGTTAAGCCAGACGAGGTATTAGTCAAGACCCATTCAACCTCCATCTGTGGTACTGACTTACATATTTGGAAATGGGATGAATGGGCGGCAGAAAATGTTCCAATTAATACCACCACAGGACACGAAACCTGCGGGGTAGTAATTGCAATTGGTAGCCAGGTAACCACCCATAAAATTGGTGATAAAGTAGCAGTTGAATGCCATCTCGCTTGCTGGGATTGTGACCGATGCCGTGAAGGGAATGCACACATATGTGAAGATGGTCAGATTTTTGGCGTTCATAGTAACGGTGCATTTGCACCATATTTCACCATACCAGCAGTTAATGCCCGGCACTTCCCGGATAATTTAACCATGGACTTGGCGTCTGTCCAAGACCCGCTTGGTAATGCCATTCATACTTTAACAGGAGGACCAGTAAAGGATGCAATAGTTGCTATTCACGGGCTCGGACCGATTGGCTTGTTTGCTGTTAATGTTGCTAAGGCGATGGGTGCTCGAAAGGTGATTGCCATAGATTGGGATAATCAAACTAGGATGAAACTTGCAACCAAACTCGGGGCTGATGTCGTCCTTGGCAAGGATGATGATATTGTTGAGTCAATCCTAGCACACACAAATGGCCAAGGAGCCGATAATAGCTGTGAGTTCTCGGGTTCTCCAAGCGCACTTTCTAATACTATTTACTCAACAAGAATGGGCGGTTATGTCAATATTCTTTCAGTATATGGAACCACTAAAACCGAAGTTCCGATGAATGATATAGTATTCCGGTATTTACATCTCAAAGGGATTAATGGTCGTAAGATGTGGTCAACTTGGGAAACGATGCATGAATTAATCAGTCAAAACAAAATAGACATCGATACTGTTGTTACTCATCGTTTCTCTTTCAATGATTGTAAACTTGGTTTCGAACTCGCTATGGGTGGAGACTGTGGTAAAGTAGTAGTTGATTTCTAGGCGTCAATCCACTTGTATCTTCTCGCTCCTTCCTGAACGCCAGATTCACCTATCTCAACTAAGGCAAACTCACCTTCAGGTTCAACAACACTACCACTTTGGAGACCTTTGTGAAGATTCTCATAAGTAATGTGGTCAATGGCAACTCTGCCCGCTAACCGCTCGAACAAACTCCAGCGCGAGACAACTTCTCGCCATTGCGGCGACACCTTACCCTCGAATACTTTGGCCTTAGCACCAGAACCATAACCACATAGGCCGAACAATTTGTTGTCTAGGTTGACATTTTCTTCCAAGTCTGACTCAAATGTAGACATTAGTGCTAAGAAAATTGATCCAGTATACTGATTACCAATTAAACTACTCGCTCGCTGGCCTTTTTCTATGCGACTAGCGTGGAATTCAAGATATTGTGGGGTTTTGGAGATTGCTCTTCGGTAGCCGTCCATCGCTTTTTCCCATATTTCGATTATCACAGGGTCATCAGAGTTGTGAGGCTCTGGGGCCGGCCCAAGTTGTTCGGCAACTTCCTTCCACATTTCAGTATCCTCTCGGTCGTGTCGGAAAACATCGGGAAACATTCTTTTGGCTTGGTAAGCATATGGTAGGTGCATGATTATGCGGCTCCATTGCTCGGTAAAGCGAGCATCATCTTCGTGACTATACCTGCCAGAGCGCTCCGCTTTCTGAACAAAATTATGGAATGCCTGACGCACTGCTTGCTGGTAGCAACGGTTAGAGAATTGTCCGTCGAATACTGGCTCATCACGATGAACACTTACCTTTTCTTCGCCGTGAGCAAAAATCCCTAACTTTCTCACTGTGGAGGCGGGTAGGTGACGAATCATTCGCTCAACGATACCTTTCTTAATCGACTGACCAGCCTCTTGAGCTAGAGTCATAACATTCGCGATAATTGATTTCACGGAGACCTCGCGCCGTGGCTTGAAGAAGTCGTGAACCGGAGTTGTTGAAACTCCAATGATGTCGGGTATCTCGAGTAATCGAGGGTTTCTGCGGATTAGGATTGCGCCACCCCCTGCACCCTGTGTGTATTCACCAGCAGATTCTAGCGCATACTTGGCGTTATCTGAGAAGATTACAATTCCAATACGCTCATCCTCATCCGTCGAGCGAGCAACCCAATCCAATGTGTTGTGCATCGCATCAACCGCTCCAATACAGGCAAAAGTCATGTCAACAACATCACAGTTACGGAAACAATCAGCACCATATCTCTCTGAATATCGTTGAGTAAGCATATCCACAATGTATGTTGCAGTTGGCTTGGCGCCATCGAGCGCGGATTCGGTCCCGAGGTACATCCGACCGATATTTCTTGGATTTAGACCATTACGATCAATCAGTTTCATTACTGCATTTGCACCCATAGTTGCAGTATCCTCATGCACGTCAGGTATCGACATTGCCTTCAAGCCCAGACCTTTGTTTAATTTGCCATAATCCTCGCCGCGAAGGTCGGCAAAATCTTTCATATCCATGTATAATCTTGGAAAATGAATCGCTACATCATCTATGCCGACGCACACCGAATCGTTAGAGCCCATCGGAATTCGGTTTTTTTTCGAGTATTTGAATATCTGTCTAATAATGCTGGATTTCATCTGCGTTTTATTACATTTCATCTTCTGGCATGTCTGGCATTTGCATTTCCTGTTTTGCCCACAACACATCATCAATTCTTAGCACAGAAATCGCAACCTCAGTTGCTCCGATAATCGCCTGTTTAACAATACCTTGCGGTTCTAGAACACCCAATTCGAGCATATCACTAGGTTCACCAGTTGAGAGATTGATACCAATATGATCTGAATCGGTATTAGTCTGTTTGGCAACAACATCTAGTAATGTAGTAATTGGGTCGATTCCAGCATTTTCAGCAAGTACTCTGACTATCACCTCTATTGCGTCAGCATATGCTTCAACGGCTAATTGTTCGCGACCAGGAATTGTCTCAGCGTAACGTCTCAAACGTCTCGCAAGAGCAACATACGAGGCCCCACCCCCACAAACTACAAACCCGTCCTCAACTAACTGCACGCTTACTCCTATAGCATCATCAAAACATCGTTCAACTTCATTAACGATATCTACAGTACTCGCTTTGGCAATGATAGTTGCTGCGTTACCATCCCCTTCGACAATCCAGAAATCTTTACCATCTATTGTGGTATTTTTACTAGAGGTGAATAAACCCAAATCCTTAGCGGTTAACCCGTCAATCGAGTTTACCAGATTAGCGCCACATACCCGAGCCAGCATATTTAAATCGCTGCGAGTAACTCTTCTGAACGCTTGAATTCCCCTCTCAGCAAGGTAGTTTTTGATATCATCGTCAATACTCTCACGACAAGCGAGAACCGTGACGTTATGTTTGGCTAACTGGTCAACCTGACTCTTTAGCATGTTTTGTTCCTCCTGTCTGAACGATTCTAGGACACCAACAGCGGTCACATTCAGTTTGAGGTCGGTAGCAACATTCCTTCTTTCTAATCCTCCATCAATCAGCACAATTTTGCCATCCTTTACTGCTTTTTTCATGTTGCTAGAAATCCTTTTCTTTGGTATCATCAAACCTCTGAATGCCTTTGAATCCTCTACTTTACCACCGGTCTGGGAGATTAACTTAATTTTTGAAACATCGATGGTTGAATCCTGTTCGGCAACCATCTGCACTGCTTCGAGCGATACCGTAGCGATAGTTTCCTGCATAGAACTGTGACCCTTACCAGCCAGTGATGTTTTGACAACTGCGCTTTTGATACCGAGATTTGACTCAAATTTGATTTCTGCAATACATTCTAGCAGGTACTGCTCAGATTTACGATAACCCCGAGCAATTGTTGACGGATGAATCCCTTGAAGAATCAACTGCCAAGCATTCTGCAACATTTCTCCAGCAAGAATTACGGTACTGGTAGTTCCATCTTTGGCAATTCTGTCCTGCGTTGATGAGGCATTAATCATCATCTTGGCAACTGGGTGCTCGACCTTAGCGGTCTCCAGCACGGTAACACCGTCATTAGTTACTAGCGTCCGCCCTTCATCATCAATCAGTAATTTATCCAAGCCCTTTGGTCCTAGGGTTGATCTTATTGCTTCTGCCAACGCCATTGCAGCCTGGATGTTCTTTTGCAGAGCTTCGCGACCACTCGACCTGGTAGTGTCTTTGAGGATTGGAGCTTCGCTCATGTTACTCCGATTACCAACTAGGAAATAAGCGCGTCTCAGTCTTCGTCTACAACTTCGAAGTCGGCATCGACAACGTCATCTCCGTCGACATTGATGTCGCCATCTTCGCTAGAACCCTCTTGCTCAGCCATTTCTGCAGCAGCGGCCTCGTAAAGCTTAGCTGATACGCCATGCATTGCTTCCTCAATCTCCTTGACCTTTGCCTGGATTGCCGCATCATCAATTTCATCTATTTCTAGTGGCTTGCCATCATCGTCTTGAACGAGTTTTTCCAACTCATCTAACCTCTCCTTGACAGGGTTTACATCATCATCTTCCAACTTGTCTGCCGACTCATCTAAGGTTCTTCTGGTTTGATAGAGAACTTGATCTGCCATATTTCTTAGTTCTACCTTTGCCTTTCTCTGCTTGTCTTCTTCAGCAAAATTTTCAGCTTCAGCAATCTTTGCTTGTATTTCGTCTTCTGAGAGGGACGTCTGCGATTCTATTTTCACTGACTGTTCTTTGCCGGTCCCCATATCCTTAGCACTAACATTAACTATGCCATTTGCATCAATGTCAAACGTGACTTCAATTTGTGGAACACCTCTTGGTGCTGCAGGTATCCCCATCAGAGTGAAGTCACCAAGTGTTACATTGTCTTTAGCAAACTCTCTTTCACCTTGTAACACATGAATTGTTACAGCGGGTTGATTATCAGAAGCAGTTGAGTAGATTTCCGATCGGCGTGCAGGAATGGTTGTGTTTCTCTCGATCATTGTTGTCATAACTCCACCAAGTGTTTCAATACCTAGGGTTAGAGGGGTTACATCAAGTAATAGCACGTCTGAAACGCCTTCATCCCCAGCGATGATTCCAGCTTGTAAAGCAGCGCCCATTGCGACGGCCTCATCGGGATTAATGCCTTTGTATGGTGATTTACCAGCCTCTTTCTCAACCGCTTCTTGAACAGCAGGAACTCTCGTTGAACCACCGACAAGAATTACTTTGTCGACATCACCCTTTTTGACTCCAGCATCTTTCATTGCTTGTCTGGTCGGCGTCATAGTTTTCTCAATCAGCTTTGCAATCAAACTTTCAAACTTAGCACGGGTCAAAGTGATGTCAAGATGCTCTGGTTGACCGTCTACCATGGTAATGAATGGTAGGTTGATTTGGGTTTGTTGGGTGCCGGATAATTCGATTTTTGCCTTTTCAGCTGCTTCTTTTAACCGAGACATGGCGGTCAAATCTTTCGACAAATCAATGCCGGTATCTTTCTTAAATTCCTTGACTAACCAGTCAATTACCTGATCGTCAAAATCGTCACCGCCCAGTTTGTTATTACCTGCAGTTGCTTTCACCTCAATTTGGGGTTGCCCGTCCACCTGATAAATCTCTAGTATCGACACATCAAACGTCCCTCCACCTAAGTCGTAGACCAAGATGGTTTGGTCGTCCTCTTTATCAACACCGTAGGCTAAAGCAGCAGCAGTTGGCTCGTTGATTATACGCAATACTTCCAGGCCCGCTATGCGCCCAGCGTCCTTAGTTGCGGTCCTTTGAGCGTCTGTGAAATATGCCGGACACGTAATAACAGCCTGCTTTACTTCTGATCCTAAGTATGCCTCTGCATCAGCTTTTAGCTTTTGGAGGATAAACGCTGAGATTTCTTGAGGAGTGTATTCCTTATCATCGATTTTGGTATTCCAATCAGTCCCCATGTGACGTTTTACAGACAGCAAGGTCCGCTGAGAGTTGGTAACCGCCTGACGTTTCGCAGTAACGCCAATCAACCGTTCTCCACCATCCTTCGCAAATGCAACTACAGAGGGAGTGGTTCTTGCACCTTCAGCGTTAGCAATTACTACCGCTTCACCATTTTCTATTGTCGCTACACAGCTGTTTGTTGTTCCTAAATCTATTCCTATTACTTTACTCATTTTTTCATCTCCTTAATTTAAAATATTGGAATTCCACCATCGTCTTCGTCATCATCATCTTCGCCAAAATCTAAGCTAACATCGGCCGCAGGCGCCTCATCATCACTGTCTTCTAGGGCAGATCCTTGTGGTGTTAACTTCAGCGTAATGTCAAGAATACCATTATTCAATGACCACCCAACAACGTCTTCGCATGGGTGCGGCAACTTGATTCTCGCCATTGGTTTGGTTTGTGTCTGCTTCATTATCTCAAGCATCGAGCCGCCCTTGGAAAGATTCATTTCCATCTGCATTTCTTTAATATCGCCTTTGAGAGCGAAATCAACGGTAATTGACATATTCCAGCCATCGAGATAGAAGTCATCACTTGGTAATCTTAACACCTCATCCTTGTCATCCTTAATCTCTGGTGTTTCAATCTCGACGGGTACGGCGTCAACTTTGACATCCATTCCTAGGTTGCTTAGTATATCTTCTATCGACTGACCGGATTGAAACATCTTACTAAGATTTGATAGATCAAAGTTGAAATTCACATCACCACTATTCAGCTTGTCGGCATCCAGACCCATCTTTTCGAACTGAGATTTGAACTGCTCCATCATACTCTTGATCTGAGATTTGTTTAATGACATACCCATGCCCTTGAACATCTCGACTAACCTGTCAATCATCTGTTCTTCCCAATCTTCATTATCGCCCATACGACCACTACTTAACCATCGGTTACATAGTGCCCAGTAACTGCTCATATATGAACATCTCGAATAATCACCGATACAACTCAGCCACTTTTTCGAATCCTCACAACTCCAATTATTATACTCGCAATAACGCTTAGTGTCAGGATATTAGCAAAAATCATGGCCGTAGATCTGATGGCGATTCCATAAATTAGCCACAACGTCAATGAAAATGCGACAATTGAGAATGTAGGTATCGAAATACCATCGTGGCGCTTATGTTTCCACACCTCAAGTATTTGCGGACCCCACGCAATTACGCCAATTACACCGGCGGCTATGCCGATTGCTTCGATGACAAGGCTAGTCAAATGATCACCGATTCCATTCGGCGGCCGGTTTAGACAAATCAATCCTGTCGATACAAGCCCATGGAATATCTCTTGCCACGGGCTCTCCGACCACGTGCATTCTAAGGCAAGCGCCGTGGGCAACTCTCAACTCAACATTCTTGCTTCCGATCTTTAGTTTTGCTAGTGAAGGCTGTTTGTCAAATATTGAAAACCAACCTCGCTGGTGCGTCGTATTTCCACTCACGGAGTCCTTCCGTTGCTCAAAAATGGTTTCCAGTTGATCTCCTAAACCAAGGGATATAACATCACCTTTGTTTAACAATCCGCCATACATGTGAACCTCATCCCAAGTGTTGAAACCTTCCAATGTCTCGATTAATCCTCGGTTTGGCTGACCAGGGTTAACGTTCTTTAGAATATCCAGAAATCCCTTTTCATTAACCATTTCAGCAGCTAAATCCTCAGGTATTTTCGGCCACTCAAGTTTTTGATGAGTCATCGCAACAATCACCCGTTGTTCTGGTAAATCTCCTCCAGATAGGTTTAGTCTATCACTATGCAATTCCATTAACAGCCGGGCCTTGCGGGCTATTCTATCAGCAACCCCGGCATGACTGTGCTCTTGACCATTTTTCCTTCGTTGAATGAAATGATGTTCTTTGTTGATCCGGAATGAGCCTGCCCAATGTTTTTGTTCCACAACCAAAACAGTATTACCGCCGATAATCACCATGTCAATTTCGCGCCGACCACCATCAGGGTCGGGAATTCTCACTGACTCAAAGACTTGCCATCCGTTATCTTTTCCAGCCGCCCTGGATAGTTTAGCCAAACGCATTTCTGCTAGTTCGCCGGCGCGATGAATCTCGTCGTGAGGGAACTTTTTCCTGCGCTGAATTAGCCATAAAAATCGTTTCAATAGACTCATGATATGACCTACAATAAATTGGCTACACTGTCAACGATAAGCGTAGGGTATTGTTCAGCGGCCTCGTCCAATAGTGCAACGTCTTCCATTGTAGCCTCACCTGATAGCACAAGAATCCCAATACATCCAGCACGATTCGCCATAGCTATATCGGTGTATAAACGGTCACCAACCATGGCACAGCGGTGAGGCAATAATCCCAATTGCTCAATTTTGTGCAGTATCATACCGGCATTTGGTTTACCAGTTATGTGAACGGGATCTACACCGGTAGTCGCCTTCAACATCGCCAGATAAGCTCCAACATCTGGGAGACCTCCATCAGGTGAAGGACAAACCATGTCAGGGTGGCTTGCTACTAGCGGTATTCCCCGATGAAGATAGATACTGCCTTGAGCGATTTTTTCGTAAGATATTTCGGTATCATAACCTAATACAACATACTCAGGGTCTTCGCTTGTGGTGGCAATACCATGATTTTCAAGCATCTCTCGCATACCTTCCGTACCGATTAGCCAAGTTTTTGTTACCCCGTTTTTGTCAAGCCAGGCCAGCAGGTCATGAGTTGACAATAGAATGTCTTCCTGACTAGCAGGAATACCAAGATTATGCAACTTCGTAAGGTATTGCGTTACTGAACGGCTAGAATTATTTGATAAGAAAAAACGCCTAATACCGTTTTCACTGCACCTTTGCAAAAAATCGACAGCGCCAGGAATTAATTCTTTACCGAGGTATATCGTGCCATCCAGGTCCAAAAATACGGCATCAATTTCCTTGAGGCTTTTGTCCACATGATCACCTAAAACATCAGTGTTTTGAACATGAACCACGGTGAATGAAGATTTTCCTGTGCTTCTTTAGAGGCAATCATTTCGGTCATCATTTCTTGTATTTCGGGCTTCTTGCTCGCCTTACCAACGAACCAGTTAAGCAGCCATTTTTTTCTGCTGAGTTTCTGCATACGGTAAGAGTTAGTCAATTCCGGGCCAAGTATTTTCCACATTTCAGCCTGATATTCTTCGGGTGATTTACCATCAATTATGTGTTTAGCAGCCAACTCACCGGTGACCAACGCATTACCGACTCCTTCACCAGAAAAAGGGTCAACGAGTGATGCTGAATCGCCGACCAAACGAATGCCGTTCATACTCGCCCGGCGTGGTTGATGTTTTGCTTTTTTGCGTGGTGAACCAAAGGGTAATGCCCACCCTCTACCACTGCCTCTTATCATCTCTGCATCAGCAAATCGTTCCTTGAACAAAGGATGGTTTTCAATAACGTCCTTTTGTAGCAAACGCAATTTTTTCTTTTCTTTTTCCAGTAGACTTACTACCATACCAATTCCGACATTAACTACGTCTTTGGAAACGGGAAATATCCAAAAGTATCCGGGTACAACAGAGTCGACAAAGTGTATTTCGATGTCACCAACGCCATCACCGCATTCTTTGACATTACGCCAGTATTCTCGGTAACCGTCACAAAAATGCGTATTGTCAATCAACACTTCATCAAAGGAATCTCTAACTACGGCTTTAGCGACAGGACATTGATACCCTGCGGCACCTACAATTTCTGATGAATAATAGGTTCTTTCTTCTCCTTTGCGACCCCCTATTTTTACTACTACACCTTTGGCGTGACGGCGATTTCCAGTGCCGTTACCTGGGTCTTCTCCACCCTTACCATCATCGAATAAGACTCCAGTAACCAAGCAATCTTGGATAACCATGCCGCCATTCTCTCGCACTAGTTGTTGACATTTATCAAACAACAAGTGATCAAATTGTTTTCTCGGCAGAGAATAACCAGCTTCAAGCCTTTGTACATCTTCCTCAGGCAACGCAACTCTTACCGTGTTGCCTTTCGGTGATGAGAATTTAATTCCAGTGACTCTAAAATGGGGAGATTGTTCGAGCGTTTCTTTGACTCCCAACGCTTTGACATGGCCAAGGGATTTTCCTCCTACAGCATCGCCACAGATTTTGTCTCGTGGCCAAAGACCTTTCTCCAGTAGCAATACTGATTTGCCAGCCATAGCCAGATAACCTGCAGCAGATGAACCACCCGGACCCCCACCTACTACAATAGCGTCGAAAGTACTACTGCTTGGCGGGATTTCTCCGGTGTCAATTGGTTGCTCCCATGAGTTGACCAATTCAGCCATGTAGTAACGAGTTCGAGCCACTCTTTGAGACTTATCTTTTTTCATCGTATTGTATAGTAAATTTAACCACCATCATAATGCACTCGAGGCAACTGGCAATATCATGTCGGATAGTGATTTTACAAGCACGTCAGACATGCTAGAAAGCTCAGAGAGGCAACGTAAAATAGCCATAATTGCACTGCTATCCGTCACCCTTGTTTGGGGTGCGACATTCATATGGATGAAACAAGCATTGGATGCTCTTGAGTCAGAGAAGGAACTTCTTGGAACAGACGGTGTAGTTGCTTCATTGGTGTTTGCTCGGTTTGCCATTGCGGCAGTGATGATGCTAATCTTTTTTCGCAAAGCAAGAGAGTCGCTTACCGACAAACAGATTTGGCTTGATGGGTTAGTTTTAGGCACACTAATGTTTGTTGCCTACCTTTCACAGATGATTGGTTTAGATGACATAGATCCTTCTGTATCGGCTTTCCTTACCTCGCTCTATGTTGTTTTCACGGCGATAATATCCTCTATATATCGACTCAGACTACCGACTAAGATTATGATTCTTGGAGTTGCCCTAGCTACTTTTGGTGCAGGCTTCATTCAGGGCCCACCACACCTAACTTGGGGACTGGCAGAATTCATTACCGTCTTTTGCGCACTGTTATTTGCACTACACATTCTTTTCACTCAGCGGATAACCATCAGAAGAGATCCTGTTGCAGTTTCAACCACCTCTTTCTTAGTGGTAACGGCCTGTTCCGCAGTGACGGCATTTTTGCTGGGCAACGGGCTGAATTCAAAACAGTGGACGCTGATTTATTCAGATGGTGTGCTGATACCAGTAATCCTGCTCGGTGTGGGTGGTTCATTCTTTTGCCTGTTGTTTTTGAACATGTATCAACGCTACTTACATCCAATACAAGCAGCGATTATTTACGCATTGGAGCCAGTGTGGGCAACCATTTATGGGCTTCAATTAGGCATGGTAAGTTGGAGTATCTGGATACTAATCGGTGGCGGGTCATTATTTATTGGCAATATAATCGTTGAACTATTATCGAATAAGGCTGACGAATCGACAAAAAAGTAGTAAAATTGCGCATCGTTCAAAGTCCTCCTAGTTCTCGGAGTAATGAGAGGGGCGCTTTGACAAAAGAATCCAAACCTAAATTTACTCATTTTGCGAGTAAAGCAGTACATTCAGGAACCAACCACGTCGGTGATGCAGTCAATACTCCAATATTCCAATCCTCAACGTATAAACTGACTGATGAGCGATATGCTGGTTGGGCTGCTGGTGCCCACCACGCATTACTGTATACCAGAATCACCTCGGTCAATGCTGAAGCAGTGATAGACAAAATATGTGCTCTGGAAGGAGCAGAGGATGGCGAGGTTTTCTCTTCGGGCATGGCTGCAATATCGTCCACATTAATGGCAATTCTATCGACCGGCGACCATGTTGTTGCATCAGCAGATGTTTATGGCGGCACTTATGGACTGATGACGGAGGAATTTCCTCGTTTCGGTATTGAGGTAACAATGGCTGATATGACGGACGTGTCTTCCTATGAAGCAGCAATCCAAGAGAATACCAAAGTTCTCTACATTGAGACACTGACTAATCCAGTGCTCAAGGTTTGTGATGTCGAGGCTATGGCAGCATTGGCAAAGAAGCACAAGTTAGTTTGTATTATTGACAATACTTTCGCCTCACCATGGGCCTGCAATCCACTTGCACTTGGGGCTGATTTAGTTATTCATTCAACGACTAAATATCTTGGTGGCCACTCTGATATCATCGGCGGAGCAGTTGTTGGTTCGAAAGAGCATATTGAGAATATATTCCATCGCAAGGTTCACTTTGGCGGTAGCGCGGATCCTAACTCCTGCTTCTTGTTAGAGCGCGGTATGAGAACGCTACATGTCAGAATGCCACAAATCTGCGCTAACGCTGCGGAACTAGCTAAACGCTTAGATGCACACCCAATGATTGAACGAGTCAATCACCCATCGTTGAGCTCTCACCCCCAATATGACATAGCCCAAAGAATCATGCCTAGGGGCACAGGAATGATCGGATTTGTTGTTAAGGGTGGCGATGATGCCGCACTTTCGTTCATGAGGGGCCTAGAAATGATTTACGAAGCAACTAGTTTAGGTGGGGTTGAATCATTGGTCGAGTGTCCATTCAATTCAAGTCATATGATGATTCCAGAAGATGTTAGACACGCTGCTGGCATGGTTCCTGGTTATGTTAGGATGAGTATCGGTATCGAAGATATCGAGGACTTGTGGGCAGACATCGAACGTGGGTTCGCTAGCGTTTGAATCAAGATTCACCCGTGTCCAGTTTAAGTTGGTCTAATTGAGTGAACCACTGCTCCTGTAATTTATCAATTTCCTTCTCAGATGCATCGAGTAATTGTTTCCCAGTAGCTATTAGTTCCATAGTCGTATTCATCCAAGCACCGGCTTTATTCCGAGCATCTCCCTCAAAATGCCACTCTTGGCCTGAAGAACGTTCCGCAGCAAGCAACCACGCCCACGCTGCGGCGGCCTCAGAAATCGATGAATGTCTCGAGGTCGCAATGCGCTCAGCCTTGCCTAAACCCTCTAGCAAGCCTATTCTAATAAGGTCGACAATGTGGCCGCACGCACCATCTAACTCCCCAAGCTTGGTTGGAATAAGCGATGACAATTTTGCCTTCTCTCGAGCACTATCCAGGCTTTTCAGGAATTTACCAAATGGCTTTGGTTTAGCATTCTGCTTTTCCCAAATTTCACTCGCTTCGTCGCCAATTATACCGATGTGTCCCAAAGCTTCGAGGCCAAAATCTTCCCACAAAGCGCCCAGTATGTCACCACAGGTTGCGCCTTCGATTATCTCAATCGAGGGTGTTTTTCTTTCTGCGGTTTCACCACGAGTGTTGATTCGCAAACCTAACCCATCCTCAAATCCTGCTTGATAGCATACGAGTAATATGTGGGCTGCAAGGTCTCTCTCTTCATCAGATCCGGACACATTTTCTAGCGCTTGCCTCACCTCATCAAATGATTCACACTGGTAATACTTTGAATTGACAATTAAACCATCTTCGATCGCGTCTAGGACAGACCGCCTGACAGCCTCAGCAACAACACCTTCATTCATTACTAATCCTTGCCAAGCGTCAAGTATTTTTCCAACTCCTTCTGTTGCGTTATCTGGCAGTGAATCGCCGGGAGGCCATCCATCGGGTTGCCAAATTGCTTCAATATCAACGATTGATGGAAGAAATGGCGGTAGCATAGATAGCGCGAGATGTTGTATGAAAGAGGTATCTTTTTTCTCGCCTGTTTCTAAATCGTTGAGACTAATATAGACTAGTGTTCCCTGAGAAAATGTGAGTTTGATGCAATCATTGGGTTCTTCATCATTAGTCAAATCCTCAGGGGATATGCCTTTTGTGTAGTAGACCATTTTATTGTTTGATTCAGTCTTGGCAAAATTGAACCTCGAACGTGTAACGACATCATCAATCCATTCATCAGGTGGTGAAGGGTCTGGGCCGGTGCAGACAAAACCACCCTTCCAAGAAAAGAAGTACATGCCCCGTTTAGCATGCTCTTCCCACGGAAGCATACGCAGCGTGAGGTTGGAAAAGTTCTGCAATCCGGCCAAGTAACCTTGTTTACCATCGCCTCGTCTGACAAATGATGCAGAGCCAAACGAGGCCGAGGCAAACTTACCAACCGTAGTGAAATCTTCATCATGGCAGGCGTGCAGTGAGCCTGCGAATGCCTTGGCAACAGGATCTCCACGCTTTGCCATCATACGCTTTGATAGCCATTTAGTGTCTGACTTTTTACGTATTATCTTATCTAATTCCTTGAGAGTCTTAGTAACTGGGTCAGTTCTGCCCCAACGCATTTTACCTTTCCACAGCATAGTTGGTAGATGAGCATGCGGATTATCTAATAATTTAGACAAATCTTTCTTCAGTTTTTTTGCTGTAGCCTCATTGGCATGCTTAGTCCCGCGTAAGCGGACTCTCTGTTTTTTCTGACCGGGGAATTCTACTTTTGCAGGTCTAGCCATATATTCCCCTCATAGCAACGCAGTTACAGATATGGTTTGAGTCCTTCGTGATTATGACTTATCGAATGAAACAGATTGATGATGCAGATAGGCCTCGGACTATCATGCCTGAGGTGGTATTGCTTGGGGTTGCTCAGGACGGCGGTAGGCCACAGGCCGGTTGTAACAAACAATGTTGCATCGGATTGTCTCCCACCGAAATCAGTTTCCCGACATCGCTAGGCATCATCGATAACGATCGTTTACATGTAATTGATGTGAGCCGCCATCTAGCAAGTCAACTACAGTTTTTGGATAATCAAACACCTAGTGACATATGGCTTACTCACGCTCATTTAGGGCATGTGGACGGGCTTGGTTTATTCGGACGCGAAGCCATTAATGCAAGCGGCATAAAGCTCCACACATCGAATCAAATGGCAGATTTAATCAAACGCGTGCCACAGTGGGAATTGATGGTTGACCAAGGGGTATTCTGTATTGATGAATTCAATCATAAGCAAACAGAAGAGTTTGACGATTTTACCATCACTCCAATTGTCGTCCCACATCGTAACGAACTTTCTGACACCCACGCATTTATCATACGCGGTAAGAATAAATCCATACTCTACTTACCAGACCATGATACATGGCAACAAACACTCGCCTTACACGGTGCCGCAACAATACGCGATTGGCTAAGCAATCTCGCGGTCGATATTGCACTACTAGATGGAACGTTTTGGTCTGCTGATGAATTGTCATCACGCAATCAGGATAAGGTCCCCCACCCACCGATAAAAGAGACATTAGAATTACTTGGATACAAACAACAAGGCGACCCTGATATCATATTCCTTCATCTAAACCACACTAACCCAGTGTACGATAAATGGGGCGAGGAGCATACTCAGGTAGTGGAAATGGGTTGGAAGATAGCCAATCAGGGCATGCGCTTTACGATTTGATGTGACATTCAAACTGGAGAAATGGTATAATCAAGGGTAACTAATTGAATTGTGTAACTTACATCCTGTCCATCATCATTACTAGTACAACCTGCTCCTCCCCCGCTTTGAACGGTAACACCGATTGTCAAGTCATGCGTTCCAAACCCAAGTCCTCCTCCATCCAACATTGCTGCGATGTCTGATTTTGTCATGTTCGTGACATTTGTATCAACAATAGTCGAATTATGCCAGTCTAATTGGAACTCAAATGAATCACTACTCGACTCTGCAGCGCTTAATTCTACATGTGAGATAGTTGCATCGACGGTGTCATCCTGTGGAGGATCGGCAAACACGCACCCCAATCCATTAACCGTCTCATCATCCTCGTGGTTGATATTTACTTTCACACCTACAATATTCATGCCATCAAGTGATGACGTAGCATCATCGGAACTAGCGTTGATTGTTATTGATCCGCCGTCTTCAATATATTCTGAGCCCTGAGCAATCTCGTAAAATGAATAATCTCCAGTCACCGAATATGAGCCGATTTTATCCGATGCGTCACTAGCATCCGGAGCAATAGCGTAATACGAATATTCCACTCCACCAACTAGGGCCACCATCACAACTGCACCAATTGCAGCAAACTGCTTGGTTGGCAAATTGTAACGGCCCAAAGGGTTAGAATTAGACTCGTCTCTGAACCAGCACAAGGTGAAGTGAACGGCGAACGCTGCGCCCATGCCTGGAACGGACGGGAACACATATTCGCCAAAGCCTAACACCGTCCAGATCAGAACTCCAAGCAAAGCAGCAACCATCATCGATATAGTGTGTTGAGAGTCTGGCTCGTAACCAGCCATACGGATTAGTATTAGTGGCACAAATATACCTCCTAAGCCGTATACAGCAAATACGACTAGGGCAAATACAGAATCGCCAAAGCCGGGAAATTGTTGACCGATTAATGATATTCCAGTGGCAAGCGCAGCAACGACCAGAGTTACTTGTTTAGTTCTTCCATGATTTTGCTTCCACTCTGGTTTGATGTCATCTGTTATTGCTGCAGTGCACGCAAGCACCTGACTATCAGCTGTTGACATCGTTGCGGCGAAAATCGAGGCTAATATTACGCCACCTAAAATTGGATTCAGGCTCTGTGCCAACAGCGGTAAACCTTTTTCTGCATCATCAACAGATAATGTTCCGTCGAATATTGCTCGACATGCTAGACCTATTATGAACATCAGCGCAATGAATGGTGTTTGCCAAACAAAAAACCACACCATAGCTTGCTTTCGATCCGAGTCATCTTTCAAAGTCATAACTCGTGAAACGACTTGTGGTTGCCCTGCGACACCAAGTCCACCAAGAAAAAAGGCGGCAATCCACAAAGTTGCGCCAAATTTGAGTCCTGAAGGATAGATATTCACCATCGAGGAGTCAATGCTAACTAATTCATTATGAAGGCCAGACAATCCCCCAACCTCGCCTATAGCAACTACGCACAGTATAGTCGAGCCAACTATCATAACACTAGATTGAGCCGCGTCTGTCCAGATAGAAGCCCTTATTCCGCCAGCGTAACAGTATGCAACCACCAAGACAAAACCAATCAGAATTCCAACGGTTTCAGGCCATTTCAGCATCGAATTAAGCGCAACACCTCCTGCGGTAAGTTGTGCTGCGGCATATATTGCAAGGAAAAACACCGATAATATTGCGGCGATTTTTGCCTCATGTGCGCCGGTTTTGCTTGATACAAGTGAAGATAATGAGCGCAGATTTCTTTCGCTCCCTTCTTTTTGAATGTATTTGTATAACCATATCCAAGCAACTAATTGACCGATGGTCGACACCAAAGCGATCCATATTGCTGAATAGCCTTGTAAAAATATGA
>Ga0160422_10000592_pt1 | contig 22212 bp, 18 predicted proteins | sample Fk160mmetaG_FD_108192 | JGI IMG/M metagenome (GOLD analysis project Ga0160422, IMG submission 108192) | Marine microbial communities from the Central Pacific Ocean - Fk160115 60m metaG | ecosystem: Environmental > Aquatic > Marine > Oceanic > Photic zone | place: The Central Pacific Ocean...
CGCAGTTCTCGTTACGACCATAGAGCAGGGATGCGTGGCGGTGAGGGCATAACTCGTCAAGTAACCCGACCGACCCATTTGTGTCACGGAAGGCAACGTATCGACAACCGAATACCTCAATGAGAAGGGGTGTGCCATCGTTTTCTGCGAGTTCTTCGCTTAAGCAGATCGGCACCCAGTGCCTGCGCATGATTTGCTCCATCGGAGCACCATCCGTAACTTTCGTTAAAAGCTCGTTCTCTTCCGGGGTCAGCATGTTAGTCCCTCGTTTAATCTAATTGACTTTCGCGTGTTTACACGAATCAGGCAAACGTTTAGATTTCTAATTATATTTACTTAAAAATCGAAATCAATGAACGAGTCCAATGCACTTAACTTACTGGTCAGCCAAAAAAAACAGGTAGCGAGGGATATACTCGAATTTCAATTCGTTGCGGAAGATGAATCAGAGCTGCCGTCTTTCCAACCCGGCTCACACATTGCTGTCGCGACACCCTGCGGTGCTAATCGTCAGTATTCTCTGATTAACGACGGTAACAAGCCAACCCTTTATCAGATTGCAGTGAAACTGGAGCCTCAATCTCGTGGAGGTTCCCAATCATTACACGAACAGCTGAATGTGGGGCACTCCATTCTGGTCCAACGGCCTGATAATAGCTTTCCTCTACTGGACGCCCCTGGGTATCTATTTATCGGTGGGGGTATCGGTATCACCCCGTTAATCGGTATGGCGAGAGCCTGTCAATCCAGTGGAAAGTCTTTTCGTCTGATTTACTGTGCCCGCTCTGAGGAGCATGCCGCTTATTGGGAAGATTTGAAGAATGCGTTTGATGATAGCGTTGTTGTTCATTTTGATGACGGCGACCCCGAAGAAGTTTATGACTTTTGGGATGAGTTCATGATTCCAAATTCGGACCACGTTTATTGCTGTGGGCCTCGACCGTTAATGGATGAAATCAAGGCATTGAGTGGTCACTGGCCAGAACAACAAATTCATTTTGAAGACTTTAATCCGCAGAGCGGTCATCACTACGTGAACGTACCATTTACCGTTTCAATAAAATCAACCGGCGAGTCGTTTGAGGTCGGTGATAGCGCGACGATACTAGAGACATTACGGAGCCAAGGTTTAAGGGTACCAAGCTCGTGTGAGAGTGGTACCTGTGGCTCTTGTAAAATGAAGCTGTTGTCTGGGTCGGTAGAGCACCGTGATTTTGTTCTTGAGTCGGACGAATATGAGTCGGCGATCATGGTGTGCGTGTCCCGCGGAAAAGGTGATATCGAGATTGACTTCGAAGATTACTGATCCGATTAAAGTAGGGGTTGCGGGTCTTGGACGAGGGTTTGCTCTTACGGCCCCATCGGCTCTTGTCAGCCAGTTTGTTAAGTTTCTGGCCGCCACCGCGCCTCGAGAGGAGTCGCGCGCTGCGTTTCGAGACATATTCCAAGGAGTCACCTATTCTTCCTACGATGAGTTGCTTGATGACCCATCTATTGAGGCGGTTCACATCGCTACCCCCCACCAACTTCACGCAGCGATGGCGGTGCAGGCAGCTCAACATGGTAAGCATGTGCTTGTTGAAAAACCTATTGCGATTACCTTGTCTGACGCTAAACAGATGATTTCCGCTTGTGAAGTCAATGAAGTAAACTTGATTGTGGGTCCAGCGCATTCTTTTGATGGGCCTATACTCAAAGCGAAGCACCTAATTGAAAGCGATCAGTTTGGCAGGGTTTTGGCGATCAATACCTTCAACTACACTGATTTTATGTACAGACCACGTCGGGACGAGGAGCTGAGTACAGCCGATGGTGGAGGCGTCCTATTCTCGCAGGGGGCGCATCAGTTCGATATTGTCCGTCTTCTAGCCGGCGGACAGGTTACCGAAGTCTATGCGTCCACGGGGCACTGGGACACGCTCCGTGACACAGAGCTGTCTTATCAGGCAATGCTTAGATTTAGCAATGGGGTCACTGCTCAGTGCACATACTCGGGATACGCCAGGTTTGATTCTGACGAATTACAGGGTTGGATAGGAGAGACTGGAACTCCAAAAGATCCCAACAATTACGGAACTTCTAGAAGAGCGTTGGCAGATGTCTCACGTGATGACGAGCTAAAGGCTAAGCGGGCCCGGACCTTTAGTGCAAAGAATCCATGCGGCATCGCTGCAAATAATGAGCACTTCGGTCCATTGATCGTGCAATGTGAATATGCTGATCTAAAAATTGGACCAAGAGACATAACTGTATACAAAGACTTTGAAAAAGAAATCATCCCAGTCGCAGTAACTGCTGGTCCGAGGGAGCCCGTCTTCAAGGCCCTGTATGATTCAATCAGGTTAGACAAGAGTCCAGTTCAGACAGGCCGTTGGTGTCTTGGCACGCTTCAGGTTTGTCATGCTGTGTTAGAGTCGGCGGAGCGTAGTAAGCCGGTTTTTATAGAAGGCTTCTATTAGATTTTTCAGCGAGGGAGAAGAATCCATTGGATTTGCCTAAGGTTCTCATAAGAGAAGAGGTTGAGCGGGCATTGTTTGAGGACCTGGGCAGGGCAGGTGATCTATCGACGCAGGCGACTATTGAATCTGATAAGCGCGCGACGGCATTTTTCATTGCGCGCGACGATGGCGTTGTCTGTGGTCTGCCACACGCGACTGTGGCTTTCGAATGCATTGATCCTCAACTCGATTTTGAGCATAGGGTGTCTGATGGGACTCGAGTGTCGGCCGGTACCGTGATCGCATCGGTATCGGGTAACGCGAGACCGATTCTATCGGCAGAACGTACTGCACTAAATTTTTTATGCCACTTATCTGGAATAGCGACCCTAACTTCGGAGTTTGTCTCGCAAATCGCCCAAACTAAATCAAGGATATGCTGCACCCGGAAGACTATTCCTGGTTTAAGAGCCTCGCAAAAGTACGCGGTTCGCTGTGGTGGTGGTTCCAACCACCGTTTTGGTTTGGATGACGCTATTTTGATTAAGGATAATCATATTGCAGTTGCCGGAGGTATTACAAAGTCCCTTCGCGCCGCGAGGTCGTTTGCTGGGCACTTGGTCAAGATAGAGATTGAGGTCGATACGTTAGAGCAATTCGAGGAAGCGCTCTTATCGGGGGCTGATTGCATACTGTTAGATAATTTTGCTACCGATCTTTTGTACGAGGCGGTCCGTATTAATCAGGGCCGGGCTACCCTTGAAGCTTCCGGTGGTGTAAAGCTCGACACCGTAAAGGCCATCGCGGAGTCCGGTGTCGACTACATATCGTCTTCCCAGCTAACCATGTCTGCCTCAACATTTGACATTGGGCTCGATATCGAACTCGGATGAGGATTCTCGATGAAGGTGATTAACAATTCCGATGTCGCGAGATTAGTCAGCCAAGATGAGGTAACGCGGACATTGGAGGGTGCCTATCAGGATTTATTTTCTGGTAGGGCTGTATGTCGCCCAAGAGTTGATGTAGAAATTCCATCGGCCGACCCTGATCGTTTCTATCGGTGGGGGACGATGGAGGGAGGTTGCGCTGGTCGATATTTTGCTATCCGGTGTAAATCAGACATGATCTACCATAAGCAATCGGGTCCCTCAATTACGCAAGAAAAATACTGCGTTGAACCCGGAACTTTCTGTGGTTTCATACTTTTGTTTTCGGTCGAAAACGGTGAGCCACTGGCCCTCATTAATGACGGCATAATACAGCACATGCGCGTCGCCGCTGACGGTGCGATTGGTGTGAAGTATGCAAGTCGCAAAGATTCTAGTACCGTTGGTCTGCTTGGGTCTGGGGGAATGGCGAAAGATCATTTGAGGTCCGTTGTTCATGTCCGTGATATACAAAAAGTTAACGTTTATAGTCCGACCAGGGACCACCGTGAGACTTTCGCCAAGACGATGGCCGCTGAATTAGAAGTCGACATTGAGCCAGTTGACACACCAGAAGCCGCTGTCCGTGAGGTCGATATCATTATGGGGCTCACGGATTCGGCTGTTCCGGTTATCAGGCCAGAATATATCAAACCGGGCCAACACCTACTGAACGTTGGTGGAGGCGGTGGCATCCCTTCTGCGGTGCAGAAAAAAGTGTCCAAATTCTTGCGTTTTGGTAACACAGACCCACCTGTTGGTTGGTCAGATGTTTCGTTTGACGACGAACACCTGACGTGGCAAGCCAGATCTGGTTTTTCCGAAAAAGCGCTGGCATCAAACAAGCGAGCACACGGTGCGGTGGGCGGGGATAGGCTGATCTATCTTGCTGAAGTGATAAAGATTGGATATTTTGACCGTCAGCCTGAGGATGTGACCTATTCTGAGCGAGGCAACCTGCAAGGGAATCAGTTTCACGCAGTGGCTGGGCTACTCTACGAAAAAGCTCTCGAGGCAGGCGTTAGCAGGGAAATCCCAACCGAATTATTTCTGCAGGATATTCGTAACTAGCGGACCGGCCCGTTGATCGTTTGGTATTGGTAATACTCTCTAAGTCCAAATATAGACTTCTCCCAGCCAATTCCGCTGTGCTTATGGCCACCGGATGGAAGTTCGCCGGCAAAACCGCCCATGGCTCTGGCAGCGTTGATGAAAACTCGCCCAGCTTCAATTTTGTGGGCGACTGTACTCAATTCTTCAAGGTTTGCGCCCCACACGGAGCCGCTAAGCCCGTAGTCCTCGCTGTTTAACTCCTCAACTAGCTCTGATATATCATCGTATCCGAGTATTGGCAGGACAGGTCCAAATTGCTCTTCAATGACAAGCGGATGAGAATGTTCGATGTCCCAAACAAGCGTGGGTTGGACATAGCAACCGTTGGTTAGATCGGCCGACTCTAATATTGTACCGCATGGTCTTATCACGGCATTACATGCTCGGGTTTGGTCGATAAGTGTGCCTAATCGGTTCTGGGCATCATTATCTATGACCGGGCCAATCGTTGACATTTTATCCGACGGCGCGCCCATCTTCAGGTGATCGGCATATTTTGCTAGAGCCTCAATCATTTGTTCTTTTATTGATCGATGCACGTAAACACGTTTGGTCGCATAGCAATACTGACCTGATCGACGGAAGGCAGAGTCAACGATTTGAGACGCGGTCGTATTAATATCTGTATCTTTGAACACAATTGCCGCATCGTTTCCGCCAAGCTCAAGTTGCACAGATTTTAATTCAGCCGCGGCCGATGCGGCCACCCGCTTTCCGACGGCGGTGCTGCCGGTAAATGAAATTTTTCTGATGTCGCGGTGTTTGATCATGGCCTCTCCAAGATCATCCATTCCGTGCAACAGACTCAGGAGACCGGGTGGTAAGCAGTCCTTCAATAAACCGAGGAATACAGTGACGCCGGCGGGAGCTCTGGGTGATGGCTTGACGATGATGGCGTTACCTGCAAGAAGTGCCGGAATCACCTTAGCAGTCGCTAATGAGATTGGTGCATTCCACGGAACGATCGCGCCAACAACACCAAAAGGAACCTTCCGTACAACAGCCTTAAACGATTCATCACTGTGATGCAATGACGCCAACTCATCTGAGGCTACGCTTAACGTATGATTGATCTGTACAACTGATTCTTGAACCTCCCGTCTTACAACAGTGTCAAGCATCCCTTGCTCGGTTTTGAGCACCTCGACAATGTGATTTAAATTTTCTTCGAGAAGTGGGATGAAGTTTCTGATACACATGATCCTCTGATCGACCGACCGCTTAACCCATATTTTCTGGGCTTCTCTCGCTTGTTCGACTGCTATGTCTAGATGTTCGCTCGAACACACCGGCATATTTCCGATCACCAGTCGGCGATCAGCAGGATCTCTAAGATCTGTGGTATCTATGGTATGAATGTAGTCTGCGCTAAACGACTGTAATTGCATCGACTTCTCACGATCAATTGAACTGTGATACACAATATCGGACCGGCTAAAACAATTTACAAGCACTGGGGAGACAGGAATGAAAGCCGAAAAAATCGGATTTGTGGGTTTGGGCCGCATGGGTCTAAGAATGGCGCTCCGTCTAATTAATTCCTATCCGGTCTATGGGACAGATACGAAGATAGTGCAAAAACAGTTGGTCGAAGAGAAAGGCGTAACTTGGGTCGATGATTCGACATCTCTCGCAAGAATCTGCCGGCATATTTTCGTTGTCGCGGGCACTGAAAATGAAGTTACGGAAATTATCTTCGGTGAGCAAGGACTGGTCTCTGGAATTGATTCAGACACTACAATTGTGGTTTGCGCGACGGTACGGCCTAGTTACATGCGCGCCTTAGCCGAGCGGCTGTCCCAGAATAAATTTATCAAGCTGCTCGACTGTCCGGTCGCCAGAGGCGAGACGGCGGCAGAGTTAGGAGATCTGTTGCTTTTTGTTGGTGGTGATCGTGGTCTGTTGGACTCACTTGAACAACTATTGGCTCATTTTGGCAGTGATATTGAATTCCTGGGTCCGATCGGGTGTGGGCAGGTCGCTAAGGCTGTGAACAACTACCTGCTATGGGCCTGTCTCACAGCATCAATGGAGGGTCTTGATTTTGGTGAAAGAATGGGCGTCGACAAAGAGAGGCTGAGAATCGCGCTTGAAAAAAGTAGCGGAGCGAATTGGGCCATGTCCTCTCGTGCCGATGACCGACCAGCACTCTGGGCCGAGAAAGATATGGCTCTATTTTTGTCCGAGGCTGACCGGTTACGGTTCTCAGTCCCCATTGCGGGGCAGGTCAGGGAATCGATAAAGCTTTTTAAGGTCGATCGGCATCTAGAGCGGTCGCCCGATTTTGAGGAATATAGATTTCTGACGTAGGAGTCTTTTTCTATCTACACTCGACGCTTACGTTCTGTCTCAACCCTAGTTACATTGCTAATAGCCGTGTTAGCGTATCGGGCGAAATAAAAAAATAAGGAACCGGTAATGGATGCTTCACTCCTAGACGTCGCCATAACAGCACTCTCGGTTCTGTTAGAGCCAGAGCGACTTTTCTATCTTGGCATGGGTACCATTATCGGTCTTGCGCTTGGCATCATGCCAGGCGTCGGCGGGGTGGCTGGCCTCGCTCTACTTCTACCCTTTACTTTTAATCTAGACGCGTATTCTGCCTTTGCCTTTATGCTGGGTCTGGGGGCGGTTACGTCCACCAGTGACACGATCCCAGCAGTACTCTTCGGTGTTCCCGGAACTTCGGCCTCGCAGGCAACGGTCTTGGACGGCCACAGCATGGCGAAAAACGGTGAGGCTGGCAGGGCTCTAAGCGCGGCATATGCCGCGTCTTTGATCGGGGGGCTTTGGGGAGCGTTCCTGCTTGGCCTCACGATTCCCGTGCTCCGCCCAATACTGTTGCACATTAATTCGCCAGAATTGCTTGCGTTCTCAATTTTTGGTCTTTCGATGGTTTCCGCATTATCTGGTTCGATGCCACTGCGTGGTCTATCGATGGCAGGATTTGGAATACTGCTGTCGATGGTCGGGGGAGACCCACAAACAGGGCAAGAGCGCTGGACTTTCGATACATTATATTTAATTGATGACTTGCCTCTATTACCCGTGGCTCTCGGACTGTTTGCACTTCCGGAGATCTGTGATGTGGCCGCCCGTCGGACGGCAATCTCTGACACAAGTAAATACGAGCTCAAAGAAGGCATGTTAGTAGGTCTAAGAGACGTAATAAAAAACTGGTGGCTCGTCGCAAAGTGTGGATCTCTTGGAGCGATGATTGGAGCAATCCCTGGACTTGGGTCGGCTGTTGTCGACTGGTTCGCCTATGGATACGCGGCGAAGTCGGTGAAGGATGCGGACAAGACCTTCGGGAAGGGAGATGTTCGAGGAGTCATCGCACCGGAGAGTGCAAATAATGCAAAAGAGGGTGGAGCGCTGGTTCCAACGATCGCTTTCGGCGTGCCTGGCTCAGCTTCGATGGCGCTTTTGTTGGGTGGCTTCATGATTCATGGACTTGTTCCGGGTAAGTCGATGGTGACTGATAATTTGGACGTGACCTACACTATGGTCTGGTCGATCGCGTTGGCTAATATATTAGGTGCGGGACTTTGTTTCGCTTTTAGTGGTCAGTTCGCCAAGATCGCGACGTTGCGATACACGCTAGTCATTCCGGCAATCATCTCAATTATGATGGTGGGCGCCTATCAAGCGTCTGCGGACTGGGGTGATCTTTTTACGCTTTTGATTTTTGGTGTTGTCGGCTGGACGATGAAGCACCTCAAATGGCCTCGCCCCCCGCTTATTTTAGGATTTGTGCTGGGTGGGATCGTCGAGGACTACATGAGGATCTCGTATCAGATTTATGAGTGGGCATGGGTCCTAAAGCCAGTATGCACTGTGATGCTTGTGCTGGCAGCTCTGAGTTTATTGCAGCCCCTTTTTACTCGGGTTTTCATAAAAAAGGAGAAAGTAGATATCTTTGCTTTTTCTGCGCCGCAGTTTCGAGTGACTGATTTTTTTCCGGTTGGCCTTCTTGGCGTATTGATTTGGGCATTAGGTAGCTCGTTTGGGTGGGACGAGGAGTCCCAAGGTGCTCCTCAGGTTATTATGGTTATCACGTTAGTAATCATATTGATTACCTTATCGAACGCGATTTTTCGACGAGGTAATGCAGGCTATTCAGAAGGCTCCGCGTTGGATCTATCGTCGGATCTCGGCAATCTCACCCGAACGTCATATAATTTCCGGGTGCTCGAGTTTTTCTTGTGGCTATGTGGCTTCCTCTTCGCTTGGTGGGTAGGTGGTATTTTGGTTGCGGCTGCATCGTTTGTCATAGGTTACATGCGAGTCCGTGGGGATGAGTCGCTTAGAATGACGACTGCGTATGTTGTTGTGATTGGTTGCTTGATTTATTTCGTGTTCGACCAAGGGTTCCACATAGCTTGGCCAGAGTCATTAATAAGAACAATATTCCCCGAGCTTAGAGGAATCATTCCTACGATATAGTCTCAGTAAGATTGGGTAATATTCTGGCCAATATTAAAATGGTCTGAGATAGGACTTACATTTTGAATCGAATTATCTAGTCTGGTACTTGCAGAATATGCAACAAATAAACGAGGAAAAATAATGAAAAAACTTCTTCAATCTGCAGTGATCGGTCTGGCTTGTGTTACCGCCTCAGCGGGAGTGCTAGCGGACGCCGTAGCAGACTTCTATAAAGGAAAAGACGTCGAGCTCTACATTGGTTACAAGCCAGGCGGTGGATACGATGGTTATGCACGATTGATTGCTCGTCATATGGGTAAACATATCCCAGGTAATCCGAATATCGTTCCAAAGAATATGCCGGGGGCGGGCAGCGTTAAGCTCACCAATTGGCTTTGGGAGGGGGCTCCTCAGGACGGTACAGCGATTGGTGCCGTTTCGCGAGGTGTTCCATTCGAGCCACTCCTTGGAAACAAGAAGGCAAAGTTTTCAGCTGATGAGTTCAACTGGATAGGTTCCGCGAACAACGAAGTATCTATCTGCGCTACGACCACGAAGAGTGGCATTAAGTCGTGGAAAGATTTGCGGACTCGTGAAGTTTTGGCCGGTGGCAACGGAAGCGGATCTGATACCGATCAATTCCCAAAATTGCTTAACTATGTTCTCGACACTAAGTTCAAGGTGGTAGGCCCTTACGGGGGTGGTAAAGATGTAGTGAAAGCCATGATCGCGGGGGAGCTCGATGCTCGCTGTGGATGGTCTTGGTCGTCGATTAAATCTAAGAGTAAGGATCTGCTAGCGAGTGGCGATCTTGTTTTGCTAATGCAAATGTCAACGGTCGCGCATCCTGAGCTTCCAGACGTTCCCTTGGTTATGGATCTGGTAAGGAGTTATAACTCCAAGAAGCAAACTCAAATGCTTAATCTGATGTTTGCTCGTCAAGGCCTTGGACGCCCCTACGTCGCGCCTCCCGGTGTGCCTGCTGATCGCGCGGCAGCGCTTCAGGCCGCGTTCACTGCAACCATGAGTGATCCCGATTTTCTGGCCGATGCCAAGAAGGGTGGGTTCGATTTGTCTCCGATTTCCGGCGACGAAGTCGCGGGGCTTGTGAATACTGCTTACGGTACCCCCGACGCCGTGATTCAAGAAGTAATTTCCGCGATCAGGTAAGCAAGAAAAGCGCCGGTAGTACCGGCGTTTTTTTTCGTTAAATCAATTAGATACCTAAGCTTTGATGAATCCAGTTAGGGCCCACGAGGGCCACGATCATCATCCGTCGGTCCAGGCAAAGAAAGCCGTCGCTGACTCTATTTGGGAGCAGGAGCACATCGAACTGGTGACGGTTGGGATTGATATCGGATCATCAACGTCGCATCTGATTTTTGCGAAGGTTCACCTGCAGCGGCGGACGCAGGGACTGTCGAGTCGATACGAAGTTATAAAGCGGGAAATCTTGTGGCAGTCTCCGATCCACTTTACGCCTTTCTTAAACAGCGGGCTTATTGATGCTGACGAGCTGGATAGGTTTATCGAGCAGGCCTATTTCAATGCTGGTTTACACAAGCATGATGTGGATTCCGGAGCGGTTATTCTCACCGGTGAGGCAATTAAGAAATCCAACGCCAAGGCCATAGATGAGTTATTCGCAGAACAGGCGGGGAAGTTTGTTTGCGCGACTGCCGGACATCGGCTCGAATGCGTGCTGGCCGCGCACGGTTCCGGGGCTGTTGAACGGTCTAAGCGATATAAAAAGAAAGTTCTGCACGTCGATATTGGTGGCGGCACGACGAAGTTCGCGCTCATTGATGCGGGGACGATAGTGTCCATAGCTGCGTGTGCCATCGGAGGACGTCTTATGGCCACTGATGACAGTGGAAATTGGGTACGTTGTGATGACTCGATCTCAACGGTATCCAACCATTTGGGTATTTCATTTGACTGTGCATCAGACATTTCTGACGCTCAAAGACAGCAAATTATTATCTGTATGGCCGAAGTTCTGGTTTCGGTGATTTCAGGAGCTGAACGCGATTCACTTTTGGATTCATTACTTCTGACGGAACCACTATCTTGGTCAATTATTCCTGAGGAGATGAGTTTTTCTGGTGGCGTATCGGAATTCATCTATGGACGAGAAAACCAACCTTTGGGAGATCTCGCATGCGATCTAGCAAATGAACTAAATCGGCAGCTAAGAGCAACTCAAAGTGTCCCGGTCACTGTGGACGTGCAACATGGCATTCGAGCGACCGTGATCGGCGCCTCCCAGTTCACTGTTCAAGTCTCAGGCAAGACAATTTTTGCCAACGGTCTTGAATTTTTACCGTTGAGGAACGTTCCCGTAGTCCATCCAAAAATCGATCTATCTCAAGTAGATATTGATTCGGAATTTGTCGCTGAGCAGATCATTGATGTATGTCAGATGAGGGATATCGAAAAAAATGGACCCGTTGCTCTCGCGTTTTCTTGGAGTGGAGAACCAAGTTACCAACGTCTTAAGGCAATAGCCGATGCAATAGATGGAGCATTGTGTCTTCCAAAGCGAACTTCACCACTGGTGGTGGTGATTGATGGAGACGTTGGTCGTTTACTGGGCCGTATATTGAATAAGGAATTGAATAAGGGCGACTATTTACTGTCGTTGGATGGCATCGTCTTGTCTGACTTGGATTATATTGACGTTGGGGAAATCATAAATCCGCCCGGTGTCATTCCGTTGGTTATCAAATCGCTCGTGTTTGACTCAGCTCAGCAATTAGAACATTAGGAGGAATTATGAATGTTGGCGAACCGCGTTATGGTGTTGATCCCTACTTAGAGTGGGTAAATGCAGAGGGTATTCCTGTTGTAGAAGATGTCGGTATTGACCTGTTTGAGGTCCCAGTAAAGCCGTGGGATCGATTTGGTTGTGATGGCGCAGCTGTTCATCTGAAAGGACGTGGTGATTTCTCGAGCATGTTCCTGCTCGAGATTGCTAAGGGGGGATCGACCGCGGTGCAACAGCATCTTTTTGAGAAGGTGATCTATGTTTTGGAAGGACACGGATCAACCCAGGTTGAGCTCGCTAATGGGTCAAAACATCTGTTCGAGTGGGGTCCCCGCAGTCTGTTCGCAATCCCTTTGAACGCCAAATATCGTCATTTCAACGGAAGTGGTAACGATAGGGCCCTGATTGTTGCCACGACAAATTGTGCAACAGTAATGAATTTGTTCAATGACGAGTCGTTTGTGTTTGATCAGTCATATGATTTTTCGGTTAGAGCAGGCAAGGATGGTTACTTTACAGGTGACGGTGATTTTCACGAGATCCGCCAAGGAAACCACATGTGGGAAACGAATTTTGTTCCAGATCTTGCCGAAATTGAACTGCGTGCGTGGGGAGATCGCGGCGCAGGTGGAACGAATATCATGTTTGTTCTTGCTGACGGGGTAATGCACGCTCACATATCTGAAATGCCCGTAGGAACCTATAAAAAAGGTCACCGACATGGTCCGGGATTTCATGTCATGTGTGTGACAGGTCACGGATATTCTTTGCTTTGGTATGACGGTGATCCCGACTTCACGAGGGTCGACTGGAAACATGGTGTGGTGTTTCCCCCAGCCGATCAGCAGTTCCACCAACACTTTAATACATCGACCAACCCCGCGCGTTACCTGGCTACAGGGATTGGTGGGACCCGGTATCCATTTACAACAGCGAACAGACGCTCACTGCTTGGAATAAAGCCTGGTGAAAAGGGCGCAGTGTCGACCAGCATAAAAGACGGTGGTGACCAGGTTGAGTACGAAGATCAGAACCCGGATATTCACCGTATCTGGTTGGAAGAAATGCGCAAGAATGGGGTGGATGCGAAGATGGAAAAATTCATTCCCAACCCATGAGTGGTATTAAGTTCAAGGCGATATCCAAGGTGTTTGGGGCTACCGTCGACGGTTTTGATGTGGACGATATACCGGCGTCAGACAAGCGAGTACTCAACGATGCGCTCGACAGTTTCGGGGTGCTTATTTTTCCAGACCTCAAATTAACCGAACCGCAGCAGCTGGAGATGGCAAAGATTTTCGGCGAGCCATCGAAACGCTCGAGACCTCAAGCTGATCGTGCTGAAAATTCCCCTTACGCGGACTACATGGGCCTCGTTACAAACGTCCGCAAGGATGGTGTCCCGATAGGCTCGTTACCTGATGGCGAGATGTGGCTACATCATGACGGATGTTTCATAAATGAACCATATCGAGCGACTATCCTTTACGCTTTAGCAGTCACCTCAGTAGGAGGCGAGACCCGATTCGTCGATATGCGTGCAGTATTTCGCTCGCTTCCGGAAGATCTGATCCGTCGGATTAAATATTTGAGAGGAATTCACTCCTTTGACTATCGTAACATCGCTGAGCGACCTACCCAAACTACCCTCAACGGTCTCACCAAGAGCGCGACACATCCCAGCGTGATAAGGCACCCAAATTCACGAGGGCCCGCCCTATATCTTAACCCGCTCTGTACCATTGGTCTTGAGGGAGACGGATCCAATCTGTCTGACAATGAGAGTCTCCTCGATTTATTGTTTGATGCCATCGATCAGAGTGAGGCCACCTTTTCGCATCGTTGGGCTGAGGGTGATCTCGTGATTTGGGATAATTGGTCGACATGCCACGCCCGGAACGATTTCCCCGCGGGAGAGACGAGGATGCTACGACGGAATATTATCAAAGGGCAAAAACTTGACGCTTATTTTAGATAATCGAGAAATTACAAAAATCCTTAGCATGGAGCGGTGTATCGATGCCCTGAACGATGCCTATCTCGATTTCTTGTCAGGGGTCGCTGTCACCCGACAACGTTCTGACGCACTTGTTTCTAGCGGAGAGTCTATTTACGGTTTGAAGACGATGGACGGCATAGCGCCTAGCCTTGGCGTAGGGGCAGTACGGATCAACTCAGATATCGTCACCTGGCCCAAAGTCGGGGATAGCTACCGCCGGGTTAAGGTTCCCGCGGCTCCTGGCTCCCGTTACACAGGATTGATTTTGGTATTCTCGATCGAAACCGGTGAGCCATTAGCTATAATGCCTGACGGCGTTATCCAGCGGATGCGGGTCGGAGCAACTAGTGCCCTTGGTACACGCTACCTAGCACGAACTAATAGCCGGACGGCTGCGATCATCGGATCTGGCTGGCAGGCCGGTTCCCAACTGTTGGGATTATTAACCGTGCGCCCCGAAGTTGAGGTGGTCAGGATATTCAGTCCGAATCCTGAAAATGTGAAACGGTTTTGTAGCGACTGGGGTCAACAATTTAACCAAGATATCTGCGCTGTTGATTCCTTGGTAAAGGCGGTTCAGGGCGCTGATATCGTTCTGTGCGCAACCAGCTCGATAGACGCATTGTTCGAGGTCGAGCATTTTGAAGCGGGTATGCACGTAGGCTCAATCAAGCCACCTGAAATCTCAAGGCAGGTGCTCGAGCTCGCTGACAGCGTCTTTGTGCATGTTGGGCATGGGAAGCCGTTGCTAACGCAGGCCCACGATCTTATTGTTCCCGATCATTCCGGCGGTCGTGGTTGGAGGATTTCTGATGAATTCGATTTTGCTGCGTGTCCAACGCTTCCGGAATTAGTCTCGGGTACGGTTAAAGGGCGAGTCAGTGCTCAAGAGCGGACGTGTTTTGTGAACGATCTTGGGTTAGGGCTTCAATTTGCTGTCGTTGCTGGAATCACGATGCATCTTGCTTTATCAGCTGGGGTTGGACAAGACTTGCCCACCGAATTTTTTACACAATTAGAGCATCCTTAGATCCCAAGAAACCTAAGCCGGAATCCGCGTTTTTTCCATAGAACAGCGTAGGCTGAAACTATTGAACCAAATGGTAATCCTTGGGTACAAGCTGACCCAATTGATCTCTGGGAACCGATGCAACAACCAGTCAAATGTGCACCCGAGACCAATCGATGCCAGAGACAGTTCGGATTCCAGTGATATCCAAGTGTTCTCAATATGCGCCAGGCCGCGGTGAATTTTGCTGAGCTGAAACTCTGCTGCATTTTGTTGAGGTGGTTCTTGAATAAGTAATCTCCGTGCCTGTGTTCCCGCATCACTTATCTCGTTCAGCATCGAGAGTCGTGTTCTGTACTCCCAAAAGCTGTTCTGTTGTTTTATGCCCCACTGTGGCGAGTACGTTGCGATCAAATAATCGCAGATTGTCAGCGAGTCGTAGATGCTAGATCCGTCGTCGAGCCGTAGTGTTGGGACCTTGCCTATTGGATTGATCGTCCATAAAAAATCTGACGATTCTCTTGGTTTGACCACTTGAATCTTGAGTCGATCTCCGATGCCTAGCTCATAAGCCAAGACGCGAACCCGACGAGCATAAGGACTTGTTAGGGAGCAAATAAGTTCCATGAAGTAATACCTCTTTTTATACTGACAACATCTATCAGATGGATTGTCAATCGGATAACAACAAACATTGTTTTTGGTTCAATCTATTTTTGTTTAGATGGGCTGCGTAAGGTTGGTTAGGCTAGGGTTGGTGGTTTTACATGGGAGATTTCTGTGGCGACTAAATTTGAGGCTGAAATGATCGCATCAATGGCCCGTGGAATTGTAGATGACATGCAAGCTGGTTTATTCCGTTCAGGTTATTCGTCAATCATCAGAGAGAGTCATGACGCCAGCTGTGCTGTGTTGCTGGAGGATGGCTCGCTGGCTGCGCAAAAGGTTGTTCTTCCTATACACATCGGTGCATTCCCCGCCGTTATCTCTGGAGTTCTTGAGCGTTACCCCGTCGAAGACATACGAGCCGGTGACGTATTTCTCAGTAACTCGCCGTGGGAGGGTGGTAGTCCACATAGTCCTGATTTTGCAGTCGCAGTTCCGGTCTTTTGTAAGGACCAGCTTGTGGCCTTCGTAGCCTCGATAGCACATAAGTCGGACATTGGCGGCGCGGCTCCTGGTAGTTGCCCGGCCACAGCTAAAGATACTTTTTTTGAAGGTCTCCACATACCCCCAGTAAAGCTCATAAATGCCGGTAAAAAAAACCTCGAAGCATTTGTTCTCTTGAGGGGAAATAGTCGAAGTCCACGGCTAGTTCTTGGAGACTTGGAGGGTCAGATCGGGGTTTGTAATCAAGGTGCGAGTCGGGTCAAGAAGCTCTTTGATCGATTTGGAATCGATTTGACATTTTCGGCATTTGAGTATCATAGGAGATGTACCCAGCAACTTATCCAAAGGCGGTTGGAAGATTTAGATGATTTCGAAGAATGTTCTGAACGTTTTATTGATCACGACGGCATTGATTTAGACACACCTAAAGGTGTTCGCGTCAAGGTCACAAAAATTGGTAAATCAATTACCTTTGATTTTTCAGAGACAGACCCACAGGGCGTCGGGCCGATAAATGTCAGACCGCACTTGGTGAAAGCGGCGTGTTCCTATGTGATGATTGCAATTACCGGGATTGATACACCCGTGAATCAGGGAGTATTTGACTGCTTCATTCTGAAGACGCGTGAAGGCACGGTTGTTGATCCTTACTTCCCCGCGCCCGTTAACACTTACAATCCGGCACTGCATGCAATTATTGAGTCGATATTTGCTGCTTTTGGCGAGATTGTGCCCCAATTCGCTCGGGCAGACGGTGGAGGCGGACGAGCTATGACCCTAGCTCACGACTTAGATCGGAGGACGCTAATTCAATATGAACTGTTCGCGGGCGGGGTAGGTGCAATGCAAGGATACACCGGCGAAACGGGCTGTCATTGTAACCAGACAAACGGAAAAGTTGCGTCGGTCGAGATGTTGGAGACAGAATTTCCGGTCAGAACAGAGGAATTTAAAATATTAAAAGACTCAGGGGGACGCGGAGCATTCGAGGGCGGAAACGGTTTTGTCAGGACCTACCGGATACTGGAAGGAGTTACCTCGGTTACCTTGCGATCAAGTAAGCATGGTATCTATCCGCTCGGGATGAACGGTGGTGGTGATGCCAGTGGGGGATTTTGTGAGGTCGAGGTGTCAGGTGAAAAAAAGACGCTTGCATCTATGCAGTCAGGTGTCACTTTAAATCCAGGCGATATTCTTCGATTGGGAACGCCAGGTGGCGGAGGCTATGGAGCCAGTTAGTTGAAAATCGAAGACTAATTTTAGTTACAGACACAGTATGATGATTAGTGTATTAAAGCTATGGCGAAAGTGTTATGACCAAATACCAGACAGATGTAGCAATCCTCGGGGGTGGTCCATCGGGACTAATGCTGTCACGACTATTATTTCTTGAGGGAATCAGCTCAATAATCATCGAGCGTCAGCCGATGCAACACGTTCTGGAACGAATACGAGCCGGTGTTTTGGAGGAAGGCAGTGTTAACTTAATGCAAGACGCTGGCCTTGGTGATCGTGTCTTGCACGAGGGCCAGAAACATAGTGGGTTCCGAATCACCTATGGGGACGATGAGCTCCGTATCGATGTAGAGAGGCTGACTGGCAAACAAGTAACGGTCTATGGGCAGACCGAGGTTACCAAGGATTTATTTGCGGCGGTTTCCGGAAATGGAATCAAGATTCTGGAATCGGTTATTGACGCGAAAATACACAACCTTGATTCGGATCAGATCAAGATCACCGGCTCCCATGAAAGTGGAGATTTTGAGGTCCATCCAACGTTCATCGCTGGTTGCGACGGCTTCAGGGGAATTTCGCGTCAGGCGATTCCTGCGGTTAAAAAGAATGAATTTGAGCGGGTCTATCCATTTGGCTGGTTGGGTGTTTTGTCTGAAACGAAACCTGCCGATCATGAACTCATTTACGCGAGTCATGAAAATGGTTTTTCACTTTGTTCAATGAGGAACGAGCGATTAAGTCGATATTATGTGCAATGTCCTGCCGGAGATTCTGTTGAACAATGGTCAGATGATCGTTTTTGGGATACTTTAAAACGGCAAATACCATCAGCGATTGCCAATAATTTGGAGACGGGACCGTCGGTCGAAAAATCAATTGCTCCTCTTCGTAGTTTTGTCTGCGAGCCACTTTCTTTTGGGAGGCTGTTTATTGCGGGTGATGCTGGTCATATTGTTCCACCGACAGGCGCTAAGGGACTGAATCTTGCATTTTCAGATGTTTACTACTTGTCGAGGGCTTTCATTACTTTCCTTAAAGATAAAAATGAGCAGCCATTGAAAGAGTACTCTGACCGCGCTCTCGACCGAATCTGGAAATCTGAGCGATTTAGCTGGTGGATGACTTCACTTTTGCATCGATTTGATAATGAGGATGGATTTGCAGAGCGCATGAGACGAGCCGAATTTAACTATTTATGCCAATCCGAAGATTATCAACGAGTGCTCGCGACAAATTATGTTGGGTTGCCCTACTAGGAGGTGATACTGAGATGAATGCATATACACAGGTTATGTCGGATCGATTTGAGGTGGTTGTTCCATCCGCACCAGAGGGAATGGATTCGGTTGAGTGGGAGGCCCGACTCGAGCTAGCGGCTTGCTATCGAATTGTTGCGTGTTATGGATGGACATCAGTGGTCTATAACCACATCACCCTTCGTATTCCAGGAACGTCACATTTCTTGATTAATCCTTTTGGAATGAGGTACGAAGAAATCAGGGCGTCAGATCTTATACGGATCGATAGAGAAGGTAATCCAGTTTCACAATCTGAGTGGCCAGTGAATCAGGCTGGTTACGTCATCCACTCTGTGGTCCACAGTTGTCGTGACGATTTGCACTGTGTCCTGCACACTCATGAGCCTATATCACAGTCTATTTGTGCGCTGGATCATGAGGTCATTCCGCTTACGCAGGAGGGATGCCAGTTCTTTGAGCGGGTGGGCTACCATAACTATGAGGGGATCGTGCTTGATGGATCGGAGGGTCCGTTGATTGCCAAGGCCTTAGGCGAGAGGAACCATACGTTGGTATTGAAGAACCATGGATTGTTAACGGCAGGTGAAAATTGTGCGTGGGCGTTGACTAGGCATCAGGCCTTCATCCGTAATGCCGACGTCCAACTCAGAGCCATGGCCGCGGGTCAAATCAACTATATTCGAGAGGATGTCATGATCAAGACACGCGAACAGTTCGAGGGTGGAGCGGCTCAAGCTGGCGCGAAGGTAAGACACCCTGAATGGCCAGCGTTAGTGAGGCTGATCGACCGGAGCGACCCGTCGTGGAAGCATTAAATTTTGTCGGATGTTTGCTGTCTGTGGCGGGTTCGAAGTGATTACTATCTCATGGTAGTTTAGGCCGTTGGTCACCTCAAAACTCATCGCTTGACGTGAAATGATATTCATTATTCGTCCACGCGATGCATGGCTGATCCTCTTCGGTACCTCGCGAGGGTTTTGCTTTCAGAAGGCCGCTATGGGTGTTTCTCCTTTGACCGTTGTCCGATGCATTTCTCTTCGATACCCGTCGTAGTCATTGAATGCTCGGTGCAAGCAAATACGGTTATCCCAGACGGCGACCGTATGAGGCTCCCACCTCAAGCGACAGCTATACATTTCTTGGGTCAGGTGAGCAACGAGGAATTCGAGTAATGGTCTTGATTCTCGCTCTGTCATCCCCTCGAGGCCAATCGCATAAACCGCATCGCAGTATAGCGATACTTCACCAGAATCAGGATGCTTTCGGATTAGGGGATGGTAGGATCCATCAAGCATTGATTGAACATCGAGTTCTAACTCCATGTCACTCATCTTTGAGCCTGATGGAGAATCTTGTGCAAGGGTTTTCATCGATCCGATCACATTTTGTGCTGACATGTGGACACGTAACGGGCTGAGGATACTTTTCATGGTGGGAGAGAGACTTTCATAGGCCAGTACAGAGTTGTACCAGATGGTGTCTCCTCCGTACGGGGGTATGTCTACACCATGAAGGATGCTTACCGAAGGAGGCTGTGCAAGAAATGGCGAATCGGTGTGCCAACCCCCACCAAAAATCATTTTTGATTTGGTTGTTGCTTCTTTTATTACTGGTTGAATATCTGGGTGACCGGTCATTCCTTTTGTATACGCATCAGTGCCAAACTCACCAAACCGAAGCGTAAAATTTTCTTGGTCAGCAAGCGACAAAGATTGCTTCCTAAAAAATATCATTTTGTGATGATGCAGGGCTTTTTCGATCTCGAGGAAACAATTTTCAGTTAGGTCCGTTATCTGAATATCGAGGACCTCGCCACCCATGGCGGCTGCCAAGGGTTTTGTCTGGATGTGCTTCCCCTCGAATGGCTCGTTCCGATATGGCTGCTGCTGGTCAATAAGATTCATGACAATACCTGTCTAGATTGAAAGATCTACCGATTTTATTTTTAAATTTATAATTATTAAAACCAAAATCGAAGCGATTATTAAAACGAAGCCGGCAGCAGTCCAAGAATTAAAAGTCTCTACCGCCCATCCTGTAAGGGACGGACCGAATAAGATTCCGGCACCCTGAACCTGAAGCATCAGACCATTGAAGGCAGGTATTTCTGATTTTTTTTTCGTCAATTTAGCGATCAGCGTGAAGGCGGCAGATGGAGTAAGACTTGTGAAAAATGCCCCAATAATCAGAGCAATAAATCGCACGATATCGGGTATGTCGGGGAAAAATAAGGCGACAGCTAATACAGGGACCGCCATGAAATGGATAGACATTAGGTAATAGGGCCGGATTCCTTGGTGGATCGCATTACCGGCCACGAAGTTACCAAAAACATTGAGAAGGCAATACCCGGCGACGATATAGGAGACGGTAGAAAAAGATGATCCTAGCGATGTTGTTCCATAGACAGGGATGAACTGTAGGATAATGTGAAAAACGAGGGAGTGCACCGCGAAAACACAACCAATCCAGATTAGTGTGATGTTTTTCAAAGTTTTCTTTAAAAGGGTATGATTGAGGCCCAGTCTTGCTCGATTTGAGTCATCAGGGATCCAGAGTGAGGCTGCTATCAGTGCGACAAGTGAGACGAGCACCGAAAACGACCAAAGTCCCTGCCATCCGCCGATGGGCAGCACGACTGGTGCCATGAAGAAGCTGAGGGCAGTACCCAGCGGCATAAAGGCGGACCAGAAGCCGGTGTGCTTGGCCCTTGTTGTACCGTCAGTGAATAGTGATACAGCGGTCGGCCCGGCGATCATCATAATAATCAACCCAATTCCTTCGAGTGCTCTGCCCGATACGAGGCCGATATAGTTATTGACGACTAGGGCCATTAGGCTACCAATCAGCGATAGGAACATCGCCAAACAAATTAATCTCTTGATACCTAGTTTGGACATCGCATTACCCACATATATACCCGTAAAAATAGTGAGCAGTGTGAAAGTCGACGCGAGTATCCCTGCTTCAGTGAGCGATATATTGAAATAGTCCATGATCGAGGGCATCGATGGCCCTAGTTTGGCAATATGGACACCACAGACTGCACCACATGCAACGGTAGTTGCAGTAATCTTCCATTGCTGTTTTGTGGAGAATGTGGCGGTCAATGATATTCCATATTTTTTCAACCGGTTGACGTCAGCTGGCGTAAGCGACAACAAGTTGGTAAGCCAATTCCATCGAGATCTTCACTAATTTGATCTCAAAACCTCGTTACTTTTTGATCTATCGCGCCAAATATTGATTTGCCCTCGACGTCAATCATTTCGATGCGGATCGTGTCTCCGGGTTCCATAAAACGTGTAACTGGTTGACCCGTTTCAAGTGTTTCGATCATCCTTTTTTCGGCCAAGCATGACGATCCGACCTCCTGATAATCAGTATTCGAGACGGTCCCAGAACCGATAATTGTGCCGGCGCGGAGTTCTCGAGTTTTCGCAGCATGAGCGATGAGTTGAGCAAAATTGAAATTCAAATCTACCCCGGCGTGCACGTTTCCGAAGGTCTCTCCGTTGTAGGTCGTTTTCAGTGGAAGATTAATTTTTGCGTCATCCCATCGCTCCCCCAACTCGTCAGGTGTCACGCATACAGGCGAAAATGCGCTCGCTGGTTTGGATTGATAAAACCCGAATCCTTTTGCTAATTCAGGCTTCATAATTAACCTCAGAGATATGTCATTGCACAACATCACTAACTTTATATGTTTGGGTGCCTCGGAGACAGAGCAGCCCATAAGAATATCATCTGTGATGATCGCGATTTCGCTCTCAAAATCTAAGCCCCAGTTGGTGTCAGAACAAACGATGTTATCGGTGGGTCCGAGGAAGTAGTCGCTTCCCCCCTGGTATAGTAAAGGCTCGATTTCTGAGTTTGGTGGCATCTCGGCTCCTCTCGCCCTTCGAACCAGACGCATATGGCTTA
>Ga0160422_10000593_pt1 | contig 22203 bp, 13 predicted proteins | sample Fk160mmetaG_FD_108192 | JGI IMG/M metagenome (GOLD analysis project Ga0160422, IMG submission 108192) | Marine microbial communities from the Central Pacific Ocean - Fk160115 60m metaG | ecosystem: Environmental > Aquatic > Marine > Oceanic > Photic zone | place: The Central Pacific Ocean...
CGTTCCATTCTTGGATTTTTGAGTTTAAAAAATTAAAACTTTCTGAAAGTGAATCTTTAATATTTATGGATTCAGAAAGATCATTTTTTAAATCAAAGAACATTGAATCATTACGTCTGATCAAGAATTTATGATCAACTGTTCTTAATGCCCATGTAACATACCTGGGTCGAGTTCCATCATCCTGAGGTGGCTGATGCCCATTATTTCTCCAAAATAAATACTCATGAGGAGCATTATTATTATTTCCATTTAAATAGGGTATTAAGTTTTTTCCGTGTAACGGATTTTTTAACTCAAGACCTGGATTAATGATAGATTTAATAGTTGCAAAAATATCTAAGGAAATAACAGGTTTTTCAAATACAGTTTCTGGTTTTATTTTGGCTGGCCAGTGCATAACAAAAGGAACTTTTAATCCTCCTTCATATAACTCTCCCTTAAACCCTTTTAAGGGATAATTGTTCGATGAGTTAAATTTCGATCCTCCATTGTCTGATAAAAAATAAATAATAGTATTTTCTAAAATATTATGTTGTTTTAACTTGTCAATAATACCTCCCACTCCATCATCAACAGAACTAACCATTGCTGCATAAGTTTTTCGTCTTTTATCTTCAATATGATCATATCTATCTAAATATTTTTTTGTAGCCTGTAATGGACCATGTGGGGCATTATATGCCAGATAAAGAAAAAAAGGATTATCATTATTTCTGTCTATAAAATCAATAGCTTCACGTGATAATGCATCGGTCAAATATTCATTTTCATCAACACGTTGATTATTTCTTAATAGTTTAGTTCTGTAAGCATCACTTTGACTTTTTACCTCGGTTTCATCCTCAAATATCCATTCCTCAGGAAAATATCTATGACCACCTGTAAGAAAACCAAAAAATTCATCAAAACCTCTATTTAGCGGTCTTAATGACTCATGAGCTCCCAGGTGCCATTTACCAATTGCTGATGTTATGTAATTTTTTGATTTGAATAAATCTGCTAAGGTGTATTCTGAAAGTGGAAGACCCATTTTAGAATCTTTTGGGGTGTATAAAATATTTAATCCATAACCAAATTTGTCTTGGTATCTACCAGTAATAATTCCTGCTCTACTTGGTGAACAAACAGGGTAAGAGACATATCCATTAGTAAAATTTACTCCATTTTTAGAAAGCACATCAATATTCGGAGTTCTAATGTCATTTGAGCCATTGAAACCTACGTCATTATATCCTAGATCATCAACAAGTACAAGAATTACATTTGGAAGTGAATCATTTTTTGTTTCGCACCCAAATAATATTACTAGGAAAAAGAATAATTTTTTCATTAAGTTAGTGATGTTAGATTGAACTAATTTAAATTATTATTGTGAACATAAGATCATTCATTTTATTTGTTTTTATAGTTTTTTCATGTGACACAGCTATAGAAAAACCTAATATTTTAATTATTTACGCTGATGACCTTGGCTATGGTGATGTATCTTCTTATGAATCTGGAACTTTACAGACTCCAAATATTGATAAAATAGCAAACAATGGAATTCGATTTACCAATGGATATGCAAGTTCAGCAACTTGTAGTCCAAGTAGATATGCTTTATTAACAGGGACATACCCATGGAGAAATGATAAGGCTAGAATAATTACTGGTGGAAACTTAATTATTAATCCATCTGAAATGACATTACCAAAAATGCTAAAATCAGAAGGATATCAAACTGGAATTGTAGGAAAATGGCATTTAGGTTTGGGTGATACAATCATTAACTATAATAAAAAAATAAAACCTGGCCCAAACGAAGTAGGATTTGACTACAGCTATATTATGGCAGACACCCAAGATAGAGTTCCAACAGTCTACATTGAAAATGGTAATGTGGTAAACCTTGATCCAAATGATCCACTTGAGGTTAGCTTTAAAGAAAATTTTGACGGTGAACCAACTGGAAAAGATAATCCAGAACTTCTTACAACTAAATGGCATCACGGTCACTTTAACTCTATTGTAAATGGAATTTCTCGTATTGGATATATGAAAGGAGGTAAGTCTGCACTTTGGAGTGATATTGACATGGCAGATGAATTTTTAAACAAAGCAAAACAGTATATTGACGGGGCTAAAGATGAACCATTCTTTTTGTTTTATACTTTACAACAACCTCATGTTCCAAGAACACCAAATCCAAGATTTGTAGGTTTGTCTGGGATGGGTCCTAGAGGTGATGTTATAAAAGAAGCTGATTGGTGTATTGGTGAAATATATAATCATTTGGAAAAAAATAATTTATTAGAAAATACATTGATAATTATTTCAAGTGATAATGGACCAGTTTTAAATGATGGTTATTATGATGATGCAGTTGAAAAAATCGGAAATCATACTCCATTTGGAATCCTCAGAGGAGGAAAATACAGCTTATTTGAAGCAGGGACTAAGGTTCCATTTATTACTTACTGGAAAAATAAAATTAAGCCTCAAGTATCAAATGAGATGGTAAGTCAAATAGATTATCTTAATTCCATTTCCTCCCTACTAGGATCTAAAATCAGATCAACTGACGGAGTTGATTTATCTGATGTGTTTTTTAAAAATAAAGGTTTAGGTAGAGATGATTTAGTTATAGAAGCGTCAAGAAGAACTGCTTACAGAAGAGGAAACTGGGTTATGATTCCTCCACACAAAGGCCCTGCAATTCATTATAATGTGAATATTGAACTTGGGAATTCACCTGATTATCAATTGTACAACTTAAAAGACGATCCTTCTCAAAAAAACAACTTAGCTGAAACAAATACTGAAAAACTTCAAGAAATGATAGAATCTTTTTTAAAGATTAAATCATAGTCTGTATTCGTGCTTAACCCAATCAACTTCCATCACCCACTCACCTTGCGTAGGATTTTCTGTAATCTTGGCGAAATTTAATATTGCAAACATTGGCTCAGGATAATTATCACACAGATTTTCATTTCTATATACCTCCAAATCATAAAGCCTATAAACTAAGTCACTCCTATTAGGATCTTTTTCCTTCCAATGTTATCACCTAATTTACCGGTAATAAGCATGGCGATCATAACTGCAAAAGATGGAGAACTTACCACCCAGCCTGTCTGAGCTTAATTTAAATCAAATTCAGGACCTACAAAATTCATTACGCCTGAAATAATACCAGCATCAAACCCAAAAAGAAATCCACCTAAAGAAACTGTAAATGATAAGAATAAAACTTTATTATTCATTATTTCTGTTATCTACAAAATTAATCATATTCACTTATAAATATCTTTATAACATTTTTAATGTTATAATTTAGCTATTTAGTATTTTTACTTAAAATAACAACTAATGATTTTTGATATTGAAATGATAAAAAGAGTTTATTCTTCAATGAGGGAGAAAGTTGATGTTGCAAAAAAAATATGTAATCACCCTTTAACACTTTCTGAAAAAATATTGTACTCTCATCTGTGGGAAAATTTAAAAAGCTCATTTGAAAGAGGAAAGGATTATGTTGATTTTGCACCTGATAGAATCGCGTGTCAGGACGCTACTGCGCAGATGGCATTACTTCAATTTATGCAAGCAGGTAAAAATAAAGTTGCAGTTCCAACAACAGTTCACTGTGATCATTTAATACAAGCAAAAATTGGCGCTGGACCTGACTTACAAGAAGCTATTAATTCTAGCAATGAAGTTTTTAATTTTTTAGAATCTGTCTCAAACAAGTATGGAATAGGATTTTGGAAGCCTGGTGCTGGAATAATTCATCAAGTTGTTTTAGAAAACTATGCTTTTCCTGGTGGAATGATGATAGGAACCGACTCCCATACTGTAAATGCTGGGGGTTTAGGAATGGTTGCAATAGGCGTTGGCGGAGCTGATGCAGTTGATGTTATGGCAGGTATGCCTTGGGAGCTAAAATTTCCTAAACTTATTGGTGTAAAATTAACTGGAAAACTTTCAGGGTGGACTGCTGCTAAAGATGTCATACTTAAAGTTGCAGGAATCTTAACTGTGAAAGGAGGAACAGGAGCTATAATAGAATATTTTGGACCTGGTGCTGAAAATTTATCTTGTACTGGAAAGGGTACAATTTGTAATATGGGTGCTGAGGTAGGTGCCACAACATCAACTTTTGGATATGATGAGTCAATGGAAAAATACTTAAGAGCTACAGGCAGAGATGAAATAGCAGATGAGGCAAATAAAATTAAAGATTATTTAACTGGTGATCCTGAAGTTTATGCTAATCCAGAAAAATATTTTGATCAAGTTATAGAGATAAACCTTTCTGAACTTGAACCACATATTAATGGTCCATTTTCACCAGATATAGCAACCCCTGTTAGTAAAATGGCCGAAACATTGGAGAAAAATGATTGGCCAAGAAAAATAGAATGGGGGCTTATTGGTTCATGTACTAATTCCTCATATGAAGATTTATCAAGGGCTTCATCAATTGCAGATCAAGCCCTCAATAAAGAATTATCAACCAAAGCATTTTTTGGAATAAATCCTGGATCAGAACAGGTTAGATATACAGCTGAAAGAGATGGTTTTCTAGAAATATTTGAAAAACTTGATGCAAAAGTATTTACAAACGCATGTGGTCCATGTATAGGACAATGGGATAGAGCTGGTGCTGATAGAAAAGAAAAAAATTCTATTATTCACTCCTTCAATAGGAACTTTGCGAAAAGAGCTGACGGTAATCCAAACACACATGCTTTTGTTGCATCGCCAGAAATTGTTGCTGCAATTGCAATCTCAGGTGATTTAGGCTTTAATCCGCAAACAGATACATTAACTAATGACAATGGTGAAGAAGTAAAACTTGACGAACCAACTGGTTGGGATTTACCACCCAAAGGATTTGATGTAGACGATAAAGGTTATATCGAACCTGACGAAGATGGCTCTAGTGTTGAGGTAATTATAAATCCAAATTCAAAAAGGTTAGAAAAACTTGAACCTTTTTTACCCTGGGATGGTGAAAACATTTTGGGTGCAAAACTACTCATAAAAGCTTTTGGAAAATGTACAACAGACCATATTTCTATGGCAGGGCCATGGTTGAGATATAGAGGACATTTAGATAACATTTCAAATAACTGCCTGATTGGTGCTGTAAATGCCTTTAATCAAAAAACAAACTTCATTAAAAATCAGCTAACCGGCGAATATGGTGGTGTACCTGATATTCAAAGAGAATACAAAAAGAATAATATTCCCACTGTTGTTGTTGGAGATCATAACTATGGAGAAGGGTCTTCTAGAGAGCATGCAGCGATGGAACCACGTCATCTTGGTGTTAAAGTTGTTATTGTTAAATCTTTTGCCAGGATCCACGAAACAAACCTTAAAAAACAAGGTATGTTAGCCTTAACTTTTGCTAATGAATCTGATTATGATTTAATTCAAGAGGATGATACATTTAATTTTACTGATTTAGATAAATTTAGTCCTGGAAATCAAATTACAGTTGATATTATTCACAAAAATGGAAGTAGTGATACTATCAAAACAAATCACACTTATAACTCACAACAAATTGATTGGTATAGAGAAGGTTCTGCACTTAATCTCATAAAAAAAGGGGCTTAAACACCCCTTTTATTAGTTTAAAATTAGTTTTATTATTCGGCAGAAGCAGCCATAGCAGCTTCAATTGCAGCAGTAATATTCACAGAATCAAAAAACTGATATTCTGTTTCTATTTTACCCTCAGCATTCCAAACATAAACAATATGAGCTGGTACAGAAATCTTTTCTCCAGTCAACTTAGTTGTTCCATGCCATGTAAACCATGCTTGTGTTACACTTGCTGCTTCATTAGCAGGACCTGCTGGATAATTTGTTGATTCAACCCAAACTCCTATGTCCTCTCCGCCCTCTTCTTGAGACCAAGAGATGGTTATTGGATCAAAAGTAGCATGTTGGGCTTCTAGTAAAGGTCTAATTTCGTCAGGTGAAATTGGTTCTTCGCTATTAACATAAATCTCGGCATTATCAGCAGCAAGAGCTAATAACGAATCCATGTCATTATTTAAATAATGTTGTAAGTGTTCTCTAATTGTATTTGATTTTTCATCATCAAATGTTACTTGAACGCCTGTTGGTGCGCAGCCCACAAATAAAGCTGCAAAAAATAATAGTATATAGTTTTTCATAATTTAATTTTTACTTGTTTCTAAATATTGTTGAATTTGAACATTCATTCCATTAACATCCATCCAGTCACTAAAACCAGAAATTTTTCCATCATCACCAAATGTTATTAGTCCATACCATTTGTTACCTCCCTCAGCTCCAGTTTCTGTGTGTTTCCATTTCCAAACTCCATAAACTCTTAATCCACTTGGATCGACAGTTGGAGTTGCACTTGAATATAAAGATCCCGACCAATAAGCTGAATTTGCATTTGGATCAGCATCAGGGTTCATATTTGGACCCTCACCTTCCATAAATTTAATATCATCGAAGTTATCAAAATATCCTTGTACAGCAGACTTAAATCCGTCATAGCCAATCACTTGACCCCCATTATAATAAGGTGGACTCCATTGTACTGATTCCGAAACAACACTTAGGGTCATTTCCATATCTTCAGCTGCAAATCCTTCGGTAAAAGTTCTAAAGGATTCTATGTGTTGTTCAAATTTTGCTTGATTTTCTTCTGAGACGGATATTGAACTATTGACGTCTGCACATGATACTATTATTAATAGACCAAATAGAATTAATAAATTTTTCATTTGTAATTAATTGATTAATCTAAATTTAAAAAAAAATATGGAACTATTTTAGTAAAGTAAATGAACCGTTTTTAGAAAAATTATCTTCCGTGAAAGTAGTACCACTAACTTGATAGAAATAATTTCCATTTTCAGCATCTTTACCCTTGATTTTACCATCCCAGCCTATCAATTCATTAGTAGTTGCCTCTTCATAATAAATCAGTGTACCCCAAGTGTCAAATACTTGTAGTAGAATATATGAGAAGCCATAATAAACTGGTCTAAAGGTATCATTAAATCCATCATTATTTGGAGTAAAAGCATTAGGTATGACAATTTCATACTGATCACCAATGTAAATTGTTTTTGATATAGAATAAGAACATCCTAAAATAAATTCAACAGTTAATGTGACTTCATAAACACCTCTTTTAGTGTAAGTATGGATCGGATTTATTTCATTTGATGTTGTCCCTTCTCCAAAATCCCACAACACATCAACATATTCCTCTGTTGATAAATTGTTGAAAGTAATTGGATCATTAACAGCAAGGGAATTGAAATTCTCAAAATAGAAAGAAGTATAATCAAAGTCAGGATAACCTATTTCAGGAGTATCTATATTAAATATTAATGTTTCCTGACACCCTAGAAAATCAGTAACTTTTACTTCGTAAGAACCCTCAGTTTTTGTGTCCATTATTTCTCCATTGTTTCCGCTGACAATTCCATTAGACCATTCGATAACATATGGTGCTACTCCTCCACTAACAGAAACAGTATTTTTCTGATAAACTTCTCTTGTTTCACAAATAGCATACAATTCAGTTACTAAATTAATTTCTAGGTCATCTTGCCTGTTGATTTCAAATGATTTTTCAGCTTTACATCCATTTGAGTCAGTAACAATGACATTATAACTATTTGCAATTAAATTTTCTACATCTTCTTCATTTGCTCCATTTGACCATACAAATGTATAGGGTGCTGTCCCACCACTAACTTGAAGGTCGATACTTCCACTTGCAGGATTATTACAATCCGTTGCATTTGTAATAACTCCTGATAAGCTTAATTCTTGCGGTTCAATAATATTAAAATCTTCTTCAATTATACAACCGGAACCATCACTAATGGTTACTGAATATGTTCCAGGAGAAAGATTATTTCTATTTAGTCCTGCAGATGAGTCATCACTCCACAAGACACTTAAAGGAAGGACTCCGCCATCAATGTTAAGCTGAATTGAACCATCATCTTCACCAAAACAAGAAATATTGTTGATAATTGGGTTGATATCAAACAATGCTGCATTTTCTATATTAATTTCTCTGGTCTCTTCACACCCATTAGAATCTGTAATTTTTACGATATAAGTTCCAGCAGAAAGATTATTTCTAGTACTTCCATTACCTAAATCACTCCACTCAAAAGTGTATGGTGCTGCACCTCCAGATGCATTAACCGTAATTGTTCCATCATTTCCATCATAACAATTAAGATCAGTTTTTTCTATTTGAATTATAAAGTCGTCTGGCTGAGTTAATTCAACATTAAAGGATGCGACACAATTATTTGAGTCAGTAACAGTTAGTTCATAAATTCCAGCTGGAACATTTGTAAGATCACCATCATTGAATACATCTCCAACATTTCTATCATAAACATTATTAAAATTATCTGTCCAGACATAATCATATGGTGCTGTTCCCCCATTTACAGTTATTAGAATTTCTCCAGAGCTATCTCCATGACATAAAATATCTACTTTTTGATCTAAATTAACTAGTAATTCATCAGGTTCACTTATTACATATTCGTACTGAATCGATTGACAACCATCAGACAATGCGAGCACATATAGCCCAGGAGATAATCCTGATTGATCTTGTTGACCTTGTACTAATCCACTTCCATTTTCTGTTGACCAATTATAATTATAATTACCAGTTCCACCAGAAACCGAAATATTAATAGCACCATCATCATCTCCTTTACATGTTATGTCTATTTTTTCATCTAAAACATAATTTATTGGAACTGGCGAGGTAATGTTAAATGTTTCCGAAAGGACACAATTATTTTCATCCGTTACTGTTAAAGTATAATCTCCAGGTCCTAGTCCAGACTGACTTAAACTGTTTAAATCTAAACCAGAGCCATTAGTTGATGTCCATTCATAATCATAAAAATTGTTTCCACTCAATGTTCCACCTTGTAAAGAGATGTCGATTGAAGCATCATTAGCTCCATAACAACTTATATTGTAATTACCAAAGTCTGAGACATTTGAATTAATAACTATGGGTGCGTTTGGTTGTGTTATTGTAATACTTTCAGATGTTTTACTTGAACCATTTGCATCTGTTACTTTTACTTGAAATTGCCCGGCTGGAACAGCTGAAAATGTATATGTTGAATTATTAATATTATTAAATACTTGAGTGTAAGTTTGATTTAAATAATCAACTCCAAAGAGTTCATAATCATATGGCGCAACAGATTGCTGAGTTACATCAATTTTAATTGAAGCTGTAGCATCTCCATAACACAAAATATTTGTACCAAATGCAGTAAAATCTAAAGCTATAAGTAATTCATCAGGTTGCGATAAAGTATATGTTTCGGTTTCAGTACAATTATTTGAATCCGTTACTAGTACGGTGTATGTTCCAATAGTAAGTCCTGATTGATTTCTACTATTTACGTCTAAACCATTTCCATTAACAGTCGACCACTGGTAAGTATATTGTTCCGTACCACCAGAAACATCTAAATTAATTTCTCCATCACTAGCACCAAAAATACTAACTTGAAAACCATTGTAATCTGAAATGGTTTCATTTATTATTATTTCTTCTGGTTGTGTTACAACATATGATTCATTATATATGCAATCATTGTCATCAGTGACTGTAAGAACATATGTCCCAGCTAATAAGTTACTCAAATCCTCATTGTTAGATGTAAACCCATTAGGACCTGTCCATGAAAATGTATAATTTGATCCATTATCTAAATACCCACCACTAACATTAATATTTATAGAACCATTGTTTGAGCCATTACATGAGACACCAAAACCATTAAAATCAGAAGATGTTTCAGAGACTGAAATTGCAGAAGGTTGATTTAATGTGTAAGTATTAGTAATAGTACATCCATTAGAGTCATTAACTATTACCTGATATTCCCCTGCAATTAAATTATTTAAATCTGCTGCAGAAGAAGTAAAACCATTAGGACCAGTCCAAGAATAAGTATAATTACTAGTTCCTCCTGACATCGTTAAATCAATTGAACCATTATTTCCAGAAAAGCATGAAACATTAAATCCATTAAAATTTGACAAATTAGCAGATAATTGTAGAATATTAGGTTCAACAATTTCAAACTCTAATTCAACTTTATTTCCATTAGCATCTGTAATTGTAACATTATAAGTTCCAGGCGTAAGATTTGAAATATCTTTTTGATTAGAAGAGTATCCATTAGGTCCAGTCCAAGAGTACGTATAATCTGTGGCTCCTCCAGAAACAGTAAGAATCACAAAACCATCGTTTGCTCCATTACAAGAAATTTCAAACCCATTATAATTTGATGGAACCCCACTGGCAACTAATAAATCTGGCTCTGTAATTACAAATTGAATTGTTTTAGTACAATCATTGTCATCAGTGACAGTAAGATTATATGTGCCAGCAGATAAATTGCTTATATCTTCATTGTTAGATGTAAACCCATTAGGACCTGTCCATGAGTAAACATAATTGGATCCATTATCTAAATATCCTCCAACAACAGTTGCATTAATAGAACCATTCGAAGCATTTTTAGCTGAAACTCCAAAACCATTATAATTAGAAATAACTCCAGAAATTGAGATAGCATCGGGCTGACTCAAAGTGTATGTTTGAGCAATGCTACAGCCATTTGTATCTGTAGCTGTTAACGAATAAACTCCAGGAGATAAATTTGATAAATCTGCTGCGGAAGAAGTAAAACCGTTAGGACCTGTCCAAGAATAGGTATAATTACTAGTCCCACCATTAACAGTTGTATCTATTGAGCCATCATTAGCTCCATTACATGAAATTTCAAAACCATTAGTTTCCGGAATTGATGCTGATAATGAAAGTTCGTCTGGTTCTGTAATAGTAAAGCTTTCTGAATCAGAACATCCATTTGCATCAGTAACAGTTACATTATAAGTTCCAGGACTAAGACCTGATTGATTAGGGCTATTCACGTTATTCAGCACTCCATTATTAGTAGACCAAGAATATGTATAATTTGCTGTACCACCTGTAACGGACAAATCTATAGAACCATCATCGGCACCATTACACGATATACCAAAACCATTAAAGTCTGATACAGTTCCACTAACAACTAACTCGTCAGGCTCAGTAATCTCGACTTGTTGCGTAATTTCACATCCATTGGCATCAGTAACAACAACAACATATACACCAGGATCTAAACTGTTTATATCCTCAGAACTAGATGTAAAACTTCCTCCAGTTCTAATCCATGAATATGAATAATTTACAGTTCCTCCAGATACTGTAATATCTATCGATCCATCACTTTGATCTTTACATGTTATATCTTCTTTTGTAAAACTTATTGAAAGAGGGTTATCAGGCTGGGTTAAAGTAATGTTATCCGTCTCTTTAAGACAACCATTAGCATCTGTTACTCTAACTTTATAAGTTCCAGCAGGAGCTGAAAAAGTATGAGTTGTATTTCCTGTAGTTGTGGTCTGAACTATATTTCCACCTTGATATAAATCATATTTGTAATTAGCAACTGACTGTTGAGTAATATTTACTTTGATTTGTCCATTATCACCATGACAATCGATTTCAGTTGATAAACCAGCATCTTCTATCAATAGCTCATCTGGTTCTGTAATTATAAATTGAGCTGATACCTGACAATCATTTTCGTCAGTAACAGTTACATTATAAGTTCCAGGAACAAGATTTGAGATATCCGGGTCTGAGGAAGTAAAATTACCAGGACCTGTCCATGAGTATGTAAATGATCCTGTACCACCTGTAACGGACAAATCTATAGAACCATCATCGGCACCATTACACGATATACCAAAACCATTAAAGTCTGATATTTGTGGGTTTAAAGAAATCTCATTGGGTTCAGTAATTTCCCAACAACCTGCCTCATTGGAACAGGAATATTTTATATCTGAATCTGATCCATTAACTGCTATATCTTCACTTATAGTGAGACAGTATGTTCCCTTAGGGAGATTATTAAAAGTTGTTTTATATCCAATTCTATTCCCATCTTGATCAAAAGCATAATCAATACTTCCATGATTATATAACTGACCAGTACCTTGTTGAGTTAAAGTGAAACCATATTCAGCTCCCCAGTTAGTGGGATTAATATTATTATCTTCAAATGGCTGAGTCCAACCACCAGAGGCAATAAATGTTAACGATCCAGATGCATCGCCATTACACTCAACTTCTTGGACTGAAGCTTCTAACTCTGCTGTTAATTGTGGTGGTCTAACGATTTTAAATTCTTTTTCTTTTGTACAATCATTTGCATCAGTAAAAATGAATTTATAACTGCCTACAGGAATTCCTTCAACAATTATTGAAAAATTAACCGTACCAGTAGGGTCATTACCCAAACCAACATAATCAAAACCAGAACCTGAAGATGATTTTAAATTGTATGTAGGAGTATTTTCAAGATTTATAATTTCCCAATCAACAGGCCATTTAGCACCCACAATTTGAATATCTAAAGTTGAATTTTCATCATCAGCACAAACGTAACCACTAAAAGTAATTTCAGATCCAAATGTATAGGCTTCATCAATAGTAAATCCACCAGATGCTTCCTGGCCACAGGAATTGGAGACAACGTAATTATAATTACCGACATCTAAGTCTAGCTCAAAAATTGGACTATCCTGATCTACTGACTCAAAAACCAAATTTGTCTGATCATTAAAACCAGAATACACTTTTATGGTATATGGTGAACAAGGTTTATTATTCCCGACAACTACCTCATTAATTTCCATTTCATATTTACCAGTACATGCATTAAATTCTTTTCTAAAAACACTAAGTCTACTTATAATTCTATAGCTGATACTTACAGACCCCATAGTGTTAGTATTTTCAATCGTAGGATTTCCTTCAATTGTTTTATCAAATATTCTCAATTTTACAGATATTGTTTCTTCAGCAGGACCAGAATATGTAATTACTTTTCCATTCACTTCACAATTTGGACAATCCGATAAATCATCTAAAATTTCAAAATCCCAATTGTCTGGTATTGCATTCGTTGTTCCCCATCCATAACTTGTATTATTTGAAGTATCTATAAATCTTAATTTATTTAAACTGACCGTGATATCTACAGATGTATTTGTACCAGCAGGCTTATAAAAAAAATGATTTGTTGTTGCATCATCAGTGTATTCAGATGTATTTTGACCTGAGGGATTAAAAGTTGATTGAGCATTAAGATCAAATCCTAATAGAATAGATAAAACGAATACGAGGGATAATATTTTAAATTTATAATTCATCATTTACATCCACACGGTATTTTATTGTTGGAACCGAAAACAGAACCAAAATTATAAGAAATAGAAATCTCAAAAATTCCTTTTGTATTTTGAAGACTTGATAAATTTAAATCATAAGAATATCCAAAAGTAAATTCTCCAATTTTAATATCAGACAATAAATTCACTGATGTGATTTTATGAGAATTACCTGAAACATTTGTGGGAGTTATTGATGCATAAGCTCCTAATGAAATAGCATTAAATTCAACTATTGAACCAATATCTAATCTATCAAATACTGATTGTCTCATGTAATTTAAATTAAAATATAAGTTGAAATCGTCTCTGACGAATCTAGTGTTTAATGGTAATTTGTAACCACCGTGAATTGAATAAAATTTTTCAAGTTTCACTTGACCACCCTCACTTTCAAAAGAAATATTTGGGCTGGTCATATGTTTGAATGTTCCTCCAAACCAAATATTTTCATTAAAGAATAATAGACCCGCTGAAGTATCAAAAAAAGAAACATTTTCATTACTAATAAATGGATCATCTGTATTTACATTTATAATGCCTTGACTAATCAGAATTTGATCTTCTAAAAGTAAATTATCAAATGCAAAGTCTTTGATACCAAAGCCTACGCTAACACTCGGATAAAAAAACCATCCATCAGAAAGTTGAACTTGATATGAGTAATTGAAATTAATTTGAGTGAAATTATATTTTGTAATACTTTCATGATGATTTAAAATGTTAATTCCTAAACCACTATTAATATTATCTATATATCCATCAAAATAGAAAAACTGTGAGTTTAAGCCATAGTTTAAACCAAACCACTGCGATCTGTTTATTATTCCAATCTGTGATCCCTCACCGGCACCAGTAAATGATGGATTCAAATATTCTGGTACATTGTGAAATTGAGTAAAAATTGGATCTTGACTAAAAGATTTTAGAGAAAAAAAAAGCAGGAAAAATAATATAATTTTTTTCACTTTTATTTGAATAGTTTTAGTGTTGCTTGCTTCATATTCCACTGAGCATCACTAAATTTATTCAAAAATTCAATTCCAAGCAATGATGAGTCGTTGTCAAGTGAAACTTTGGCAATTACATTTTTGATAATATAATCACCAATTTTCAATTCATTTATTATAACGAGATTTGATAAACTTTCAATTTCCATAATGCCATAGCTACTTACTTTTTGATTTAAATCCCTATAATTTATACCTTCTGATTTCAGTCTTTCAAACATTCTTTTACCAATTGAAAAACCCATAGCTCCAGTGTCAAATAACCACTCACCCTGAACTCCGTCAATTGTAAGTTTTATATTGTATGATATTCCAGTATTAATATTCCCTTGTTTATCTAGCTTAATCTCTATAAAATCTTTTTCACCAATTATATCATCCGGATTATAATAATTAGTATCATTTCTAAGTGGTAAACCAATTAATTCTCCATCTTCATAATTTGATATTATTTCAAGACCGGAGGAATAACTCGTGCTTTCCTCACCTGTGATATGTGCTCCTTTTATAAACTTGCCAGTTTTAGTAATTTTTGTTCCATCAGATTGAATGAGTTCATAAAAACCATTCTTATCATGTAATTTGTTTTCTTTAAAATCACCTTTAAACGTGATTTTAGAATCATCATATTTTAAAATTCTTTTTCCAGAAACAAAACTACCGTTAAAAAAAGTTCCCTCATCATACTGCTCATTATTATTCCAAACTCTTTTTCCTATTCCATCAAGTTCCCCTCTTTTAAAAGTTCCTTCTTCTTTATATTTATCAGCATACAAAACACCATTTCCTGAAGGTTCACCATTGTCATCTAATTCACCACAAAATTTCCATATTTCTTGACCAGAGGCTAAATTTACTTTAACTTCTTTGAGTTCATTTTGGCAATTTTGTTGGGAGAATATTAAATTGGGGATAATGAGTAGTAGAAAATAAAAATACCTCATGATTTTTATTTTAATATCCCCACATGTCGTTTTCGAAATCTAAAATTTCTTTTTTAATTCTTTCTGATTCTAGTATAAATCTAATTCTGTAAGACTCATCACTTTCACCAGGTCTCTGTTTAATATAATCTTCAATTTTTCTATTGCCATATACATTGTCATATTTATATATATAAGAATTAAATCTACGGTTAATCAATAGAGCATCAAATGTGATTCTGCTTTCATTGTTTCTGTCATTAAAGACAAAATGTTTGTTTAGCTCCTCTCTGATTGATGGGTACCAAATCCAAACACTCTCAAAATTTAGTTTACCAGAATTAGGTTTTTTTCCAGCCAATTCATCTGGATCAGCAATTAATGGCATTATTCCAAGTAATCTATATTTTAATTCAGAATTTCTCTTATCAAAATACCATATACCCTTAATTTTATAACCACCAACTTCATTGGAACTAACGTATACTGGTTGTGTTGCTTGTTTAGTAGCTTCATCCCTAGAAATACCTTCATCCATGAGCTGCTGAATTATGGCATCAGAAGATTTTGTATAACTAAAACGATTTAAAATATCAGTTTTTTTATACTTGTCCTTGGCAGCAAAATTATCAAACTTATAAATTTGGAGATCTACAGAATCATTTTCAACACCTTTGATTATATATTCTCTTATAATTCTAAACAATGATTTCCTTCCAATTAATTCAGCTTCCTCGAACGGAAATAATAGAGGAAAATTTAATTTTTCATTCAAATCAATTTCTTCATATACAATCTTGGACCATAAAACATCATTCTCTTCAACATCCAAATATTTAAGTAAAGTCACTTCATTTAAGGACTTACCTTCAATTTCTACTGGAATTTCGGCATTCAATAATTCAGCTTGAGACAGGACTAAATTTGAAAATAATATTAAAATAAAAAACAAAATTCTCATAAATTATCTTTTGGTAATTTTAAATGTATTTATTTTGAAATCTTTAACCGCATCAGCTCTATCGTTACCTTCCCAAGCATCAGCTTCAATCCCAGAAAAGGTTATTTCAGTACCTGAGGGTGCTTGTCTAATAAAATCTTCTGCCAAAGTTCCCAGAAGAAACCTTCCGTTAACCTCAAATGATGCCTGAGGAGGAATTTGAACACTAAATTTTGTTACTTGAATATTGAGATCATAAAATTTAAGTAAATCAGGTCTAAATCCAGTAATTATTCCATTTAGTATATCAAACTCAGACAGAGTTGACTTATCAGGGTAATCCGTGCCATTCGATTGAATTGCTCCTACACCGATTGGAAGTTTTGCAACTCTAAATTCTTTTTTTGTAGATAGAATTGTTTCACCATTGACCGTTCCACTCACCTGAACATATGCTAATTCAGATCCAGGAGCTGGTTTAGCTGTAAAATTCGCTCCAGCAATATTGGTTGGTGAAAGCACAACATTAGAACCTTGTCTATTAACTTGTTGCAATCCAGTAGCACCTGGTAATGCAATATTTACAGGATTTTTTAAACCTTCCCAAAGTATATTCATCCTAATAGGTTCGACAACAGCGTTTGAAGGTCTTTCAATTATTGTAAATTCTTCGTTTATCGGAATTTCAGCCGTTGCTCTGTCTCCTTTCTTTTTTACTGATCCGACAATTTTGTAGTTACCAGTTTGATTTAATCTTTTTTTCAATAAAATCTGACCAGATTCAACATCAAAATCCTGTTCTTCAACTAAATTTCTTGGTTGATTTGAACCAGGATATATAATCTGAAGATCAATGTCTTCAAAATCAAATGAAGATGACTTTTGACCCATAATAACGTTTCCATCAAATATTTCACCTGCGAAGTACTGAGCTTTTGGTGTTTTTAAATAAGCTTGAAGTCCCATTGGACCAGAAACTACTGATGCAATTTCACCCAAAATTACAGAGAGTAACTTATTCTCAATGTAAAGGGCATTATTTTGAGTTTTGGTCATTTTAGAAAGTGAGGCAACAAGTGGAAAACCTTTGAACTCATAATCCATAAATTTTAACTCTTTTCCATCACTGTTTAATTTCATTCCATCTTCAGGGTAATCAAATCTTGAATCTAAATCACTAACAACGTTTTCTATATTGGCTAATGCTATTTCATCATTAGCATATTTAGGATCATTAATTTTAATACTGTCTATAATTGATATTAAATCCTTTCTAAAGTTTACAAAATTATCTTCATACATTTTACCATCTGGAAGCAGCTCAGATCTCTCAAAAAACAATTCATCAAGTGGTCCGGATTTATCCATAATTTGATAATCCGTCATTTCTTGATTAGGCTTGTTCTTATTACTTGTATTCTCTACATCTCTTACATACTTAGTACCTTCTTTATCACTATCTAATAATTTATCTTTTAAATCTTGAATATATGTTACATATGTATTTGAAATTTCTTTCAACTGATTAACATATGGATATACAACCTGGTATTCAGGTTGAGTTTGTAAATTATCAATTGTAGCATACTTGCTGACGTTATCATCAGACAGTTGCTGTATACTAGTTTCTAAATCTTCATTAATTACACCAATTGTAGCAAGAACTTCTTTACTAATGTTTAAGGCAAGCATGGCGATAAATACGAGGTACATCATATTTATCATTTTTTGTCTAGTATCTGTCTTTTTTCCTGCCATTTTTTATTTTTTCATTCCCTCGAGCATAGCTGCATACTTAGCGTTAAGTTCATTAATAGTCTGTTTCATCTTAGAAAGTTCCTCACCAAGACCTTCAGGAATATTCATTGATCCAGTTGAAGAATTAACTTCAGAAAGATTTTTGTTTAATGAATCGTATAACTCATTGATGGCATTGACTTTACTGGCAGCGCTAGCAAGATTAGAGTTGTATGAGCTCATATTTTCGTTTATATCATTTGGGACAACTATAGCAGATGTTGCTTTTGCTGCGTTCGAAAGATTACTATTAAGTGCTGATAAACCAGCAACGGTTTCATCTACTGCACTTTGTAAATTTTGTGTTTCAGCTTCAATTGTTTGTAGACCTGCATCTTCAACAGATGAATCACCTGTCATGAAACCTTGTATACCTGAAATAGCAAAAATTATAGCTTCTGTTATTAAACCTACAGAAAGCATAAAATCACCTGTAATTTCAGTAAATCCAAGAGGAATATCTTGGTGCGTAATTTTTAGTAGAGCTCCTACAATTACGATTGATGCACCAACACCAAACATTAATTCAATAATGTTGTCTGGTAAAAACTTTTTTCTTTTTTTAGAATTACTCATTTTTTAGAATTTAAAATATTTTATTTGGGTTTTCATCTACACCCAGATCTTCTCCCTGATAGCTTTGAACAGTTCTAAAGCCAATGTAAGATCTCTTTTTATCTTGAAACTCATAATCTCTGGTTGATACTTTAAGAAAATGAGCAACATCCTTCCATGAACCACCCCTTACTACTTTTTTGTTATTTGTATTTTTTGCTCCGATGTTAGGGTTTAAGCTTGAAACAAAATCATTTGCAGATTTTTCATAATTTGAATCTGTCCATTCCGAAACGTTTCCTGACATATTGTATAATCCATAACCATTGATTGCCTCCTTGAAAGCGTTGGCCTCCACGGTATAAAAATAATTATCTGCCACATAATCGCCTCTTTCAGGTTTAAAGTTTGCTAAGAAACAACCTTTATCATCATAAGTATATGGGCCTCCCCAAGGGTACTCAGCTCTCTCCAATCCTCCTCTAGCTGCATACTCCCACTCAGCTTCAGTTGGAAGTCGAAACTCAGCAACTAGTTGGACATTCTTTTTTTGTTTTCTTTGATGTTGATTTTTATAAAACGTTCTCCAATGAGCAAAAGCCTTAGCTTGCTCCCATGAAACTCCAACTACTGGATAATCAGTATAAGCATCACCGGAAAAATATTGTGTGTGCATTGGGTCATTGTAACTGTAGTTAAAGTCTTTATACCAAACAGTGGTATCAGGATATATTTCATAACTTATATAATTACCCCATTTTGACTCAGATTTATCAAATTCTCTGTAACTATATTTAATTCCTGTAGTTCTAAATGTTCTCAATTCATTTGGGGTTTCTTCTGCCGGAATAAAAAACCCTTTTTTTAGATTTTCTATTGATATTACACTAGTCAAATCTGAGCCAGGATCATTATCACCTTCAAGAATTTTTGCATATTCAATATCCGGATACTGATTAGGATCATAGGTTAATTTAGCATCCCAATTAATTCTCCAGGTTAATTTGTCATCAATTTTAATATTGTTTCCTTGTGAAGATCTGTATCTTTCATAAACAGTGCCTGCATCCTCATTATCAATATCTTCAATTTGCTTTGGATAAATAGGGAAAAAATCTCTTAGAGGTTGACCTTCCTTAGGTTTTCCATCCTCGTCAAGTTCTTTTTCATTAAAAAGAAATGAAGCAATTGCTAAACGGTGTCTAACAATTGAATCTCTGACCCAGTGTACAAACTGTTTGTACTCACTATTGGTAATTTCAGTTTCGTCCATATAAAATGCTTTCATTGAAACTGTTTTTAGTGTCGGGTTTTGTTCAAGGACCAAACTTGGATTTGAAGGACCCATTGTAAATGATCCAGATGGAATCAAAACCATTCCTTGTGGATTGGTATTATAAAATTTATTAGTTTTTATACCTACAAGCTCTCCTCTGTCATTTTTAATGTTCGAGCAAGATGCAGCTAAAAATAAAACAATAATTGCTAAATATTTTTTCATTTATATTCTTAAAAACTACAAAAATTGGACCTAAAAATATAGTTTTGAATTAAATCAAGCAAACTTATTCCTCATTCTTTTTAAAATACGGTCAGAAATAATACCTTTTTTAGATTCTAAAAAATCCCTTTCTGAGCAAGGGATAAAGTCTTTATTTATTTTAACTAAACTATCATCAACATATTCTATCCACCATCTTTGAGTTGTGTTGTTTTTTAAAAATTTTAGATTATGGCCATCAACTTCCGTGTGATATATTGTAAAGTCATCTGTATTATCAAAGTTTTCAGTGTATCTATTGTTAATCCCCTCAATGCAATACCATAACATTTCTGAAACTATAGCATGACATTCTAGCGTTTGTTTGACATTATTATATGCAACAATTTTAGAATCTATACTCTGACCTGACATTTTAGAAATAACACAAGCCTCATGTGCACTCAGCCCATTTGGAGAAGTTAGTTTGTAATTTATCACACTTGATTGAAGTGATTCTAATGAAAAGTTAATGATTGTCGAATTCCTTGTAATTGGCTCAACTTCTCCAATATCAATTCTAATTTGACCCAAACTTAATGCTTCAAAATTGAATTTTTGAATTAATTCAACTTGCTTAAAATTATTCGTATGTTTTAAAAAACCTATGTTGCTAAAATTGTTGAGTTGAATTTCATCGTCAACAATTAATTTTGAAAGATAATTAGAAGATCTAGTTGATTCTTCGAGCTTACCGATTCCTATATTTTTATCGACTGAAACAACATCAATAAAATCTTTACCAAGAGATTTACAAAGTAGATTAACATCACTTTGCTGCCCCCCTACAATGATTGAAAATACGTTACAGTTAGAAAGTTTGTTAATTATGCTTTTTATAGCAAATAAATTATCTGACTCTTCATTTCCTTTTTTAAAAACACCAAAGTCTAATATTTTTAAATTCCAATTTCCATATTCTAGACTGTAAATTCTCTTAATTATAGATTCACTTTCTTTAACATCATTTAAATAAAATATTGCAATATCATATTTATCAAGATTGGATAAATCATTTTCAGAAAAACCTAAAACATCAATATTTTTTCCGAAGCTGGATTGACCTAAATTTTCATAAAATTTTATGAAATTTTCACTTGGGTAATTAAAATACTCTTGAATCAATTATGATTACTTTTTTAGTAGTTGTTCTGCTTTTTTAATATCGATTGTCTTTGGATCGGTTTCTTTAGGAAGTTGAACCTTTTTTCTACCTTTAATTACATAAAACCTACCCCATCTACCTTTTTCTATTGTAATATTTTTTTCATCAAAAGAAGTAATGATCTTTTCTTTGTCTTTTTTAATTTTTTCTTCAATAAGTTCTATACAATCTGACTCTGATAGATTATCAAAATCATAATTTTTATTGACATTCACAAATGTACCATTCCATTTAATAAATGGACCGAACCTTCCCTTTCCTTTTGAAACTCCATGTCCCTTATACTCAACGATTGGTTTATCACTTTCTCTTTTTTCAAGAATTAGTTTGATTGCAGAATCTAGGTCAATCTCAAAAGGAGATTTCCCACCGGGAATTGATATAAATTTCTTGTCAAATTTAACATATGGCCCGTATCTTCCAATATTTGCCTCAATTTTTTGATCTTCAAAATCTCCAAGATAAATGGGCAAATCAAACAATTTAAGTGCCTCATCAAAACTTATTTTAGAAATTTGCTGATCGGGAAGCAAGCTTGCAAATATTGGTTTTTCTTCTTCATCAACTTTTCCAATTTGCGCAATTGGACCATATTTTCCAAGTTTTACGCTGAGCTGTCTGCCAGACTTCGGATCATTTCCAAGTATTCTTTCACCAGTTTCTCTTTTTGCATTTTTTTGAACATCATTAACTTTTTCTATAAATGGATTGTAAAATAAATCAATAATTTTTTGCCAATCTTTATTTCCATTCGCTATAAGATCAAAATCATTTTCAACAGATGCAGTAAAATTGTAATCAACAATATTTTTAAAATTATTAGAAACAAAATCATTAACTAAAATACCAACCTCACTTGGCACTAATCTTCCTTTTGTTGATCCATATTTTTCACTGATTTTTGTGTTTTGAATTTTATCAGA